>JAAUXT010112322.1_pt1 | contig 20423 bp, 21 predicted proteins | sample 7278171 | NCBI WGS metagenome assembly JAAUXT01 (sample SAMN14350112, study PRJNA611818) | marine sediment metagenome | isolation source: surface marine sediment (1.8m) | place: French Polynesia: Moorea | collected 2018-08 | reverse complement strand
CTAACCACCCCCACCCCCACCCCCACCCCCACTAACCACCCTTCCCCCCACCAGTTGGGTTGGGTTGGGTTGGGTTGGGTTGGGTTGGGTTGGGTTGGGTTGGGTTGGGTTGGGTTGGGTTGGGTTGGGTCCAGTTGGGTTGGGTCCAGTTGGGTTGGGTCCACTGAAGCATTCACCACACCAACTATATACATACAGTCTAAATTATTGGTTCTCACCTTGATTCTTTTTCAAATTCACTTCAAATTCATACCAACTCAATATGTGCTTTAATGGCAGCAGGAAATGTGTCTAGACAGGAAGTGTGGGCTTTCTCAGGGAAGAGCAAGGACAGTTTCCGCTTAAGCGACCATCAGGGTTCCCGCCTCGGAACTTCTTGTTTCAGCGCGTGTTGTTGATAGTGGACGATAGGAATAGTTTTGATGATGAGTGCAAAGTGGAAGACTTCAGCCTGCTGTAATTTGAAGTGTCTTGTCATGGTGTAATAAATCAACATGTAGCACCGGTGGCGAGGTGACAACTTGCGGTGATCTGATAAAGTATGACCCGCCAAAAAGGGAAGGTGCCGGTTCTTTAAACCTTTTTATTCATCACTCATAACGACGAAATATGCATAAACGCGGTCGATGAATGCAGTTCAATCTTTTGTACCATGAAGCAACGAGGAATTTTGCGGTTGGACAGTATTATTCTCAAAGTGCATTTTCTGTGTCACGTCTCCAGACTTCCTTTTTTCTGAAGCCACAATGGTCCATAAGTCGTCGCGACAGCAACGGAAGTATGACTGGTCAAAGAACTGGCTTTTTTGGGAATGTCCCAAAACATGCGCCATCCTGGTCAGAACTGACAAAGACAGATCGAGTGCTCCACACACGTTCGAGCAGAAGCAGTGCTCGTGTTCTTTAGTTGCGGGTGTTGAGTTCACGCGCAAAATCACTGCGTGTCGAGGTTCTTCTGCAAGTCCTTCAGAAGGGACCAGCGTGCAAATAGAGTAGGAAAGAGATCTTTCTCCTGAGGCAAAACTTTGTTGAACCCCTGCAGGTTCAGAAAGGTGCTTCGCAAACCTATTGTGACTGACAGAAGGAATGTTTGACAGAGCAACAAAGTCGGAGTTCTGCAGGATGACGGTTTCTGGGTGAGCAGTCGTGATGTGAAATAAATGCACTTGTTGACAGTACATGCCTGTCAAATTTGGTGTGCGTTATTCAAGTGCGCAATGCGGGATTTTGATTCAAACCAAATATAATTCCGCGGCGTGAAATTGGTATTTTATTGAAGAACATGCACTGCCGAATGCAGGAAGCACAATGGACTGTTCAGACCAACATTCAAGTGTGTTGGTCTCACCTTTCTCGTGGAAGGCAACAGCCGTGAGGTTCCTGAATGGGCAAGTGAGTGGCTTTCAGATACAAGGAAGTATGGTGGGAAAAAGAAGTATTTGGCACTTACAAACTACAGGTGGGATGGTGGACCTGTGTGTGCTTTGAAACAACGTTTGCACTCACAGGTAGCGCAACACCTCTTGGCAGTGTCTGTGGGATGTCCAACATTTTCTTCAGCTCCCGAGGCATGCATTGCATGCATGCGCGTGATTCTTGAAAAAACTTGAGGTTGTTTATCGCAGCTGCGTGTGTGGAAAACTGCAACAAAAAACTGAAACTTCTTTGCTTGGGGGTTGAACAGAACAATTCTAGTTCAAACGTTGAGGCAAGGGCAGGAATAAAAACAGAAGTAATCGAAGTTTGGTTGGTGTGCATTTTCTCTGACCAATAATGAACACGTATTTCTGAATGTTTGATGTGTTTGAACTGCACCAAACTGATAGCACTCCGTTTGGTATCAGCTTTGAAAAGTACGTGCGGACAGGTCTTTCTGAAGTATCGAATTTCATTGTGCCGAAAGCGGAGAAATTTGGGGGAGGCAGCTGTCAAATTATCAACATGAAATATTGTCGAAGTCTGCAGATGTGGCACAACTGACAGTCAATTCAATTTAACTGCAGATTCATGGCAGGCCCTCCGCGGCATTGTCATGATCCCAGGCCACTTGAAATGTCTCACTGTTGGGCCTGAATAATGAGATTCATTTCAAAGGCCCGACAGATTTTAAAATTGTGATATGAATTTGTTTTTTGGATTGCAGATGCAAAGTCAAATGGTTGAGGTTTTGTCAAAAAAGCTTGTGTTTTATTTTCTTTCTTACATTCTTGACAACATTGTCAGCATTATCATTGTCTCAGTAATATTGTCAAACAAGAGACCAATACCTGATGACTCCCGTTTAAATTAATAACTCAGTCTCTCTCAACAAGCGTCACGGTGACTTTTGGGCTCATCTGTGGTCGATTCTGAAAAAGTCGAAGGAACTTTTTGCATCGCTTCAAGATTCGCCTGACGGAGTTGGGAAGGCAGATAATGCTGTGAAATAAAAGGGTTGAGGATGCGCACCATTAGTGCTGCTCCAACCATCTGCTGAGTTCCGCTCGCCAAGTGCCATTTTGCTGCATTGTCTCTGTCCAACAGCCAAAGTAAAATTGGACGACGTTTGAATACATCATGTTGGAAAAAGTGGAGGCAGAAACGCGTAAAATTGCTTTATTTTGTCAGCAATTGAAAACACCAGACTTGATGTGATGTGAGTTGGTTGATCTCAAGGTTCAGTTGGGTGCATTCGAAATGCGGGGAAAAAGTCGTGGCGTTATGATGTGGCCCCAAAACAGCACATGGATCGGAATACTTTCCAAGCAAATTGTGCGTTTGTGTTGTGCTGAATATTATTCAAACCACATGAGATGTAATTTTGTTTGACACTTCCTTCAACGAAGCTTGTTCTTTGCAACAACCACCGCTCAGTCTTGGGTTGCGAAGCAAATGGGGTTCCACAAAGAAACGTATTTTCCTTTGGATTTCTTTGCGATGTTGAACTGTACGTGCACGTATGGCTGGAAAGCTGAAGAAAATTGAATGGTGCAACAAAAGGATTTGGACGGTAAGAGTGCACGCTCTCTCACTGAAAAAGAGAAGAAAATTGTTGTTGCCAACAATACTGCAGATTCGGCGGAGGTGTGCACATGTGTTGCGTGCAGGACGAGAATTTTGCACGACTTCCTGTTTGTTACCGGCTGTGGCTGCGTTTTGTTTCGTGGTTTATGGGTACATGGGTAGATGAGGTTTTGGTAAAAGAAAACAGACCAATGGCCAGTCATAACTCTTCAGCATCTGACAAAAACAGCCGTGCCTGACAAAAACAGCGATAACCACTCAGTGAGACTTAGTTAAGATTCTGTCGAGATTAACTGTTCATTTGACATCAAAGGTCGCAATGGGAATACCGTGTAAACCGGACCGCGCAGGTGGTGCTGGTGATGTGTGGCCACTGGACGTCGGGAGCACTTCCTCCATCGGGGAGCGCGGCTGGTCCCTCGAGGTACTATCTCTCTCTGTCAGTGTCCCGCTGAGAAGCTTGTTGTTTGGCTGACGTGCCTTCAAGTACAATTTGCGAAAGGGGTTAATTCCGCAAAGAAATATGAAATGGTGAGAACGTTTAGGGGTTGATCGCTTTGGTTGTGTAGGCACCACGCTTTATCAGGCGTGTTCCAGAAGAGAGGGGCACGACGAATTTGGAAACGTTTGCAGCTGTTTGGAAGGCTGTGAACTGATTCGTCAGTCAACAATGTATTTGTTCCTATCATTCAATAAGATGACATTTTGCGGGAACAATATCGATCATGGCTTCGGCCTTGTGGACACGAACACCGGACAGATGGCAGATGATTTGTCGTTGTCTCAAGGATTAGCGATGTGAGTGCCATGAAATGGCGAACATGAGGCTCAAACAAAGGGTCTGTTTACATTTGTGTCCTGTCGTTTTCTTGTTGCACAGTGCTTGGGAAAAAATCTTGCCGACTTTGTGCCACCGTATTTGAACATTTCTGCTGATCATTGACTCGCTGAATGTCGTCAACAGAGGTTTTGCTGTTTTGCTTGGAACACTTTCACCTGCCGCGAATTAAACGAGTAAGAAAAGTTGCACAGTTGTTGGTGGGGATTTTAACGATTGCAGCTTCAGTTCAATTGACATGCACGGTGGTTCTGTACAGACTTAAATTACATGATGCGCAGACGACAATTTCAAAGCGAGAGGTTTGTTTTCAGCTTGAAATTCACAAAAACACAGAGAGACATGAACGCAACGACTGAGACACCCAAACCCGTCTGAAAGGGAAAAGTGGAGCTATTTGTGTTTTAATTACATCTCTTGATTAGTTGGTATTCAAACCGTGCCTGCTCACTACTTACCGCAATGGAAAAACTCTTCAAGAGAGATTTCCCCTCTAATTGTGAAATTTAAATTGCATGCATTTAAATTGGAAGAGGATGACAACGCAGGGAAATGAGAGGTTGCACTCAAGGGTTCCCCCATTTCTGTGTCATGATTATTCCTTTGAAGGCGCATGACTCTTCCCTGGTGAGAGAGTGAGACTGCCGCACTGTTTACTACTGCACGGCTTCGCAAACAAAATCTAATTTGGGAAAACTTAGATTCAGGAGAAAGACTGAAGTTCCCTCGGGTGTCTCGCTTGTGGAACTTGAAGCAACTGAGATGCGCTGCGAAACCCCAAATGCTGCGCTTGCTGTAAACCAAGACGGAGCTGGCTCCATTGAGAGATTCCAAACGAAGATTACTTTTCCAGATGAAATTGAATACTTTAATGAACAAATTTGGGTGCAGCAGTTCACACAAGAGAAAGTAAAGTTCTTGAAGGCTTGGACTATCAGTGGACAATTGTTTAGATTCACCGTCGGTGTGTTCGTCTTCCATTTCCTTTCCCCAGGGCAAAAGGCCTTTCTGTAATTTGTACCAGTTTATCATTTCCTGTCCAGGTTGACCCCTTCAGGAGGAGTGTCGCGGTAACTTCAGCTGTCTGCTTGCAGAACACTTGAGTTTTCGTCCCATGTTGTTCCTTGCACTTGCTGTCCTTGCACTTGCTGTCTGTTTGTCACATCCAAGATTTTTCAGTTTGTTTTGTCACGTAAATGCAAGTTGAAACGCAACAATTGAATGCAATTTTGAGTTCACGAACATGTAAACTCGAGTATGAACACCAGCAATTCTGCGGGAATTGCATTGACCCAAAAAAATGGCAAATGTGTTGTGGGCCAATTTTGGGAGAAGCGCAAGTGTATTTTCGGGACACCGCAAGCGTGCGACGTGTACAAATGTTGCTTTTAAGTTTGATGGAGGAGATCTATTAGAAGCATCTGTGCTGAGCGAACAGAAGGAAACTGGGTGTTGGCATTGTCTGTGAAATCTTACTGTCAGGACGGGCAGCAGCACACTAGTCTCATGTTGTCACGCGGTTTGAGATCGCACAATCCATTTCTAACCAAGGGATCAAAGGCAATTTGCTTTTACTGTCAAAATAAATGCTTTATGTGTTTAATCGTGACATCTGCTGATCAGGCCTACCAAATGCGGTGAACTTTCATGAATATATTTGTTCCCATGCTGATGGCAGCGCAACAGTGTTCTTGGATGTGTTGTGTTTGCAGATAGGCAATGCAAACTTCACTGTTGCGACGTAAAATCTTGTCATCTGGGGGCTTAAGTTTGTAATGAGGACTGATTTATCGTCACTGCCATCTGCCTGCTCACGAGCGTGAGCACGGACTGACCTTGGTTGAGAACGACCCTTGACCTGTGACCCGTTGCCTTTTGAGATGAGCAACGCCCCCAACCACACACATGCTCCTCCCTGACAGCCGAGCACACCGCTCGTGTGTTGTCATTCCGTGCTGCCTGTCTGGCGGAGATGAAATTTATCTGCTTCGTGATGAACATCTGTGAAGAAACTTGGGACAGAAATCATGCCGCCCTAATGTGATGCCAGAGTGAAAATCATTACCTTTTAAGGGCATTGCTTTTCCATATGATATTGAACCAGTCGGAAAAAAAGTTGGATGACATGTGGCCCCAGTTTTATGTTCACATTCTTGTTGCATGCTTTATGTCTTTGCCCATGGCGGTTGCAAGTGGCACATTAGCAGTATGAAGCACAATGGTAATGGATAAGCCTTGAGCTAATATCAATCTGATAACCATCTTGAGGCATTTTCAAATGTATCCGGCCAAGCATGCATTTGAATTTTAATTAGACTTTGTGCGCGAGTTCTGTTGTTTTCGGTCTCGTTGCGCCATATGCTCCTCTGACCGAAACAGCATTTCGTCGCACAGGAAAAGTTGGCATGAGGCTCACCAAAGATAATAAAGAAAAGTAGAAGTGCGATTTTACAAAGAGGGTTGTGTTATTCTGGTTCCGCAGTGAAATTACGATTGCAATGTTTGTCGAAAAACATTTGGCTGTCGGGAATTTGGCCTTTGAAGTTGAAGACATACCCAACTTTGTCCTGTTTCGTGTTGCCCTGTCTGAGTGAAAATGTTTACCTTGTGAATCGAACTCCACGTCAGTGGCGTGTAGCGATTTTGAACCTACGTCGCTGTAGAGGCGGCTGCTCCGGAGCAAAGGCAGGTGATGTGATGAAGCATCCTCGTTATGGTCATGACAAACACTCACTGGCGCACATGTGCGTGTGGTTCCTCCATTCCTATTCTGCCGGCGTTTTCGTGCTCATTTGGCTTTTGGAAATGCTTTTTGTACCCGTCTCGCGAGGACTGTTTTGATAGCTCGGTGTTAACAAAGGCGGCTGGAAAGGGTTTAGCATACTCTTGGTTCATGTTTGCTGATCAGGTTTCAAGAGATTCGCAAGTACGTTGAAGTCTGCCTTCCAATGCGCAAGATGAGAATAACTGCATGCAGCACTTGCCCAAACACAACTCTCCTTTGATGTAAATCTACCGCTCACGCACTTTGCATCTTGTCCACAAAATTTCATTGCTGTACGTGTCTGACCAGTTTTGGCTGCAGTCCATACTTTGAACTTTGTTATTCAAATGCTGCATGCGCAGGACAAGCGGGAAAGACACAACTGTGAGTATTTTCAGTGGTTTTCTTCCATTTCATAGGTGAACAAAACAGCTGCTTCGTGTACATATTTGGTGTAAAATTCAGCCCGCTTGAAGTGGAAACACAGAAGTCGCAAATTGACGCGACAGCAAAGCAAACTTCTCAGAGAGCCGATTGCCGTTGCTGTTCGCTGTGTGCTCGGTGATTATTGCGAATTTTGCCGTGTTTTTACATTTGGTCAATATTTAAATTCGCTCAGTTCTCGTTTGCTGCCTTGCTGTGCTCGGAGGTTCACACAATCCTTGCGGGAAATGCGCTCAAGAAGGTTCAAGAAATGTCACAGGTGGGCCTGAACCTGAAAGGTCCCGCATTGAAATTTGTCTTTCCTTTCAAATGAATTTGAATGGAAATGTTTGAGTGTCATCCTTTTGAAACTTTGTAGCTTCGGACTGTCTGTTATAAATTACCGCATTTAGCTACAACTTGGAAGGAAAGAATGTTTCGCTCACCTCCAGGTCAGGTGTAAGCGATTTTTCAGTCGAGAACACTCACGACTGTTGATAATCCGACGTGTAATATCCGTACACAGCACTCATAAAGCATCGCTGAAGTATTGCGGATGGAGAAGGTGGCATAGTATTCTTTCACTCATTCATTTCCATGGAAACCCACACAAACGAAGAACGGATTCGTGGCAGGTGATTTGGGTGGCATCGAGGAAGAGGTCTGGCGTAGTGTGTGGTCACAATGTAAACATGCATAAATGATTCTAAATCTTCAGAATCATTGCCAATTGATGTCATGTACTCATCAGTGGGAGGTACATTCAGGTGTTGAAGGTAATGGGTATGTCATTAAAAACTGTCCTTGCACACAAGTCGGTACGTTTTGACGCCACCAAATGTCGGCAGCACTTTTCTCTTCATTTGGTTTTCGCTGGATGAAAAACTCAGTGCGCGCATGCAGTTTTCTGCACATGGATGATAACTCGGTTTCGGGTGTTCAAATTGCTGTCACTGGTGCTTATTTCAAAGAAACAACGTCTCCTTTGTGTTTGTGAACGTTGGAAAAATTCCTGATCTTTCATTCAAAGCAGGAATGAATGATATTTCTGATCCTTTCTGCTGAAGAGAAACGGGAATAAATTGTTCAAGGTAACCTCAGCAATTTGGTGCAAACGCCCCACAGGTGAAACGAATAAATTTTTGTGGAGTTGCAAAGCTCTTGGGACAGAACTTCTTGTGTGTTTCTTGAGGAAAGAAGTCAAGCGATGTCTTGTTATTTTTGTCGCTTTCTCTGGCTGGTGTCTTTGTGAAGATGCTCTGCAAGTCTCTCTTCCGAATTCGCTCTGATTCGAGCTGATCACGATTCACCATTTGCAAAACTCAAGGATATCTGTTCGATGGATTTCATGCCCCAGTGAAAATAACTTATGCACACATACAGGTCATTGTGGAGAACTTCTGTCGCCTTGATATGATGGGAAATTAAATGTTGTGAGAAACCCCTCGTGCATAATTACAAGCATACAGGATTCTGTCTGCTCCTTTGTGGAAAGTGGACTACAATACACGACGAATCTCTCCCAATTATCCCACATTCCAAAGTGTTCAAACATAATCATTGCGGAGTTGATTTGCCCTTTGCAAAAGTTAGAGAAAGAGCACACAGTAAGACGGAAAGGAGTACTCGGGGTTTCTGGTCTTTGTGTCCCATGAAATCAAGTGCAAGTGGAAAGTGGCAATTAGCTGTGATCGCTGGATCGAGTATCCGCCAGTTTGAGCTCAGTTGGGTGCAGGCGTTACACAAGTGCTGGTAAGACTTGACTCCGCAGCCTGTGATCATGGTGACAACGTAATTGCTAAGTTCTTGTGATGCGAGCGAAAGTGCGCGTCATCGTGAACCCAGCTGATGACATGATTTGATTGATTAATTAGAGCTTGTAGGGGTGCAGGCTGATCTTCAGGGAGCTGCATAAATCCAGAGTCTTGAAGAGTTCGGTCATTAACAGTTCTGCAGGCGGCGCGGTCCTGGGCCTTTGTCTTGGGCGGGTTGCCAAATGAAAAGGGAACAGGGGCATGACTTGGAACTAATATGGCTAAATCGGGGGGACAACCTTCCATTTTAATGCCAGACTAGACCTCCCAAGTCAACATGAGTCAACACCGAATGCTGATTCTGAATGATGAGTCTGAGCAGTGGTTATAAATTCTTGATCCATAGTAATGACCATTATTCTAATTGAGACAAAACCAACTGAGGCCCTGAACCGCCAGTTGACCAAAAGATTCGACATTTTCCTGATTTTCGAGGGAAGGGTTGAAGCTTCCTAAAATTTCAAGAATGGTGTGTGGTTGGTCGAAGTTGCGCAAGGTTTGGTCATCGTACGTGTAATCTTACTTTATGGCACAAGTGTCTTCGGTTTGAGCTTCGAAGGACAATGGCGAGTCCCAAATGTGCGAAGGATGGACATCATTGTGCTCTTTCTGGGTAAAGATCGGATGGGCGCAGGTCATTGTGTTTCGCGGTGTCACTTGTCATTCAATGCGGCATCAAGTACGTCCTCACCTCGAGGTGCTGCACCGTCGAGTGGCCAAAGCTCCCTTCTTACCTCCACTCGGCCGTACTTCGCGCCCAACTGAAAACTGCTCTCGAAACATGCCAGAAATAATGAATCTTTTTGGATTGCAGGAGAAAGTGGGCACATTTCTCAGACTTAAGTTGTAATTGTGCCAGTGCAGCGGCAGTGATTCATTAAGCACTCCTATTTGTCATGATGGCTGGGATCCGATTCTTTTGTCCCGGAGACGATTCTTCCTCGGCTGTCTCCGTCCACTCCCTGTTTGCCTAAATATGGCGGTGCTTGAGCGGCTTTTGTGTAAATTTCAATTACATTTCATCTGGTCTTCTTGCACAAATATTTCTTTACTGCAATATCTTTCATTGTATTTTTCTAATGAGGTTGGATGGTTTGCAAGCGATGATTTGGAGGGACTTGGCGAGCACACACGACAGGCCGACTCTGGTGAAATCAGATGGATCCTCTCAGGTTGCATTTTCCCCAGTGTACAAACTTCATGACACGAAAAATTCTCACAACTTGATTTGTGGTTGAATGTTGTGGAATTACAGGTAAAAAGAAAAGACAAACAAACCTGTTTCGTGATGGACAGTTCTTGTCATCATCCTGAACCGAACAGTGCAGAATTTGTAATCAATCGCGTCACCGTACTCGCACAAAGAGCCCCGGCAGGTGTTCCACCGCATTGTGCGGCGAAAATAATTCGCTGTTCAACAAATGTGCGGTCATTGTTCGTCTTTTGTGCTTTTCTACGTTTTTGTTCCACCTGTCTTGATGCAAAATCTACATCAACACTGCTTCTCGATTGGGGCTGAGTCGACTTTGGATATTTTCTGGGTCCCCCATGCTTGCATTTTCCCGACATTTCCACTGAGTCGCACAATTGATTGAAGTGCCTTTTCATAGTAGGCAGATTAAGCACGACGTTTGAAAACGGCTGAACGTCGCGTCGCCGACGCGACGCATGAACGTTGAAATAGCAATTTTGACGCGACGGGGCTCCGACGGGTGATTTCAAACGTCGCGCTTAAACTCCCCAGTGTGTTTTCAGCGGTGAATATGTTTTGGAAGTTGCCTTGCAAGCTTTCCTGAACAGTTTGAATTTATGTTGATACGCACCATCAAGTGCTAATAGCCTTACATCGAAATGAAAATTCAATAATGGTGACATTGTCCTCGAAGACATAATGCAGCGCGGGGCGTGCGTCTGGTGTCCGGTATGGTGTCACTCCATTTCCAACTTTTAAATTGAAGTTCATTTCATCTGAACTCATACGCGGAGACTATTTCAAATCAGTCATACATTTTCTGAAAGAAATGCACTTCGTACACAAATGGGTTGATCCACAAGAATTTCCGCCAAGTCACGAAGCTACTTCTCGTCGTTGAAACACTGCTGCTCTCAGAGACCGCAGCGTTGCAGTTTCTTTTTGGTGAGAAGCAACCACTTTCGAGATCATATTCGTCCACGACCACGATGTTGTACACGCATTAAGAAACATATTGCACAGAGCGAAGCTACAAGAGAATATCTCTGCGGTCACAAACCTGTCGTGTGTGCAATCATCGTTGCAGACAGGGTTCTTTCTCATCCCACGAAAAGGTTTCATGTGCAGTCACACAGCGACCAAAGGTCTCGAATCGTTGTTCTTTCAAATGAACCATTTTTGTACAGTGTGAGAACCCTGTTTGAATCAACTGAGATCTTCACGTGCACTTCGTCTCGTGCAAAACTGCCATAAACGTACGAGGTTTTGCAACAGGCGCGTTTGTCACGAACTCCAAACTGCTCCAACATATCTCCTCCCTACAACCGAATCAACACGCGAACACTGCACCTCAAACGCGTAAAACTTCTTTTGTGCATTTTTTGTCGCAAACGACGTGTTTTCGATTCCAAAGGTGCTTGTGGTGGTTTGTTTCGATGAAGTAGAGCACGGCAGCTGTCGTTTGGCCATTTGAAGGCGGGTGCAAATGCTACAAGTGCACACATGAATTATCACCATTGCAACAAGAAGAGGTTTTCATCGTGCAAACACTGCACAAAGAGACAAAATGTTTGCTATTGTGCTGGAATTTTTGAGTACTCGGCACAACGCATCTTCAACGTGACGAGGGTGTTTAACGAATGACACCGGGACTCACGTGCAACAGCTGTGCCCTGCGACGTCAGCTGGTCCGACGTTCAGCCACCTGGACTGTGCTTTCCAACGCGACTTTTGGCTGATCTACCCCTGTAACTCACCTGACGCATGCAGGCGGCCTGACCTCCTGTCTGATCTGAACGTCTGGAACACCAGTGTGAAGCAGACCGGGAACCGTGATTGTGGTTGTGTCAAGTTCCACGAAGCCTGGATCTGGGGGGCTTCTTTTGTGACGGAAAAGCGTGGTTTTCGGCAGGCGGCGAAAAGTTCGGGATGAGACGAACCGTGTCATGGTTTGGTTTTCAGAGGTAAACTGAGGCGGGTGCTTGGAGGTTTTCGCAGTTGTTTGGAGTTTCTTAGGTAAATTGTTTCTATACTGGAGTCGAAATTCTGAATGATATATGTTATTTTGCCGAACACTTTGACACGAGGCAATGTGTGCTGATGGAGTTTTGCTGCATCTCGTAGGTAAACACAAGATATGGCAGAATGCAAGGTATGACTTGTGCAACTGTTGTGATCAATCAGCCTTATCCTGTCCCGATACAACCAACAGGAATTATGGGTCAGTTGCTCTTGTAGAATTCAGATAATCGAGAGGTAAATTGGACTGGGGTTGTTTGAACTTCCATTGCAGGACGTTCGAGTCACAAGTGCGTGTCAGTGCTCCTCGCGAGTGTTTCACAATTTGTTTACCCAAACGAAAGTTATCTAAAGTGCATTCATAAACCAGTCCCCGGGTGAAAGTGGTCGATTACATGTACCGGTAATCACTTGCGCTTTGTGTCCTGCTTGACTCCAGTGAGATCCAACAAGGAGGCCCTGAGCCTTCTGAATGATCCAGAGCTATCAGCGTGTGCAGATAGCGGGCCTATTAGACCCGCATACAAAATCTCACAACGCCATTTGGCTGAAAGAAGTGGAGCCGGGGCTGCAAAAATGGTCTCAGGTTATCAGTGTCTTGAGCAGGTTGTACTTTTCCATTTTTATTGTTTCGGCAAGTGTGATTTTGTACCCACAGCTGCGCGCAGCTGGAGGAGAAATCATGAAGATGGGTCAAATTCAAATTGGGAGGCTCGGCGTTCCTTTGAGTGCTTGCTGCACACACGCAAATTTCAAAATTCAGCTTGTTCAGTTTGTTTCAAACGTTCCAAAACAGAATCTGCGGAGTGTGCATTCCGTGACAATTAAAGCCCTTCAAGCCGTATTCTGCATCTTTAATTTCGAGACTGAGAACAGACGCTGCCTGAGGTTTTCCGGTCAATGAAAGGACAGACAAAAGGTGGATGGACTCGAGTGCAAATTGCCCTGTTTGGTTTCGAAAAGTAGAGTTGGGTAAGCAACTGACAGGCAATGACTTTTCACGTCACATCCTTTGATGGGTTGAGGTGACAAGCAGTTGACGAGGTACAAAGCTGAATTTTCATTGCAAGAACTAATTTGCATGTACCGTCGCACCTACCCACCAATTTTGTCCCAATTTTCACCAATTACTTAACGTTTCTAGGTCAGTTTTTGCAATCGATACTGAGAATTAAATGGCTGAAGGTGCATCGTATCCACTTCAGAAAGTTATTTGAACTGACCAGACGTAAACCTCGGGTGTGCTGTTTTGCAGGAGCATGTGAACAGGAGGTGCTGCCCCCTCGTGACGGCCGCGCCGCGGGATCTGCTGCATCAACCATGACCAGCTTCAGGGCGTTCACCCTCCTCCTCATCGTGCTGGGACTGGGTAAGTTCCGCTTCTTGCAATCTGACATCAACAGCACGCTGTATCCAAATGTTTCTCTTGTTGTGGGGGAATAATTTGTCAAAACCTTCTTTGAATTTCATGAGCAGTTTCGAACAAAGTTTTGAAAATTTTAAGGTCTGACTGAAAAGAATTTTTTTCGGTGTCTTCTTTCGCCTGATCATCTTGGGACTACAAACTTGTTTCTCAACCGGAGAAAAGGTTTCAGATCAATTGTAATGGAGTTCTTCAAGTGCGTGGTCAGTTGATGGAGGGTTTCCCGCCGACAGGAAAAGTCACTGAAGGTTGATTTTCACTCTTCGCCGGATATCCCTTCAATGCAAATTGCCCAGTTGAGTTGGGACAAACTGCAGGCCGTCCATTAGTCGACATTATTCACGCAAAGACAAAAAGAAGGGTCAGACGAGACTGGCCCGATCAAGTTGCTGATAGACGAGGATCGTAATGTGCGAAGACAAAGCGCGAAATCGCCCGCATCTCCTCCATCACTCTAGGATTTGGTGTGCGGAAGGCTCACTCGATTTTGCCTTTCACGGTGATACATTGAAAACAAAGCTCACGTCTAGTCACTCAAGACCCAAACTCAATTGTCTTTGGTTCACAAAAAAATGTCAAAGAAGACTTGGGATGTGCGCAAAAACGATGCGAGGCCGGTGGTGAAAGTTGGCCATCGTGTTCCCTGAGCGCTGGGTGCTGCTTGACAATTCTCAGGCATGGCACTGAGATGTCACTGATGGACACCTCGTGTAAATGAAGAATTATGGCTCTGATTACTGGCCGTTCATCTGTGGGGAGTGATGCCGTGCTGGTACCCAGGTGGTCCATCTGCATCTCAGAAAGTAGTCAATTGCGTCAAATTGGCCAGCAGAAATCGAGTGAGAATGAAAGGTGCCAAGAAAGAAGGGTACTAAACAGTCAAGAAAACACTGTGTTCTCTGAGTATCTCAAGAGGAAAGTTTTCTGCAAAGCCCCAAGAAAATTGGGCAATTCACTCAAATTATTCTGCCGTGCAGTGCTGAGAGGCTGCGTCGTCCGAGCTCAAGAAGATTGGATTTGTGGGTGACATTTGTATGCAGGGGTTAAAAGCATACAAGTGATTTTACCTCGTCTGCAGCAATTTTGAGCAATCTGTTGTGTTTTTCATCGCGGTGTCCAGAAGAAAGCGAACGACACAAAACATCGCAAACACCAGTGAACTACTCGTACATCTGTTTGAAAAAGGATAATTTCCAGCTGAGTGAAGTCCGCCAGCCTTTCATGACCGGAGAATGACTGAAGGGTACACTTCCCGTTTCCTATAATTTCCTACGATACATATCATAAAATGTCATCTCCAGTTTGACGCTTGCAATTCAAATGAACTAATTTGGAGCAGGACCCTTATGTGGGGAAGCCACTGTCGGTTTAGTAACATATTGCAATGTTTATTCGCACATAGCTGTGATATTTGCTGAAGTATTTGCGCCAAATGTGGTTACAAAGAGTCGAAATCGCTCTGAGAAGCGCACCACGTCTGGGTGATTTCCTCCCTTTTCACAAATCTGTTGACTCGGGCGAGGTCCCCACCTTGTACAGCGCGTTAAATTGGCTGAAACTCCAGCCTCAAGAACATGACAAGTGTGTTGTGTGCTGTACGAGCGTGTTTTGCTGGGTTCTTTATTTATTATTTTTTCATTTTTTCAACTAGAAGTGTCAACAGATTGATTTGAACTTGGGGAAACCTCCAAGTTGGACCCATTGAAAGGTGTCTCCCGTTGGCGTTTGGCGAACAACACGTCGGTGAGTCCCCGCGTGACTCAGAGCAACGAGAATCTGATAAAGAAAATCAAATGTCCATGAAAAGGTTTATTGCTCAACAATTAATTACAGAAATTTGCCTCTTGTCGCGGCCAGTGAAAGGGTCATCTCGATAAATTGCAAGTATCGTGGTCTTTTTAGCCACAGATTTATGGTTATGGTGTTTTGTTTCAGCCCGATCTCCCCAATGCATGATGTGGGTGATCGGAGATGTCGGAACCAGGGGTCCTGCGGGGATTGTTCCCGAGCCCAATGTGCGATTTCTTTCATTACCGATCGATGTGAACTCCCAAGTAAAATATCACCACTTATCTCTCTCATCTATGCGTTACACATAATCATTTCAATCGAGTAAGGAGCTTTTGGACATTTTCGTGAACACTGATTTGTTGGTGCCTGCAATTCATGATCGTGTGTTCAATACCGTCATTGCAAAGTCATGTGGACATACTCACAAATTACAGCCACTGTGGTAGTTTGCATGACAAGCCTTCTCCGGGATGGTTGTAATGTGATACAAAACCCATTTTTAATGTGCTCATACAAGCAAATTAGACGGGCAAACAGTTCGTTGGTTGTTTAAATATTGAATGGAAAAATAAAGCTAATTTCAGCCTTTCAAATGTGTCAAATTGACGGTGTCTGAGCGCAAAATTGGCACAATGTGATCAAACTGGAATTGTTGCCTCTTGCGGAGACTGCAGTTTTATGAGATTTTCCTTCTGCGATCGACGTGCGCAACTGGAACTGGACATTGATGTTCATTGAGCGATTCCCCTGGAGCCAACCGTACAACAGCGAGTTGATTCCTGGTCGTCGAGCACAAACATTCACGTTCGTAGATTGCGGATGGGCGTGTCTCCCGCTGATCAACACCATGTGCAGTTTGCTGATCAGGAACTTCTTCAAACCAAACATTTTCGTTAATTAACTGATCTTGATTTGGGCCCAACAACTTTCCCTTCTCGCGTGTACGTCACCGATGTCTACAATTCACCGATTTCTCACACAGAGAGGCATGGACTTGACCACGCACGCAAACGCGCGTGTGGAAACCTTACGTTTCGACATGGGCGAACGAGTCACATCTACTTTCTTGATTCACGTGGTTTACGGAGTGCAAAGTATGATAATGACAAAAGCAGTGAAATGGAAACTTCTCCCTGGTGGAGCCTGCCTCGCCTGTATGGGGATTGATAACCTGTGTTGCACGTTGGAGAAACGTTGTTGGCAACAACGCGGAACAAATATGGGCAAAGTACTTGAGGGACTCGAATCAAATTGCTGGAACCATAAATATTGATGTGATTATGGGCATCAAGGATGCTGCGATGTTTTCTTGAGAGACGTTTCATTGTGCTACTCACAGTCGGCGAATAAATTACATTTGTGACTGCAGAGGTACCAGGCCTTTCACTGAGATATGCTCCCAAGTCCCAAAGCCTATTACCACAAATCACGGGCTCCGCCAAAGTGATTGTGATCCCTTCAGTGACTGCCTACATCTTACAGAGTGGGCCCTGCCCTGTGCTGCAAACTCAGATGGATGTGTAATTGAGCCATCTGAGATCCGATCAAATCAGACGCTGAGTCTGTGAAGTCAACATCTATTGAGCAATGGGAGCCGCGTTTGTTATTGACCATATTACGCTGGGACTAACCTGCATCAATCATGCGTTCCCCCTTGACAAATTCTGGACAGTTCGCGGAGTGTACTGAACACTCAAAGCGACATGCCCGACATGCATTGAACTTCAAAATGTGACTGAACAACACATTCAGCTGGTGACCCCCAGACACAGCAAGAGGCATTTGCTGACAAAGGCAGAACACCCAGATCCAGATGTGTGTTTGCAAGAGTGTGCCAATGACTTCGAATTTTGTTGGTCGCTGAGAAGAGATATCTGACGACAACACGGTGCCAGGAAAATGAGAGAAAATGTTTCCGTGGGAAAGAGCCTTTCAGACAACCCTAAAAACACGTTGGGATGAGCAATTAGTATTTGATGCGCGTGATTTGTGAATACCAAGACCAGTTATTGTGAGTAATTGTGAGCGCTACAGGCATGCCGAGGTCAAGTACACAGGACCTGCCCCACTAATGAGGTCAAAAGTCACGTTTCATGTGCAATTTTATGCACAAAAATTAGCCTCAATTTTCTTTGCAGATTCGGTACAATTATCATACGAATCGTCCTTATGAATGTGACAGTTGGTCAGTTAGAAGGGCACATTGTTGCAGTGTGAGGGTCCGCTGTTGATGCAGAGACAGGGTCGAGTGAGAGGTCACTATCCTGTGCCATCGCCCACAGATTAGGATGATGGGACCATCACTGACCGATGGATGCGCGGGGAAGAGCTTTACAGGCCGCAGCTTATCGCGTTTGAAATCGTCGAACTTGACGAAGGTCTTCAAGAAGACGCGGAGCAGTTGGGCTGCGGTGCCTGACCATCGCATCGGGTGACAAATGGATCAGGAGATAGCGATCCGGCGGACATTGTCCTGAAAGGTCATTCATGTCACCCTCCATATGCTGATCTGAATTGCACGAGTTGATTTTGTCGTTGATGTTCCAAGCATCATTCGCTTCAAGCTTTCACGACAGCGCCAGAGGCGTCCCCAAGATTTCGTCAAGGGAACCCCGATTTTGTTGCACAAAACAAGAAGTGGATTTGTCCTGGGGGTTGGTTAGTTCCCTCTCGATCCGCCTCTGAGTGCTTTGCGATCTGTCACAAAAGGGTTTCGAATGTCGTGTCTAAGTTACAGTCTGACAGAAATGCGGAACAAAGCTCACGACGACCGCTGGCCATACCTAAATGACAGTCATGCAATAAAGTTCCTGTTGTATTTGACACGAAAGTCCGGCATTGTTCTGCTGACACGTTGTTTGCAAAAGATCTGGGAAATGACCACATTACATGTCATTTGGTGTGGCGTGCGGATACTTGGCGCTTGTGCTGTCCTGAGGCTCGATTCTGAGCGCACGAAACGAGCGAAGGAGTTGACTTCGTGAAACTGCGTGGTCAAGAGACAGCGATTCTTGTGGCGATGATGGTGCAGGCCCCAGAGATGTGGCCACTACGTTTCACGAAACTGAAACGAACCGAAAGACAACGCAAGTGAGGTGAACCTGAAGAAGTCGAGATGACGGGGTGTTACTGCCGTGAAACCTCGACCTGGATTGTACGTGTCTGCAAAATGGTCTCTGGAGACCCACCTGTCAATCCCAAAACTTTGTTTGAAGCAACGGATGCAACAACCCCGCAGTTGTCGTTCGCATTGTTAACATTCTGGCAGGGTCTTGTTGTTGGGTTGAGCAACCGATTTGGAGCCAGGTTTATCGGTGGGATCGTGCGCTGCAGGATAAAGTTGGTTGTATCTGCCGAGACAAGTTCCACCTGGACACAGAGTAACTTCTTCATTTCAAGCTCTGCCTGGTTGGTGGCAGGGATATGGGAGGTTGGGGTTTCCCTCATAATGTTTGTGGCCATCTGGAGTTTGTTCCAGACGTAATGAGACATTTGCAATGGGTTTCACCAATCTCCTTCGGTGCTGCAAGTAGGGGATTACACGAGGCATACTCGAAGGAACGATGTACGAGTTTGGAAAGTTGTTGCGCTTTTTACGTGCACCTAAATTATCTACACAACAGGACCATCTATTCCGGTATATCTGTGCAACGGGACCATCACACAGAATGTTGGTGGATTCAACGGTGTGAACTCGTGTTCTGTTCGTCGATCTCTTTTTGTAACAAAATTGGAACCAAAGAACTTGAGAACCACTGTCTCTGACCTTTTGTGTCGCACTTTGTGCGTGCAACTTCCTTGCTGGATGGACAACTCGGGAAAATCGCGTGATTCAGATTTCTTTCATTAAGCGATACGTCTGGAAATGAACCATTTGCATGATAATGCCCCAAATAATATTTAAGGCAATGACTGATCGTCTTTCAGCAGGTTTTAATGGGTCCTGCTGGTCCCTCCATGCAAAAGGCGCAGCATCTTCTGCGTCGTTCACGCGGTGCGCACTGCGAAAACCTAATGGACCTCCAGCATGGAGCGAATTCCCAGTGAGCTCTTTTGTCCTCAGACAATTTCTACCCCAAAGATAAGTGTTAATTAGATGTCAGTTTTAATGTGTCCTTTTAGGTACATGGGGCTTTCAGCGGCTGGAAACGGCACAAGAGGCCCTGGAAACATCCTGCAGTGGCTTCTGGGGAAAATAAAAATGCGGCAATGAAATGGTGCTGCTGCCCCAGGAAAAGGGTGCGGGCGTTCCGCGCTCACGTCCACGCACTCCATCATCGTGAAAAATTCCTTCTGGGTCGAAAAAATTAATAGCCCTAGGGTGGTGGGTTACAAAAACTCTCATTGCCACAGAAAAAGGCATTCGGTGAGATGTGGTACTTGAGGTGACGCCCCATTGTTTCTGTGCAAATGGGACGACAAAATATGAGGCGGTGCCGCTTCCGCCACTGGGTGGCTGCGTGACGACTCATAGCGCTTCCATATTAACTCGATGACTCCCGTTGTTCACTTCGCGGAATTTTTGACTTGGAGTGTGGTGATTTATTGAAATGTAATGACCGTTTTATCCATATTTATGACAGTTGATGATCTGTGCGCTCCCACAATAATAGGGACTGGAGGGCCCACCCAGAAAATGCCTAGATCTAAGTTTCGCCCCGTGGGAGGTGACTGCAACTTGAAAGAAGTTGCAAATTAGGTGCATATTTCTTGGGGCATCAAAAAAGCGCAAAATTGTTGCTCTTCTTGGGAAATATTACACTTGCTTCAATTTGGGCCCAGCGAATGAAAAATTGACCGGCAGCATGGGGGAGAGATATATCAAAAGTTATTAGAATATTTGTCAGTGTTTTCAGCATTTTATCTGCACTGTTAGCAGATTTTGTATCACTCCAGGGCACAATATTTTGTTCTGTCTGGACGATTTGATTCACAAAGATTTCGCTGTGTTTGTCAGGTTAGAGCTGCGACAACCGGTTTGGGGGAAAAAGCCTCAACGGGTGTGCGGTACTGAACCAGCATGCGAGGTTTTATGCTAGGGCCGTGTAACTTGCAAATTGGGGTGCCTTGACTAGGATAATTTTGAGTGGCGTACTTCTGTCCAAGTTCTGATGCTGAGCATCAATGCATCAAGAATTACAAAAAGGGCGATGGAGG
>JAAUXT010045890.1_pt1:2500-20424 | contig 20424 bp, 20 predicted proteins | sample 7278171 | NCBI WGS metagenome assembly JAAUXT01 (sample SAMN14350112, study PRJNA611818) | marine sediment metagenome | isolation source: surface marine sediment (1.8m) | place: French Polynesia: Moorea | collected 2018-08 | reverse complement strand
GAGCAAGCCAAATCTGAGTGACCCAAATCAGAGCAAGCCAAATCAGAGCAAGCCAAATCAGAGCAACTGAAATTTCCTCAAATCACCGCGAGCTCCATGGAGCTATTTTTCTCCTGTGGAAACTCAACAAGTGCTCGGTTCCATCGTTCTCACGTGTGACGAGGCATCATATGGAACCAGAACCATCACCTGCAGCCCACCGACACAAACGCGAGTTCAACAAACAACGACTCCGGCTCTGTTTCCAGAACAAACATCTTTCTCTCACCTTCATACAAAGCGACCGGGAGAAGCGGCGGGTGCGAAACAATCGGGGTTTAATTTACGGCTGGTGCGCGGGGAGTCACCTTGCGCGTCGCTACCCTCCGCCGCGCCGCGTTACCCCGCAACACCTCATTTGTCAAATCTCCAGCAACAAAATTACCAACACACTGTAAATATGACTGTCAATTGGTAACCAGCTTTCAACAAGTTTGTGAGATTGAGAAACTAAATTCTTCGTGTACAACTGAGGAAACAAAACTCCATTGTCTTTGTGAGGTATTCGTTCCTAGTGTGTCCTTTTGAATGAGCTCCAACTCAACACGTCAAGTTGCAGTAGTTCCTTCACAGTCTTGGTTTTCAAAGGTCGTCTTTCAGAAAAGGAACCCACGGGCACTGAACTCGGAGCTCCCTCTCCTTGGCGAAACTTGCCGATCCAACGCCCTTTGTCCCTTCACTGGACATACAGCCTCAAGTGTCCCCCTTTGAATCAAACGCGTGACACGCTGAATGAAAGACCTGTGACTCCATACCAATAAAAAAACCCGATCAACGTTGTTTTGTCACACCACACCCTTGTTTTCCCCCAATTCCGCAGAAATATGCGGTACAAACAGAAGATTGTCGAAAATACGTAGCATTACGTTTTGACAATCAAGCAAAAACCCCAACATTCCAAAAGCTGAAACAACAGGTCGTAACAAGGACATAAAGTAATCGTTGGGAGTTGGAAAATGAGTTTATGTCCGCAGCGAGGGCTGTAAAGATGATTAGGTCGGGGGCACTGCACTGTGGACTCGGAACAACCTTCCTGCACTTGACTCTGAAAACAGTTTCTGACGCCTTCAGTTCCCTTGTCATTGAGAAGACAGGTCCTTATCAAACTAACGGGGACAGAGAATCATGGGACTCCAAGCGCGCAAGCACTTACGTGCCAGAAAGCACTGAAAACAACTCCACGCGGACTCCGAACGGCGTCGACGCCTGGATGTGATGCTTTCAACATCAGAAGCCGCGCAACCGACGCTGCGGTCTCCATGGGAACAGCAGCCGACGCCTTCCTCATACAGACTCCAGGGGCAGTGACAACAGGGAAGTCTTTTTCATCAGAGGCAGCCATGATGCATTGCGGGAACGGTCTGCGTACATGGGTGGTAGATTCTCTGATCAATTGCCAAAACGTTATTTTGGCTGTTGCAGAAAGTTGAGGACGAGGAGACACAGCATTGAAAGGATTCTCGTGGGCAAGACAGAAGCCACGCAGAACCCTCGTGTTCTTTGAAACAACAAGAACTTCAGGTCATGTTCCTGTGGGAAATGAATTGCAGACTGTCTCTGTTGGTACCCGTTGTGTTGTCTGGCGCACAGACGGACCCCATTCCCGGTGTTTTCCCACCCGGTGTTGCTCCGGTCCTGGATCCATTATTCCCGTCACCTGTGAACCCGGGAACCCGGCCTCCTCTCCGAGCGGGCGCAGTTCAGGCCTCTACCGTTTCTGGATAAACAGATAGTGGCGCTATCAGATGCGAGTGCGCCTCCTCTCGGGAGCAGAGTTCTGATGATTCTGCGCATTCCTGCATTCCTGACATAACCGTGTTTCTCGTGTACCTGTTGACGGGCGCGTGCGTGGAAAACAATACAAGAGTCATCAGACACAACCATCGAACAGGACTCCATTCATGATTCACGTGTTGTTTGTGGATTCTTGTCGTTGCAAGGTTCTTGCATTGAGATACGTATCCAAGGTGACAACAAACGTGACCAGAGCGACCACACATTCGCAAATCCCTTTCGTGGGGTTCGGGTTCGACGCGCAGAAAAAGTTTTCACCAAAGCGTTGCTAATAGCTTTGAAAGTTCAACCCATTACTGAGTGACTGATGTCTCACTGCAACTCACTTCTCAAGTGATGTAAGGTGAACTCCAGTTCACGCCGACAAAATTTCTCGCAGCGATCATGACTGAATCTGCAGTGGCAGGTCCAGGGGTGTGTGGATCCCCTGAACCCTGAGACATCTGGACCTCATGACCCCTTGAGTTGCTCGGACCTTGACTCCTGAGGTCCCTGGAGCCCTTGACCCCTCTCAGTTCTGTTCAGATTCAAAGTGTCTGTGTCTTCTTTCATTTTCCAAAGATGCACAGAATCAGGATTTCCGTGGGCTGGACCCCGGAATCAAATGCAGAATCTGCCTCACGCCAGCAGAAATGTGCCTGGTAAAACTTCAGCCGGACATCACTACCGACAAATTGGTAACAACGAGACCGAACTCTTGGGTGCCGAGTATGAACATAAGAGAACTCAGAAACAAACAAACACTCAACATCAAGGAGAAAAGAACTTCAACACGGATGTAAAATTGCTGATTGTTTGGTTCTATGATTTATGATTCAGTTTTGCTTTGCACTCTTGTGTGAAAATATACACTTGCTGACAAAACACACACCAAATAGTCAAACAGGATCGTAAACACAGAGATGTTGCCTCCGAATGTTGCAAAAACAAACATTTAAAACTCAGCAAAAGAATCATACTGGAAAACACAAATTCCAATTGGCTTCAACACTTGGGCAAATTATCCAGCAAAAGATGGATAATGTGGTGAATTGATCTGAGATGGGAATTTTAACTGCGGGAATTGCCTGCACCGGATTCTCCAATCACATCTGCGCCGGAGCAATGCATGAGTTGTGAGGGGGATCCAGGGGACGTGGGTGCTGGGGTGCCCCTGACCCCTGCAATTGAGTATGACTTAAAGTTTTGGCCATCAGGTGCAGGTTTTTTTTGAAAATTTGGGCGTGTCCCCCTCCCCAGGAATCGGACCCTTGTAGGGGCCTGAGGCACCGCCCGTGGATCCGCTGAGGAACCGCTCTGTGGAACTGCTACAGTTCAGGGTGCGGATCTCATCCAGTACGGGAGTGCGGCGCGGTGCACAGGCATAACTCTCCCCCCGCTCCCAGACAAGAGATGCGCAACGCCTCGCTTCAATCCCGACAGGGAGACATCAATTTGCTCTGCGGGCTGAGTCCAATTCAAGGAACCATGGTGTTTGGAGTCTCGTCTTGAAGTTGCGTGCAAAATTGCCCAAACCTTGGACTTTATTTGGTGACGTTGCCATTCTGCCTCAATTGATGTGCTTTTCTCTGGTTCCTTCCTGCCTGTCTCGTAACTTGTACCATGTTTGTTTTTTCGCAACCAAGAAACACAAAACTGCATGGCTTCACAAAAGTTTCTGTGGAGGAAATTCTGGAACTTCAACACATTCTTGCAAATTCTGACTCTCACAAGAACAGAGGTGGATCGCACGCGCGCATGTTTTCATTTTTGACGCGCTCATCCTCACCCCCTTCACCTGTCTGTGCACAAATATTGTCCAGATTCCCTGTTCTCTGGTTCTCTTGATTCTCCGTAGCCTGCAAGGAAGCGTCTTGATGCGCGTCCTCGTCCAAATCAACAGGCTTTGCGACTCGTTTCAGACGCAACGCGGTGGGGCGAACAAGGGCGCAACACACAGGACGCGCGCATTGCGCAAAAGGCCTCAGTCGTATCCAGCGGATGAGATTCCTCACAGTGAGACGCGGCTGGTTTGTGGAAATATCCGTTGCTACTCGAGACAGATGTTGGTGGTCTGGAGCCGCGTGCCGTGTTATTTATACCGAGCCCACTGTATCTGCAGTGCGAGGCCACGCTACGGTTGCTAAACGCTCGAGGCCAGTACTGGAGACCCAGACAACACAGATAATCCTCCAGCCGCACAAATCTTCTTGATCTCTCACCCTTTGTCCGGCCAACGTTGGTGGCGTGCAGAGTGCAGGTTGGTTGACCACCCAGCTGGTGAAACCCTGCGTGAACTCATCATGACCACTGTAGAGCGCAGGCATGAAGGCGAAATGAACCAATGCTCCTGCAGTTTGCCTCCTTTGACTCTCAACAAAAAGGTCCCAACTCAATGGAAGACGAGCCTCCTTTTCTTCAGAGGACAGTGTCATAGCGCTGTGACAGCGAAAGGTTCTTCTCGCTTCATCCTTTGTGAAGTCTGAACCTGATTCCCGAGACCAACAGACCACGTTAGAATCCGATGAGAGCTGGTCACGAGACGACCTGGAGGTTCAGGGAAAATTCACCCGCAAAAACAAACACGTCCAATCGCTGTTGTGAGGAGTAAACAGTCGTTTCAATTGCTTCAACAAAGTTTTGCCAGAAAGGACGAATTGATGGGAAATGAAGCTGTTGCCCGTCCCGTCAACTCAGATCAATTCCCATTCAACAACAGCGCTGCGGACGTAACTTGGGCTGATTTCTGCTGAGCCGAACATTCTCCACCATCGACACGCAACACGAAGCTCTTGTGCTTTCGGGGCTCATGTTCACTTCGCAACTCTAACGCAGGGGTGGATCTTTGGGACGAGTCCATCGCGGGAAGGACGTTTACTCTCTGAAAAGGGTAACAAACAACAAGCACACAAAGCAGCAGTTTTAACGTGTACGCACACAGATGCCAACATGACCCTCATAAACTGAACTGGCAGGTGTTACTAATCTGACATCCAAGCAGCAAGTGCATGACAGCAAAAGTTGTTTCAAGGAAGAGAGTCTCACAGCACCCTGGTTTCTGTTGGGGACTTTTTCTTGTTTTCGTCTCTGAGGGGACTCTTTTCCCTGACCAAGTTTGCACCTGAGGGGAGGGAGGGAGGGTCCAGTCTCAGGTCAACTTTGCAACCTTGCAATATTTCAGCTGGTGACTCCCAACATCCGTCCAACAAGCCACCCTGAGGTCAGGCAGGAAACAAACTTGAGGTGCCTTGTTTGGGGGACAAAAAATCCAGAGGTTTGGGAGGCGAGTCATTGGGCCCCAATCCAGATCCGCCCGTGAGAAGCTCAATTCTTCGCAGTCGAATCCGCTGAATCCACGTCCGATTCCCAGCTTCTCACTGCGATGCGCAACCGAATTAAAATATCACGGTGCGCGGCCCTGACAGTGATCGATCGGTACCAGGGGTGAATCCGAGATGCCCCATTCATCTTGAACACGCCGAATGAACACTTCGCAGGATGAAACGAGCAACGACGCAACAACAACCCCGCACGCTGACGGACAAAAAGTGCGAGCCAAGCCGAAGAGAACATCTCCCTTGGTTCACCACACCCACCAATGTTGGCCAGGGTTCGCTTTTGTTTGCGCTTGCATCTTCAAAACAGGCCACTTGGGATGAACAACGCTGCCATCATGTGGCGGATACAGGGGGCCTGGAAGATAAGCCCCCTGGACAATTGCAAGTCAAACTGAAGTCAGGGCGTCCAGCCGAGTTCTGAGCCTTGTGTCCCCTCCACCATGGCAGCTCCTTTGCAATCCGCAAGACGGCAACTCAACAGAACCTTCCCCTGCATGAGCTGACAAGGATGAACAGCAATGTGACACTGTCGAAGCGACCGTCTCCGGAGAAGTTGCAGATCCAACGAGGTTTGATCTCCCCGATTCTTGTTTGCTTTGCAAGGAATTTTGTCTCCCGATTTGCAGCTGTATAGAGTCAGCTGGAGAATGCAGATCGAATGCTGAACCTGGGTTCATTGTTGAGCTCAGCATCTCCAGAACCAATCAGCTCAGTGAGGGAAACCCGACCCGCTCGTTGACGGGTAATTCCTCTGCTCAGTCAGCGCCAAATGCCAAGTAGCAGCGAATTGGCCCAGTTCGGAGGCACCGGAACCTCTCAGACGCGAGAGCCTCTCCCCGAGACGTGAGGATCTGTGGGAACAACACCCATCAACAGTTCCCGAACCAAGACACAAGGGCGACCTTGAATACTCAAGGTCAAGGACGGAGGAGGCTGAGGAGAGGGCAGCGCAGTGCAGGACTGATCGCTGCAGAGGCGTTGCCCCACACGACCCGCCCTGTGGTGATCCATCAGCTGTAGACATGCTCAGCTGCATTGTTGCACGTCCGCCCTGCCGGCCGAGGAGGTTCCGATAGCGTTCCATGGGACTCAAACCACAGTTCTAAGAGAGTCGCAGTGTCCGCAACCCTCTACGGCATGAACTTGTGAATCATGGATCAAGTTGGAAATGATGAACCAGTGAAAAGATAGCAAAACTGTATCTCTACATGTTGATCCAAGAGCAAACAGAAACCATGTTCCCCGGGTGAAAACCTTGTATTTTCAAAAGCTTTCCGCACCAGCATTCAAACCAGCTTTCAACTGCAGTTAAGTACGAGAAATTTATGTCTCCGAACAGCGAAGTTAAGTACGCCGCCCGGTGTTTAAGTGGAGTGACAAAGTGACCTGGAGGTCGGTGGTGTGGAGACGTGTGTGGAGGAGGACATGCGAGCGCGCGGCGTGTGACGACACCGTGCCGGGGCGGAGCAGTGGGGCACGGTGACCCCAACCAGGGCTCGACACCCCGGCGCTTTAAATTACCTGTTGAAAACCAACAAGCGCAAGACGTGAAAGATAATTGCGCAGCGGGACAAGCTGTGATGTCTGATTTATGTGAGTGAAAACGAAATAAAGCATATCTGGGGATCAAAGGCGTGAATCCAGGTAGGAATGCGCTGAGGGCGGGAGGTGAGCAGGTCTGCAGTGGGTGTCAACCAGAAACGGGAGATCCGCAAAAAGCAACTTACTGAATTATGCCTCCAGTGAACCTACAGAGCCACCGCCAGTGTCCAACGCCTTGAAATTTGCCGCACAAAGTTCCAAATTGTGAAGAAAAGTCAGAATAGAGCAACAAAGTGGCTAGTTGAAGAAAGGTTGCCAACAGGGCTGTAGATTTCGACGAGGTATAAGATCTAGTAGCCCATAGGTAAAGCATACAGGAGGAGGAGGAGGAAGTCTGGTGATTGTGCTATATATGTAACACCACATTACCTCGTAACCAAGGTGATCCGAAGGGGAAATCTCCTCACTGATTCTCGTTCCTAGCCGGCGAGTGGTAGTGTTGTAGCCTGGGTGAGCACTGTAAAAAATGTGCACCTCTGGAGAAGTGGTCTCAATTTCACGTTAGGGACGCGAGTTCAGAACGTGATCAGAGACATTTCTCCAAAGTTGCAATTTTTCCGGTGAGACTGGTTCCCGTACTCCCGTCGCTGACTGGTGAATTCCTTGCGTTGTGAACCACAGTGATGTCCACTTCAGTTCATCCGAAATACGTGCACGTTCATCGTACAAAACCAAAAAATCTGACAATTTTTGCGCTATTCTTGAAATTTCCCACTCAGCATTCAATCCCCACAGATTCCACATGCAGCAGCAGCAGCTGAGAGGGAGATTTCAACGCCTGAATCTGTGCACACACCAGACCTGTGATTGCGCTTTTCCGTCACGTCCGTGACCACCCCACCAGTGTTGAGAGCCTGACGCGCCAAGAAAACAGCCGTTCCCTTGAGAAGGACTGAACATACAGCGTCTGAGTATCTGAGTTTCTGAGTATCTGCACCCGCCACAATGCGCCACCTCTGCCCACGAACTCGCTTCGCTTCTGCGGGATTATTGATCAGCCAGACGCTTCAGAAATGGGTTGGGATTCTCTGCATCTCTGCTCACACCTCATCCGAAATTGAGTTGCTACAGATTTTGACGTCTCGGGGCATTTCAGAACAATGCTTTGGAAGACACACGTCTTAATTGACGTGTGCAATCTTGAGCATGTGCATCTTAAGAGGCGTCTGCGAGTAAAGATGGATGCGTCTGGTTGAGACAACATCTGCTGAACCAGGTTCCTTTGCTCCTGTCCGAGCGAGCAGCGCGCATGTGATCATCCGTCTTCCTGTCCGTGCCCACCCCCCCCACACACACACACATGTAAGGCGTGATGTCAGCGTCACAAGATATTCGGACATTGTTGATCGGCAGAACGTATACACAAACCAAAAGGAAGTATCACTCTAATTTGGTTCACACTGGGCGAAGTTTGGCTGGCCGCAACGCGCAAATAAAGAACGCACGAAGTGCTGCAGATGGCAATAGGCCCTCTTGACAAAAACCCTCATTCCACACCGAAATGCAACACGAAGCGTCGGAGGCTCACTCACGTCTTTGGTGAGGTGTTTGGCCATGATGTTGTTGTGGTCGCTGAGGTCGGGGTAGTTGTCGATTTCCTCGGGTTTGGCCCTGAGGCCATGGATCCCGGCCATCAGGTAGGACACGGCGCTGAACATGCTGCAGGAGTTCTCTGAAAAAAACACCAAAACAATCACTGTTCTGGTGCAAGAACAAAAGAAGTTGCGCCTAGTTCAAGGAGGAAGGACCTCAGAGAGAGAGAGATAGATAGAGAGAGAGAGAGAGAGAGAGAGAGAGAGAGAGAGTGTGTGTGTGTGTGTGTGTGTCTGGTGGGGGCTCTTGCGAACCACACAGAGAAAATCTGTTCGAGGCACCCCTGATTTGGACGCTCATTTTCGGTGCAAAAAGGTTGCATCTTTTGCACGGGTGAGTGCCAGAAGTTCAAATTTCACGAATGGACTTCCTGTTCTGCTGTACCCGAGCACAAAGTGAAAATTTATGCGTGTTCACTGTTTCTTTTTCATCACATAACTTTGATTTTATTACCTTCAGCATCTTCCTGATGAACGCACAGAAAGAGAAACAAGGAAAACGGAGAAATGTACAAAAGGTGGATGGCTGTGACTTTCACCACTGAACCAGGTTTTGTGAATATTTGGCTGTTGCTGATCATGTAAAAACCTCAAATCAGTAATTTGGTCAAATCGGATGGGTTTCTTGAACTTCGTTTTCTGGTTTTCAGACGTGTCCATTTTGCTTCAAAATGACCTTTTCCATTGAGAACATTTGTTCAGATTTTGGCATCCTTCAGGACGTTGGTCAGATCAAATTTCCAAAGCAATCAAACTTACCTTTCTTTCGGGTAAAAATAGAGGTGAAACTTTGTGTTTGTGGTGTTTATTTTTGAGTTTTTAATTGCACTTGGGAAGTTGCGGTGTTGCCTTCCCGCTGTCGACGGTTGCTGTGCTTGTTTCCAAGCGCGTTGCGCGGCAGTTTTCACGTGACGTCACAAAAACCGCGCAAAGACGGAACGTCATGGTTGAGAGCGTCGCCAGGTTTGACGTCATCTTTCTCCCACCGAGTTGTTGTTGCTTATGACCTGATGGCGGGAAAATGGACTTGAAATTTCTTTGGCCCGAGTTTCCAGAAGCAAGACAATTGTGGTGGTGTGGTGATTTTCCGTGGCATGTGCCAACAAAAAGAAGACACTCACGATCTCACCTCTGAGGCCATTTCTTCTGGGGTCCCTGGTCCAAAGGCGAAGCCACATGGGGGCGGGTGGATCTAGATCTAGATCTACATCCTGAGATGCTTCGTAGGGTGGGGGCAAACATTGCTGTTGGTCCCTCTCACAGAAAGGGACAATTTGACCGTGAATATGACAGTTCAAAGTTGTTCAGGAATTTCAGATAACAGTAAGAGTTGAGTGGTGACGTCGAAAATGCTTCTGTTCCTCGGGAAACGATTCACCGGTAAAGGCCCTCCAAATTGTCCCAGAGGCCAAAGTCCAACTGGGCAGGGTGTTCCTGTGAAGGTCAAATTTTGCTCCAACACTCGGAGAACATGAAGTCATGGTGGCTGCAAGCACTCCTTCATGGTGACTTGAACTGAAAAAAATTTCGATTTGCAATGAAATGAACAGGACATCAAAATCGAAAATGATATTTTCCCCTGGTCATTTCTCATTTCTTTTGTTTCGCCGATGCGCTGTCTCATGACATCAGCTCCTGCCATCAGTCTTGACTCCAGGGTGTTTTGACTCAAATCGCAGGAACAGCTTTGCGGAGAAAACGACTGAACTCGGGAGTCTCCATACCAGCCTTGGTGCTTTTCAATCCAAGGAATTCATACCCTCCGGGAAAGATACTGCAGCTTTTGATCGGCATCTTTTCTTCCACAAAAAATATCCGATTTTGCGGCACCAGATCCAGGTCTGTGTGCACCACGAATCCATTCACCATGGCTCAACAAATGCACCTTGTAAAGAACTCTTCTTTTGCTGTTTGTTCTTGAACGCGGAAACTGGATCCACAAGGGACCGCGGACCGAGATCGATACAACAGGGTCGGTTGGACGAGGCGCAGTTTGCTCGACGTGTGTTGGGGACCAACTTCAGTCAGGCAGCCGGAAACTGCCAAGGACGCGCGGGACTCACCTGCAGCTCCGGTACCCGGGCACCAACAGCAGACGGAGAAGTAACTGCACCAATCATAGGGCCTTTGTTTCTGTTTTCTGCAGGAAACCAATTTTTCTATTTGCTTCAAAGGACAAACGAAATTTTGTACTCCACAGAGAGATAGACTGCAAGGAGTGAGTGGGAATGACAGAGAGGAGAGACAGACAGAGAGAGAGAGAGAGAGAGAGAGACAGACAGACAGACAGACAGACAGACAGACAGACAGACAGACAGACAGACAGACAGACAGGCAACTCTCTACACAACAATGAACTATTTTTGAAGAGCAGTTCTCCTGAAGGTTCCATGATCTTTTTCCTCGGTGGCAAGAACGCCACGCACACACGTCCCGTTGGGGTTAGGACCTGTCTCTGCGATGCTCAGGGCAGGTAGAGTCAACCCAAGGTCACGGATGATGACACTAGGAAAGTGACAACACATCGCCCAAACACCCAGGTTGGGTACAAACACATTGTACCTGTCACACCTTGTCAATTCCGCTGACTGTTCGAGTATGACAGAACCAGAATGCCCAGGGGGGATCTTCCGACCTTGATTCTTCGCTGCACCACAACAACACTCAGGCTGAGTTCACATCGGATGCGACACACGCTGAGTACCTGCAAGTGTCAATGGGCGCTTCGTCAGCTTGGCTGCTCAACGCGCCTTGACTCTCACAGAGACTGAACGCGCGACGCATCCAGTGTAAACCAGACAGAACACCCCTCATCAAAGATGAACGCTTTCCAATGGCAAATCAATTGATTCAATATCACATTTTTCTCTCAAACAGGCAAATTTGCAGTTGGTGCTTTTGATGTACAGCAGACGACCTTGGAAAAGTACTCCCTTTGTAAACAGTGCGCAAGTCGATTCTTACAACGGGACCCTTGAGGTTGCCGTGGTAATCGTCGTGTTGCGTCAGTCTTTGAACGTTTTCTGGCGAGACAATTCGCTCGGGGACCGTGCACTGACTTCGTTTATCCACCAGGACTGGATTTACTTTTCTGGCTTTGCTGAGAAAGTGGACAGTTGTGACAAGCAGGTTTGTGAATTTATCAGAAATATTTGGTTCAAGAATTGTTTGTTTGTTTGTTTGTTTGGAGGTACAAGTTTGCCTTGAAATTGTCAAAGCCAACGGTGAATTGGCAAGAGTGGACCTGGGGCCTCACAAGGTTGGGTCCGGTGGCTGGCCCAAAAATTTGTCTCCCATGCAGTTATACGCCGCCAGATGAACCAGTCTTTTCCCAGAGAACCTCACTTGACTAAACCCTGGCTGAGTAAAATTTAAAGCCTACACAAACCCACCGATCAAATGATCAAGCAAACAAATGGCCCACAGAGAAAAGCACACAAATCTCTCACAAATATTACTGGACCAAGACCAGGTCCTTTGAGAATTTTGCGCTTCCCAATGCTTCTCTCACACACGCACACTTCACTCACACGCACGCACTTCTGATTCACCCAACGTTTGTTTGTTCCTACGCAGCCATGTACGGGTTGATCCCCGAGAACTTCGGGGAGTATATCCGCACCAAGTTTGGGGACGAGAAGTGGGAGATGGTTGCGAAGAAGGCTGGGATCCACCACGCCACGTTCGGTGAGCAAGGACCTCAACCGTTTTTTAGCAAACACCCCACAACCCTGGAAACGCAAACGCAACTTTTGGTATGCTGTGAGAGTCAAAAGTTACGTTTGCGTTTGTGTTTCCAGGTTGCGGGTTGTTTGCTAAAATTGGCCAAGAAGACGCACTCGACACGACTCGTTTTATTGGGAGCAATGGGCTTTTCTCAGGCCATTTTTTTACGTGCACACCAGGAACGCAGACGAGACAAGTTGTACTACTTTGTAATATTTCTTGCCTGGAAGAAAGAGAAAGAATAGTGACGCGTGTGTTGAGGATGCTTCTCCTGTTGTGTGAAGAGCCATGTCACGGTGACCATCGCGCCAGAACCGTGGAATCTGAATCAGGTAGTGTTTTCCCAGGACACAACACTGCTCTGTTTTTCTCAAGCTGAAGAGTGAAGGACCGATTCACCACAGGCGCCTCGTGCGTTGCGTCCAACGAAAGAAACGTCAGCTTTGCTCCAGTGCCCTTCTGCGTGGTCAGGAGGCAGAATGCGATGCAATGCGAGGCTCGCCAATGGCAACTTTGTATTGGTCCAAAATAACAACTTCAACGCCAACATCAAGCGGTGTTTCGTGATTGGCTAGTGCCTTGGAAACCGTGCTCTTTTCGACGTTGGCGTTGACGCGACTTGAGCCTCAAACGTCGTGCGTAAAGTCGCTAGTAACGTGCGTGCAAATTGTGTGCGTGTGTGTTGCTATGTATGCGCGCGTGTTTCAGGTATCAGCAAGAAGTACTCTGAGACGGTGGTGCCTCGGCTCATCAAGTCTGCGTGCGAGATTCTGGACGAGGACGCGGAGACTCTGATGGAGGCGGTGGGAGCGAGGTTCCCCATCTTCGTGGGTGCGCGCAGTTCACGCTCTTATCGGGGACGGTCTCGGGTGTCTGTGTTTGTGTGAAATTATTGGGCAACACGTCGTCCTGGACTCGTGTCTGTCTGGCATTGATTTGTACTGAACGCCACGGATATAGACAGACAAATTTGGCACATGCTTTGTCGATTCAAATGGCATGGATCTTGGCATTCGACCCCCCACCCCCCATATTTTTTGTTTGCACTCTTTTTGTGCCGCCGATTCATCTGTTCAAAGTTGGATTCCCTTGACCTTTACTCTTGGCTTCGTTTGAAACACCGAAAGAAGTAGTGACTGCAATGACCAAGCCTTTGGTATTGCAGGTCTGTACGGGTATGACCGCATCCTCAAGGTGTTGGCGCGAAACTTCAGCGAGTTTCTGGGCACGGTCGACAACCTGCACGAGTACCTCAAGTTCTCGTTCCCGAAGCTCAAGCCGCCGAGCTTCTTCTGTGAGAACGAGTCTGCGGACGGACTCCACCTGCACTACAGGTGCGGTCTGCAGTGCGAGTACTTTACACCACCGTATTCACCCGTGTATAGGTCGCACCCAAGTGTAAGACGCACCCCAACTTTGGTCTGGTATGGGATCACATTGAAATAATAGTGATCTCATACCCATGTACAAGATGCACCCCTAGTTTTGGTGCTCAATTTTGGGACAAAAAGGTGTGTCTCACGTATGGGTGGATATGGTACGTATGTTTGCGTTTTCGTTGGCAAATTATGCAGAAAAACTCCCAAACAGCGACAGAGAGCCCACGAGCACAACGCGTGACGTCAACAGTGTCCGTCCGGCTTGATAAAAACGTTAGCACACTGGATGACCCTGCCTTCTCTCGCTGACGCAGGAGCAAGAGGAAGGGGTTTTCGCGCTACGTGCAGGGCCAGCTGGCGACCATCGCCAAGACGTTCTACGGGAAGCAGATGGAGATCGAGCTGCTGCACCAGGAGGAGTCCAGCGACCTCTCCCACACCAGCTTCAGGCTCTACTTCGAAAACGACCACTTCATGTGAGCTCCCAAGGCGCGCGTGGGAATGGTGTTTTTATGCTGCATTTTAGTCTCAGTAGATTTCTGAGTTCTGGCTGCTTGGGTGCAACCCTCATCACCACCAGCGCTCCTTCGGGTGTGACCTTTGGGTATGACACCAGAGTGCGACCCTTGTCAGGCTCAAAGGGTTGTACCCAAGGGTTGTGTCAAAGGAAACAGTTGGCCAAGAGGCTCGCACCCGATTGGACACGATTTTGAACGAAACTCAGGCTGAGAAACAGGCTGGTTTTGGTGCACCAGACAATGAGGTGCTGTTGTAACCTTGCTTGTTCTTGTGCGGACTATGTTTTTTCATGACTGTTCCTGAAAACTCCCGTTGCCATGGCAGCCACCAGCAGAAGGAGGCGGCCGACATGGACAAGCGGAAGCGAGAGGCTGCGCTGCCCATCGACTCGGACATGTTCTTCAACGTGTTCCCGTTCCACATCGTCTTCAGCGTCAACATGCAGGTCAGTCCCCACAGGGTATAGTCCCGTCAACCTGACCTGAACCTACAGGGTAGTCCCGTCAACCTGACCTGAACCTACAGGGTAGTCCCGTCAACCTGACCTGAACCTACAGGGTAGTCCCGTCACCCTGACCTGAACCTACAGGGTAGTCCCGTCACCCTGACCTGAATCTACAGGGTAGTCCCATCACCCTGACCTGAACCTGCATGGTAGTCCCATCACCCTGACCTGAACCAACATGGCAGCCCCAAATGTTGGCCTAACATGAACCTGCAGGGTTGTCCCATCACCCTGATCTGAACCTGTGGGATCATCTTATTACCCTGATCTAAATCTGCAGGGCAGCCCTGTCACCCTGACATAAACCTGCAGGGCAGTCCTGTCACCCTGACCTGACCCTACAGGGTCAGTCCCATCACCCTGACCTGACCCTACAGGGTCAGTCCCATCACCCTGACCTGAACCTGTGGGTCAGCCCCATCACCCTGACCTGAACCTGTGGGTCAGCCCCGTCACCCTGACCTGAACCTGCAGAGTAGCCCCATCACCCTGACCTGAACCTGCAGGTCCGTCCCATCACCCTGACCTAAACTTGCAGGACTGTCTCGTCAAACGAAGTGGTTGAACATGCACGTCACTCCTGACAACCAGAACCACGTGTCAGTCCTCAACCGGAGCCACCCCCTCCCACCTGTACAGATCTGCATGGTGTTCTCTTCACTTTTGTTGAAGCGACAGGCCAGAAGCTTCAATCTCAAGTCGCACTCATTGTAGATCTGTGCGTATGAAGGGGTTTTCACGTTGATGACGTCAGCTTTTTCTGACGTCGACAGCAACTTTTTCTAGATGACGTCAAAGAATGGTCTGGACTATTTTTTGACACCCACCAATTGGGCATCATGTCAAATTTTGACGTTGACTCAAAATTCTGCCGTCAACGTCAAAGTTTGACGTCGACGGCACCAACGTGAAAACGAGTTTGGTCAGCTGCTCACTGCGCATGTCTTACTGCGCATGTCTCACTGCGCACATCTCACTGCGCATGTCTCACTGCGCACGTCTCACTGCGCATGTCTCACTGCGCATGTCTCCTCACTGCGCATGTCTCCTCACTGCGCATGTCTCCTCACTGCGCACGTCTCACTGCGCATGTCTCACTGCGCATGTCTCACTGCGCATGTCTCCTCACTGCGCACGTCTCACTGCGCACGTCTCACTGCGCATGTCTCCTCACTGCGCATGTCTCACTGCGCACGTCTCACTGCGCATGTCTCACTGCGCACGTCTCACTGCGCATGTCTCACTGCGCATGTCTCACTGCGCATGTTTGTGCGCAGGTGCGGAGCGTGGGGACGGGTATCGAGTCCATCATGCCGCACATCGTCAACCAGCCCATCGACGAGATGTTCATGATCTCGCGTCCGCTCATCGAGTTCAACATCGAGAACGTGAGTTTTCACTGACCCACCCCGGTGCAACGAAATGGCCAGACAGCAGAAATCAAGAGGCACCGGGTGAGGGGCCCCATGCCAAAAGCTCAGGCGAGTCTTGTAGCAAGTGCTCCTTGACTGGTGCCCCCTCATGTTGATTGTTACCTGAAATGGCCAAGCATTCAAGGCTCCAAGGTGAGGACCTGGAACTTTCAGCCAGACCTACTTGACTTTCGGTGGGGGCCCCACCACCCTGTGCCTCCTGATTTCGAGTCTGGCAATTTCGTTGCACCGGGTTGAGATCCAGGGGATCAGGAGTCAGACACCGGCCACGTTTGTCCTGATTGTTGGGATCAGCGTCCCAAGGTCTGAATGAAAACTTCAAGGAGAAGCTGACCATCAAGCCTTGTGACGCAGTTGTTGTTTCGCATGAAAATGCCACGGTACTTCTTCTCTTTCTCAAAAAGTTAAATTTTCTTGTGAAAACAAACGAAGGTGGAGAAGTCTGTTGAAGTCACAACCAATGCCCAGCTCCAAGAAGCACCCAGCAGAGAGGATTCGTCTCTCTGCTCTCTTCGCGTGCGCTCACGTGTCCTTCGCTACACGTGACTTCCTGTTGGAATCGTGAGCCGAACATGAGGGAAAAACTACACACTTACAAGCACGAGGGGAATGTCTTTTCTGTCGAGCCGAAACAAGCCATGACACTGGTCACCGTAATTTCAATCAAAACACTTGGTTCGGCAGGAAGGATGTTCCTCGCATGTGCACGGTCGAGTGAACAGAGGGCTTTTCTAGTGGTTCCAGGGTTGGACCAACTCAAACCCCCTCAGAATAGAGAATCCTATATTCGGGGCATGAGGGGGCAGGGCAATATAGAGAATGTTGAAGGCTTCGCACACACCTCTCGTCTCGCGGATGGACAGGTCCAATCCCACATCAACTCCCAGTTCGAGTTGCTCTCTGTCGACCCCATCAAAGTCATCCACCGCGGAAGCACCACGACGATGGACTCGGACGACGTGTCGGGGTCAGGAGGGTCAGGTGAGCCTCGTTCTGGTTGTTGACGTACTGACGTACATGTACTGTTTTTCTCGCGCGGACTGTGCAGCTTCTGCTCCACATCAACACGCAGTTTGAGATTGTGTCCGTCGACCCGGTGAAAACGCGTCACACCGGAAGTACGACGACCATGGACGAGTCAGACGAGGGAACGGATGGGTCAGGTACAGATTCTCCCCCAAGAGGATCCAGGCTTCAGAACCTCAAGTTCAATCCTCATTCTCTGTTAATTTTAAGGTATTTCCCGTCAAGTCTTCAGCTGTGTCTGCGGAAAGACTTTTTTTTGCTCATGCACGCTCTTCTTCACGCACAGACTTCGACTTGGACATCTTGACGTTCCCTTCGTGCTGACGCATTTCCATGGTTACAGCGTGTTGTTGTCTTGTACAAACCCCCTTTTGTCAGCGTTCTGTCTCAACACTGTGAAACACTTTTCCATTCTTGAATCGGCCACAGGTTGAGCTGCACATTTGTTTCATTGCATTTTTATCCTGTTCAGATGTGGAATGATGTTCAAAAGTAATTTTGCAACCGCGCAACGCCCATTTGTTCAAGGACTTTCAGCTGTTCTTTTCGCAGAGTTCAAGAATCTGTTGTTGTAACCTCATTTTATCACAAGACCTGCTCCTCTTTTGCATGTTTTCAGCGTATTTGCAACCAATTTTACTCCGAAAATTTGCACCGCTGGTATCGCATTGGATGTTGCTGCTGTCCTTTCGTGTGCGATAAAAGCCTTGACGTTTGTTCTAAATTCAAGGGATAAGTAAGCCCAAAAGCACACTCTTTTGGTGGCATTTAATACAAGTTTACGAGTGGTCAGGCCTAGGAGATCCGCGGGCTCCAAGCTGCCCTGGATCCGCAAGAGAAACTTGTTCAATCTGTGCACCAAATGCACACGTGATTCACCACGTGATTCACCACGTGGTTCACACGTGATGTTCCGATTCTACAGAGGACGACGTCGACCCGGACGACATGACGCGCAAACTGAAGCTCAAGGGCCAGATGATCTACATGGA
>JAAUXT010055370.1_pt1 | contig 20425 bp, 23 predicted proteins | sample 7278171 | NCBI WGS metagenome assembly JAAUXT01 (sample SAMN14350112, study PRJNA611818) | marine sediment metagenome | isolation source: surface marine sediment (1.8m) | place: French Polynesia: Moorea | collected 2018-08 | reverse complement strand
TAAAAGATGCACCATCCAGTTGCCCACATTTGTCCAATATACTTCCTTCATCAAATATTTGTACTTTTTGAGCTATTTTACATTTTCTGACATGATACTCAAAACCCACAAAAACTAGGTATGTTTGACTTGGACATTTTCCTTTTTGGCACCGCATCTTGGGCCACCAACAGACCAAATGGGCCAAAAAGCCAAAAGCAGAACATCATTCTCATTCCAAAACCCTTGTCTACAGAAATCTGCTTGAGGATGCCTTAAGGTGATTTTGTCCCGCTTGACACTGTCCGGCTTGAGCCGAACAGTGCCAAGGTGACAAATCACCTAAAAATCACTCATTGGCTGCGACTCGTTCGTGCATGAAACGGCGGGTAGTGACGATTTGGTGGGTCTGCAGGATCCCCAGTGGGACCAAAAAATGTGTCCTGTGGTGCTCCAAATTGTCTTACAAACAGACCCCCCTCCCAACTGGATGGCATGATTGCCAGCGATTGAGTACCAATCCAGTTCGCTGTGGGAACAGATTTAAACTGTGGTGCACCAGAACATGCCAGTGCAGCTATATCTGAGAAATGAGAACTTGCCTGTGAATTCTGGCGATGTGTAGGTATATCTGCAACAGTTCCAGACAGTGTCCAGAGCAAAATCACCCTCACGTCGACACTAAGTTGCGTGTGTGTGCGCTTCAACATTTGGGAGGCAAATACAATAAGACCTGGGGGTGCGGGTGGGGTGGGAGGACCGCATCTTGGCCTGGATCTCAAATCAGCTGTTTTGTGGCGGGAAATGCTGAGCAGCTTCAGTGCTGTCATCTTCTCTGCATGCTCGCCCGTTCCTCAAGGTCAGCTGTATCGGACAATTGAAGAAGCGAAAACAAAGATGGCGGCGGAAGACCAGGTTGGTGCATATTTCGATTGAAACGGTGTACTTTTGCAGTTCATTCAGTGTGAATTTAAAACCTGTGACGAGCAGCGAACCTTTGTATGCCTGTGGTATTGCCGGATGCATGAATGGCGGAAATCTTTCCGCTTTATTGGTGAAAGTCGGCCGTGTACAGGGGCGGGAATTTGTGTTGACAACTGGCCACATGTTTTTGTTCTGGGTAGATTCTGTGAATGTCCAGGCAGAAATCCAATCGAACAAAAAAGGATTCAATATTCTGTACTTTCATGCTGCTGTGTTGTAGTGGGTCAGATTGAAACATTCTACAAAAAGGCATGTTCGGTCGGAGTCTTGTTTGATGGAACTTGTTTGCGTGCACCTTGCGGAAAAGTCTGTCCAGATCCAAATTGTCAGGACAGTGTGTGGACTTTGCGTGTCCAAGAGTCAGCTTTCAAACCATTGAAACGGTGGACACACCTGTGGTTCAAGGTTTTGGGATTTGTTGGACCCGAACGGGGAACGTGTTCCAAGTGGTCGTAGATTAAGAACAATTGACTTTTTTCCGACAAGTCGCAGCACTTTCCAGAAAGACCCCCTGTTCTGAGAATTGAGAGCGAAGCAGACCTGGCTCTTTATTCTTTGTGTCGAATCGGTTGATCTCAGATTTTCTCACCGAATCAGGTCCATGCCTGGTGTAAAAAGAAGACGTTTTCTGTTTCTGTGTCGAAGCAGTCCAAGAAAACAAGGTTGATTGATGGACCAATGTGAATGAACAAACCTCTTTCCTGCAGGAATTAGTGCAGCTCGAACTGCTATGCAAACAACTGTACGAAACGTCGGATGCGGGGCTGCGGTCAGAGGCCGAGAAGACACTTGTGCAGTTCGCGAATTCTCCAGACTGCCTGAGCAGATGCCAGCTCCTCCTGGAAAGGGGAAATGTACGTACCGAGATGACCTTACCAGACTGGACAGTGCGAAAATAGTCGCGATGCTCAGTCAGAATGGCCAGCAATCCTTGTCATGTGTTGCTTTTCTCGTGACCTGAACATTGGTGAGGTGTCGTCACCCTCCTCTATTGATTCTCATTTCTGCCCAAACGGTACTTTGCTCACGATTGTACTTCAGGGCTTCGTTTTGGAAAGGCGGTGGAAGGTTGGGGGGGGGGGCTTGTTCCTATAGTTCAGTGATTGTCATTATCAGCCGCGATGTCTGATGTTGGTTATCAGCTTCGCTGATATTGGCTATGTGGGTGATGAACTGTAATTTCTGGATTACAAGGTGGAAATTTCCAGATCTGGAAATTTCCACTTCCAGCTTACCCCCCTCCCTTGTACAAAATGTATATCTTGGCATATCAGGTGTGGGCTGAAGCAACCTCACAAAGTTTCAAGTCCCTATTTACTGCAACAGTTATTGAAATTTTCAAATGCATTTTTGACCATGAAGGGGTTGAAACCACCTCATCCATTTTTGCTCAAAACTATATTTCTGATGGTTTTATACGTGCTGAAGCGTGAAGTAGCATTAGTGTGTGTTATGCAATTCTGATTGGTACCAACATTGTGTGGACAGACACCCCCCTCCCATTGCAAATAGAACTTGGGCTCTGAATCACAAGTTGGGCTCAGGCTCTGGAGCACCAATGGGAATTGGAAAAATTTCATCTCATGTCACAAAAATGGCAATATCTCAAAAACTAAGCCTTGTAGAGCAATTCCGAGGCTAGATTGTGAAAGAACTTGACTGGAAATGCTACTTTTGACCTGTCTGTCACCTGGAATCAAAATTTTTAAAATGCCTGTCACCTGGTAGCAAAAACTTTTGATGTTTTTAGCACACACCTATGAGGTTTGCATGGTAGGAGTGCATCTTTATGCACAATTTTTAAAATGGCAATATCTCAAAAACTACGCTTTGTAGAGCAATTCCAAGGCCAGATTTAGAAAGAACTTTATTGGAAATGCTACTTTTGATACATCTTTCACCTGGTAGCAAGTGTAACTTTGAAAATTTAGGCCTCATGTGTGACCCCCAAGTGCGGGAAAAGGGCTCTGGAGCACAAGGTGGGACTCAGGAAATTTTGGCGTCTTGATCCCCACCCCCACCCCGTATCAAAATAGACTTGGACTCAGCTTGCGACTGGCAGCTGAAGGGGTAACATCTCAGGGACTCAGGCTTTGAACCATTTGGGAGTTGCAAAATTTCGGCCTCGGTTCGGCGTGTGTCTGCACTGCGAAGTGTTCTTGTTTCACTCAGAAGGCTGGCAGGACCTTTCAGCTTCCCCCCCCCCCTTTCATGCAACACTTGGAAGCCTGGCTTCCAGGTTTCGGCATCATCCCCCCCCCCGTGCAAAGTTTGCATGGCGGCTTGTGTGAGAAGTGGTACGCGGCGAGCGGCTGACATTCTACATGCACTTGAAAGTCTAGTTGGAGACTTGCCCCGTTGTGTGAGTCGAGTCGAAAGTGTTGCAGTCTTCAAAAAGGATGCTGACGAACCTTTTTCATTTTGCCATTTACAGTCAGCATATGCTCAGCTACTGGCAGCCAACACTTTGACGAAGCTGGTCTCTCGACCAAACATCACCCTTCCACTTGAACAGAGAGTTGACATGCGTAAGTCTCCAGATTGTCGAAACCAGAGAATTGAGCAAGGCAGCGATTCAAGAGTCCGCATGTTTTTTCGAGGAAAAAGCCAAGAATCCTGACAATTTTTGGTACGTTTCGTTTCAGGCAATTATGTGTTGACCTATTTGGCTGGGCGCCCAAAGTTGACGAGTTTCGTGTCTCAGTCCTTGGTGCAGGTGAGTGTGTTGTGCATATTTGTACCAATGTTTCGAATTCAAACATTTGATGGTGAGCAAAGTCCACCCGTTATTTTTCCTCGCAGTTGTTTTCAAGAATTACAAAGCAGGGGTGGTTTGACAGCACGAAGGATGAGTTCGTCTTCAGAAATGTCACAACGGACGTCAGTCAGTTTCTGCAGGTGAGTCTTGCGGATTTTCACGACGTCTTCCTTGTCTCACCGTCTGTGAATTTCGCAAGAGAATTGTGATTGTAATTCTTAAATTATCTTGCAGAGTACACACACGCACCATGTGATGATCGGTGTGCAGCTTCTGTCACAACTCGTGTGTGAAATGAACCAGGTTAGTTTGTCAGGTTTGCGCCTTGATCCAGACGGTGTTTGTTGGCGCTGTGAGACTCGGTGGTGACGCGTCTGCTGTTGTAGGCGGAGACGAGCAGGTCTCTGACGAAGCACCGCAAGATCGCGTCCTCCTTCCGAGACACGCAGTTGTTCGAGATATTTCAACTTGGCTGTGATTTGTTGAAGAAAGCTTCCGAAGCAATCAAAACTATAGACTTCAATGATGCAGACCAGGTAAGACACCGCTCTTCCCTGTCTCGGGTTTTCCAAGAGAACAGTTCCGTCACCATGTGGGCGCACTCCCAACAGAGAAGGATAAAGAACAGAAATGCATCAAAGCAAAAGCAGTGGCAGCCAGTCTGGCATTGAAAGCGTTTCTCGAAGTACGATGCTGGTGGGTCACTGTCAGTTTCTGCATCAGAGGATGGAACTGGCATTGTGAGATGTTTTGGCGTTGCAACATTTGGTTGATACAAAACTGTGCACACTCGCAGGAGGAAAACTCTGTCGTAAGTTCGTCTTCATGTTCTTGTGCCTGTATTGAGTGCATTGGGGTACGGTGCACGAGCGAAGGTGTAAGACTCACAGGGCGTTGGTTGTACTGTAAATACCGCACATGGGTCGAGCGAAGCGTTTGGTATTGGTGACATTTTCTTATTTCATTTGGGTTTTTGGTTAAGAGAAGTTTATTTTCGAATTCAGCACTCGATATTTGCTTTATGTTTGGGCAAAGGGCGTTTTTACACTTTTCCGCGCAACGTTTGTCAGCGAGGTTCCGTAAATTGAAAACGCAGACGTAGAATCTCACCCTGTAGGAGACAGTACTCCTCAGATACTGCAGTTTGTCTCTGCTTCTGAGCCAAAGTTCACACAAAATAAACAAATGAAACTATCAAGACAAGAAAGGAAACGTCGTGAACAAGGATCACAACACGTTTGTTGCTTTGTGGTTGAAGTTATGTGGTGTGAAAGACTCCACAGGGTGAGTCCCTGCGTCTCCGTTCACGTGACATTCCACGTTTTCTATCTGCGGAACCTCCCCGTTGTTACTTCATTAAGAAGCGACCAAAGTGCGGACACTTCGATTTGGAGTTGATCTGTGGAATCGCCGGCACGTCACGCATCGCAGCTCTGATTCGTGTCCACAGCACGGCCTCCTGACACACACGCTGAGGTTGACGCACAACTGCCTGACGTTTGACTTCATCGGGACGTCCACCGACGAATCTTCAGACGATCTGTGTACTGTACAAATTCCCACAAACTGGCGATCTGGTGAGTGAAGGGGTCGCACTTCAAATTGATAAAGCCAGGCTTGCCTTTGTCTGGTACGTAGTGGTATCAAAGAATTTTGAGACTCAACATGATTACTGTCGTGAGCGAAATGCTTGCGCGCGGTCGAGAATTAGTCATGTTGAGTCCCAGAATTCTTTGATACTACCTCGTAACAAAAGGATGAGAACTGTGTTTGCTGTCACAAGTACCCGTAACAGATTCGAGCTGCATTTACTCAACCCTGGCTTTGTCCGAATTTCGTTTTCAGCATTTCTGGACGGCAACACGCTGAAGCTCTTCTTCGCTCTCTACAGCAATTTACCGCCGTCTCTTTCACCAATGGTAAACTGACACTTCTCCAGACTTTCATCAGAGGTTTTACATGTGGTGTGCAACGTGAAGCACAAGTTGTTGCTGCAATGCTCATGTTTTGCAGGCTTTGTCATGTCTGGTACAAATAGCATCAGTGCGTCGATCTTTGTTCCACAACGCGGAAAGAGCGACGTTTTTGAACCAACTCGTCACCGGCGTCAAGCACATTCTCGACAATCCACAGGTGAGACTCGGGTTCAGCTTTGGTCTCTGAAAAGGTGCATTTTCTTTCCATGTTGTCAGCACATTCTGTGATTGTGAACATCTTTCTATTGACACAAGCCAACATAATTTTTCAGGGTTTGTCAGACACAAACAATTACCACGAATTCTGCCGGTTGTTGGCCCGACTCAAGTCCAATTACCAGTTGGGGGAGCTCGTCAAAGTGGACGACTACCCGCGGGTCATAAAACTCATCGCCGAATTCACTGTCACCAGTCTGCAGGTAAACATACTGTTGTGTGTCGAGAAGTTCTTTCATCGAGGATGAGGGACGTTGAAGGTCAGGGTGAGATGTGGTTTCTCCTTTCAGATGTGGCAGTTTGCACCGAACAGTGTTCACTACTTACTGAGCCTGTGGCAGAGGATGGTGGCGTCGGTCCCCTACGTGAAGGCGTCCGAGCCGCACATGCTCGAGACGTACACTCCCGAGGTGACCAAGGCCTACATCACGTCCAGACTCGACTCGGTCGCAGTCGTGCTCAGGTATTTCCGCTTGTTTCCTGGGTCCGTTTCCCGGCGTTCGCCTGTTCAGGTTGAGAAAGTTGACGATGTGTTGTTGCAGGGACGGGCTGGAGGACCCGGTGGACGATCAGGGTATGGTTTCGCAACAGTTGGATCAGGTTGGTCAACGAGCTGCACAACCACATTTGATTGATTCTGCTCCTCTCCGCTCGTGAAAACAGCAGCTTTCCATGAAAAGCTAAAAACGATACACTTGTGTGTTATTTGTAGCTTTCGACGATCGGCAGATGCGAGTACGAGAAAACGTGTTCATTGCTTGTGTCTCTCTTCGACGAAACGGCGTCCAGATATCAGGAGTTAATCTCTTCGGGTGTTCAGAACAACAACATACAAATAGCTGTGGAACAAGGTGAGCCTTTCGTGTCCTCACCTCTGCTTTGCCTTTTGTTGATGAACGCGGTGCCAGCGCATCTCCGGGACTCGTGCTTCAGGTCGCCTCACGTGGCTGGTGTACATAATCGGAGCTGTGATAGGCGGACGCGTGTCGTTCGCCAGCAAAGACGAGCACGACGCCATGGACGGAGAACTCGTGTGCAGGCAAGAGATCTGACTTCGTCGTACCAGTTTTGTGGGCGAGGCCATCCAAGCTCGAGCAGGTCGGTCACGCGTGTTGTTGCGCTTTCAGGGTTTTGCAGCTGATGAACTTGACGGACTCGAGGTTGGCGCAGGGCGGCAGCGAGAAGCTCGACCTCGCGCTCCTCAGCTTCTTCGAACAGTTCCGCAAGATCTACGTCGGGGACCAAGTCCAAAAGACGTCGAAGGTGAAGTCGCGCGTCTTGATTTGCTTCGTGGCAAAAGTGAGAAGAAAATCACCTCAAACTCGAGCACGGTGGTTTGTTTTTCAGGTGTACAGGAGATTGTCCGAAGTCTTGGGTCTGAACGACGAGTCAATGGTGCTGAGTGTGTTCATAGGGAAAATGTGAGTGACATGATTGATTGGCGCGGTTTCGTTGTTAATCTGCTGCTGCAGCTGTGGTGAGTGAGGGTGTTGTGGTTGCGGCTGTTGCAGCATCACGAACCTGAAGTACTGGGGCAGCAGCGAGCCCATCATCAGCCGCACGCTGCAGCTGCTCAGCGACCTGTCCGTCGGCTACAGCAGCGTCAGAAAACTAGTGAAGCTCGACGCCGTGCAGTTCATGCTCAACAACCACACGGTACGTCCCCTCCCCACCAGTAGGTTTCACTTTGTCTCAGAAACCAAAGCAACACAACAAGGGCCGTGAAAGTCAAACTGTGTGCAGCTGGAATTGACACTTCAAAGCTCAGAATTTGTGGTGTGGCGAGTCCCCTCAGACACGAGAACAGCAAAGTTGCTTCTCAAGTCGCCACAGCGAACAGCGTCTCACTCGGCGGGTGCATTTCAGAGCGAGCACTTCCCGTTCCTGGGCGTCAACAGCGCGCGCACGACGATGAACGACATGCGGTGCCGCACGACCTTCTACACGGCGCTGGGGCGGCTGCTGCTCGTCGAGCTGGGCGAGGACGAGGAGCGCTTCGAGCGCTTCATGCTGCCGCTCACAGGTGACTCCCGCTCGAAACTCCGTCTGTCGGGGGCTCAAAGCTTCTTTAGCCCGTGGTTTGATAGTTGACCTCGGGCCAAGTGCAGTCATTGTCTGTCTGTCCATTCGAGTGACTCGCCAAGGGGAGGAGTTGAGTCAATTCCTCGGCCAATGTCAAGCTCAGAATTTGATTCTGATAAATTTCTACTAAAAATACTTTTTTGGGTTGACTTGGCTGGGTGATTGGTTGTTGGGGGGGGGAGTTACTCTGCCAAGTTTCAGGTCAGAATTCGACACTGGTCAGAATTCAACTTGAGTACCGGTAACTTCCTCCCCCCCCCCTCCTCCTTGGTCAGCCAAGTCTATGAAATTCATTTTTCACTGGAAAATAATCGGCATTTCATTCTGAGCTGAAATTGGCTGAGTCCGAATCTGTCTTTTGTTCGTGTAGATGTCGAATCATGAAACGATCGCGTCGTTTTCAGGTGCCTTTGACACGTTGGCGACGCTGTTCACGCAGGTTGACAGCACCATGTTCCGAGCAGACGAAGCCAAGGTCTGTATGTTTGTGGCAACATCGTTCAGAATCGGGCCGCGTCTTTGTTGGCCGCTGTTGCAAAGTGCGGGTTTCGCTTGCAGAGGCACTTGATTGGACTGGCGAGGGATCTCAGGGGCGTCGCGTTTGCATTTAATACGAAAGTCAGCTACATGATGTTGTTCGACTGGATGTATCCTTTACACCGGAGGAACTGAATTGACCGTTTCCGTTTGCGCACGAAAAGGTAAATTGTTTTCGGGTTTGTTGTCTGGTTGGTGGGGGACAATTGTGTCCTGTCAGTGGTCTTCCAGTTCGAACTGAGAGCACAGAAAATTCTTGACCAGCCTCAGATACCCGGCGTACACCCCGATTCTGCTGCGCGCGCTCGAGCTGTGGTATCACGACCCGACCGTCACGACGCCCGTGCTCAAACTGTTCGCGGAACTTGCGCAAAACAGGTCAGTGATTTTCAGGGGACGAAAGAATTTGGGATGTGGTCAAGTACGACATTGCATTCAGCTTCCAGCCGTGGCTGTGTAATTGCGTGGCATTTTGTCGGTGTTTATTGGGTCGCGTCTCAGTGACTGACGCGCGAACGTCGCCAGACAGCCGGTTGTGTTTGTGTCTCCGAAAATCAACGCGCCTCATTATCAGCCGCGGTAGCGAGCTGATATTGGTTTGGCCGCGTATCAGTGTCCGTGTGGCTGTCGTGGTAACTCGGACATTGTCTGGGTTCCCCCCCCCCCCACAGAAAAATATTAACTCAGATATTGTCTAGCTTAGATATTATCTGGCTTGGACATTGTCCAGCTCGGACATTATCTAGGTTACCCCCCCCCACCCATAGAAAAATTTCAACTCAACATTGTCTGGCTTAGACATTGTCCAGCTCAGACATTGTCTGGCTCAAACATTGTTCAGCTTGGACATTGTTCGGGTTACTTGTCTGACTCAGACATTGTCCAGCTCAGACATTGTCTGGGTTACTTGTCTGACTCAGACATTGTCTGGCTCAGACATTATCTGGCTTGGACATTATCCAGCTTGAACATTGACCAGGGTACTTATCCAACTCAGACATTGTCCAGCTTGGACATTATCTGGGCTACACCCCCCTGTGAATGAAAAAAAATTTCAGCCCAGACATTGCCTGACTTGGACATTTGCTGACTGGGGCATTGGCGGATTGGGACAAGTGCTTCCTGCCGATGTACGCTGCCCGCGGCTGATTATCTACTTGAAAGTCTAGTTTTCAACTTGTTGAGAATGTGCGGCCGTGGGGACGGGCTTGTTCCTGCCATCGTCTCGCCTTTCGGAGGCACTGTTGCAGAACAAGCAGTCGCGTTGTTTTTCAGGACTGCCAGTCACCAAGTCTCAGAACTAGCAACGCAGTTACAGAAAGTCAGTCACGCTGAGCGAGGTGCAAGCTTGCAGATACAGAGCCATTGGAGGTTGTGTGGTGTTCTATGATTCTGCCGTCTGCACCGACCACCTCTCGAGGGCACGGAAACCTTCAATTTCACACTTTCTAGCCACGGAAATGTCCAGCAAAACGAATAATTCACATTTGAAACGATTATCGGTGGTTCACGAGTTTTTCAGATGTGAAAAGAAATGGTCGTTTGGAGCCGTTGGAGCTTTGGGTGTTGAGGACACACTTGGTTGATCAGTTGAACACCATAGGGTGTGAAAGAGTTTGTCATTTTGTGTTTGCATGAACAGTTCCAGGTGTACGCAAGTTGGGCGGTGTTAGCGTTTACCGGCGTGACAAAATAGCCAGACACCCCAAATGAGGAGGCACAGGCACCCCCCATAAAATGGTCAGGCACATCATATGTCTCCTCATTTCATGTCGGTTTTGAAATAGCCAGACATGGGGTGACCTGCGGCCAGACTTGCCTGACCTTCGGTAGAGCCCTGGGAACCATCACCCCGTGCCTCCTGGTTTCGCTGTCTGACCATTGTATTGCACCGGTACATTTGATACATGACGCAGTCTCGAAACAACGAAATTTCTGAGTGTTGTTCTGATGACGGAATCTGTCTTGTTGCCAGATCGCAGCGCCTACAGTTCGACGTTTCGTCTCCCAACGGGATCCTGCTGTTTCGCGAGATCAGCAAAGTGATCGTGGGGTACGGGTCGAGGATCCTCACCCTGGGAGACATTCCGAAAGATCAGCTCTACCCGCTCAAGTATCCTTGCGTCAAGGGCCCAGCGTGTGCGTGCGTGTGTGTGTGCGCGCGCGCGTGTGTGTGTGTGGTGATACAACTGTTGGAACAGAAGCCTGCTGACTTCGGGTTCGCTGGCTGTCAAAATGTCATTGGAATCGATCTGATAAAAATGCTCGACCGGTGCAGCTGCGAACCTTTTCCTTGACGGCGTCTCCAGACTGAAGGGCATTTCCATCTGCTTCTCCATGTTGAAGGCGGCGCTGTCCGGCAACTACGTCAGTTTCGGCGTGTTCCGCCTGTACGGCGACGACGCGCTCGACAACTCGCTCAACACGTTCGTCAAGCTGCTGCTCAGCATCCCGCAGAGCGACCTCCTGGTGCGTCTCCTGCTCCGCGGCCGCTCAGAGTCTCGACACACTCGTGAAGCTCTCATTAAAACCGAACCAAACAGGCAGTGTGAATGAATAGTTGCCCCAAGCAAGGCCAGGTTTTGCTGCATGCGACAACTTTTTGGCTTGTGTGTTGCGTGCAGGACTATCCGAAGTTGAGTCAGAGTTACTACGCGCTGCTCGAGTGTCTGGCGCAGGACCACATGACGTTCATCTCCAACATCGAGCCGCAGGTTCTGCTCTACATCCTCTCCACCATCTCCGAGGGCCTGACCGCGCTCGGTAAGTCGCCGCCACTGCACCGCGCTCACGACACAACCCAAGCGGGTCGCGTCGACTGCAGTGCAGGGCGAGGAAGCTCGTCGGGCGCCATGGAGGGCATGAACAATACGAGAGTTTCGTGTGACACGTGCGAAATTTTGCCTTGTGACGGATTTGGACACCGTGTCTAGTTCGTCCATCAAGAGAAGACGATGTCTCACGGGAAGTGTTTTTGCAGCCAAAAGCTCTCGCTTGTCGATTCTTCACTCGCGCCATTTCTCAGGTAGGCGGCAAGGAAGAGTTTCTTTCAGTTGCGTGTGCTGTTTGTCCTTGACTTCCATGGACGACGTCTTGAGAAGTTTGTATTTCCTTTGTAAAGTTTGTCTCATTTGGTTTGCTGGGGGTTGTGTGGTTCGGTTTGTCACAGAAGAACCCCCTTTTCCAGTTGGCTATGATGAGGTATGTATTTTCCAGACACGATGGTGTGCACGGGTTGTTGTGCGACGCTGGACAACATAGTCACCTACCTGTTCAAGCGACTCACCAACAAGAACAAGAAGCCGCACCCGACCCAGCAGGGAGACAGCGAGGCGTTCCTGCGCATCCTCGAGCTGCATCCGGAAATACTGCAGCAGGTGAGGCGGGCGCCTTGATGTGCCCAGCTGGGACTGTGGGGCAAGCAGCCTTGAATCGTAATACTCCATAAATGCTCACCGGGAAGGGAATTGAACAACCTACCTTTTGAGTTCCGCACAATGTTGCAGTAAGCGGCTTTTCAACAATGAAAGCCGACACAAGACGAAAAGCTCGGCAAACTTTTCTGTGATCAGATTGTCCAGCTTTTCGTTGTGTCCCTTCAGATGGTGTCGACAGTGCTGAACATCATCATGTTCGAGGAGTGTCGCAACCAGTGGTCCATGTCTCGACCCTTGCTCGGCCTCATACTCCTCAACGAAGAGGTAAACGTGCGCTCTCAACTTGTTTTCTGCCAAGTGTTTTGCACATTTGGCGTCACCTGTTCCGAAACTCGACTTTCCAAGCCACAAAGCACGTGCTGAGTGAACGCGGCGCAGACGTCAGCGCGACGGTGAGAGGACTCACTGTGCCGTGTGTTTCAGTACTTCACGCAGCTGAAGCAGCAGATCATCCAGGGGCAGCCGGCCGACAAGCAGGGCTCGATGGCGCAGTGCTTCGAGAACCTCATGGACGGCATCGACCGGACGCTGCTCACCAAAAACAGGGACAAGTGCGTGTCACTCCTGGCCTGTCCGTCTGGGTCTCGAGCCTCAGAGCACTTTGTTACGTTTTGGGGTTTTGGCGTGTCCCATGGAAAGGTGGGGCCAAAAGTAACCGATTCATCTGCACGAACAGTATCGTTCCGATGTTTCGCTTCTTCGCGCCCTCTTGATTCAGACTCGACAATCCTCCACAAATGTCTCGTTCCAGATTCACGCAGAACTTGTCGGTGTTCCGGAGGGATGTGAATGACTCTCTAAAGGCGCCCAGTGGCGGCGCCAGCAACAACAACAACGTTGTGAACATGGCCAACGACATGATGAGTTAGCAGCAGATCTGGGCGCACGTGCAGTCAGAACACTCGTGTGATATGCGCCAGCGCTTCGATGTCGACGACTCAGTGGAGTTTTGCAGCGAGACTTCCCGAACACCGGCCTGTTTATCCGCCAGCGGGACATTGGGCTGCGGAAGTTACCAACAGTTCAGTCAGGTGGGGCGACATGGCCAAGACGGAGCGAAGAGAAACGTCGCATCTGTGGTGGTGTGGGCGCTCGATTCGACGAGTGTCCATGCAGAGCAAATGCAAAACTTCACTTCTCAGCAAAGACAGCAGAACTTTGAAGTGGGGTTGGCGTTTTGTGTCGTTTCTGAGAGCACATACCGTTCCTGTTGCATTTACACGAAAGGAAATAGAGGGTCCGGTTGCACCAGCAGACATCGTCATGTTGGTCTAGCTCTGGATAACCCACAAGTCCTGTTCGCACGTTTCCAGCAGTGAAGGAGTACGTCAATGGGTAAAAGATTTTCGTGCCATGTGTGTGTTGGGAAATTGAAGAGAATGGGGAGTAACCACAAGTTTGTGTGTGTGTGTGTGTGTGTGTGTGTGTGTGTGTGTGTATGTATGTGTATGTGTATGTGTGTGTGTGTTATAAAAAGTCCCGTTTTTCTCGGTGGTGTTGGTAGTCTGTGTTCGTTTGTGAGACCGGGCGACCAGTTGATCCGTCCCCTGATTGTGAGAATTTTCTCGTCAGACGTCGGAGTCGCTCAAGTCAGGAGGCGTCTATTGCTGTGAAATTTGTTTCGGACGCCAGAACAAGATGAATCTGGAAACGCTGCATAATCTGGCAAAACCTAGTTTTCTCGCACGGGGCACAATTCTACAGACGACGTGGCCTCCAAGGAATCCAAAGCGCTGAGCTTGTCTGCAGAGGGAGAAAGAAACTGCTGTCGGCCTGTGAAAAAGAAAAGATGAGGCATTCGACACGCCAGTCAGACGTTGCGCAATCTGCGCGATCTCGATTTCGTGAAACGTTATCCCAGTTCTGGCTTTGTGGCACTTTTTTAACCAGTGCTCGTTCTCCCGACATTTTGGCGGTGGGAAAAATTGTGTTCGACACAGTTGCTGGTCTCCTGCAACGATGTTGGTGTTGGCCATCCGTGTTTCAGTATTGTTTATTCTGTAGTCTGCGCATGTGCACCACTTTTGTGAATTTTATTTTCGTGAAATTCTCTGTGCTGAACTGTTTTGTCAGTTTTGCCAGGTGAGCAACTTGCTGGTTGGTCGACCTGTTGGGTTCAACTTGCTGCGGTCCCTGTGTTCTCGAATCTGGTCCGGTGTTGTGCGTTGCATTTGACTCGGGCTGCTCTGTGTCGTCTGATGCGTGGGGCTTTTGATCTCGACAGCGGAAACGAACGCAAAGGGTTTACGCTCGTGATACTAGAAACATTAGCCACAGTGGAAGAACTTTATCCGGTTGTTAGTTTTACTTGACATTACGTTGGTGTCGTTGAAGCGTTTCTGCGTCGTTCACAATAGCCAGTTCACACCGCGTTGTCGTTTGTGCGAGTTTCGAGTTTGGTGCGGGAGAATTTTGGAAAAATCAGCGAGAATGAACTTTTGGATCTGAATGTGTCTTCGTTTCGGTTTTGTTGTGCCATCACAATTGCAAGGGTCACGCTAAACGTGCGAAGAGTTGCCACATTCTTCGAGATTAGCTGCATTTGAAACATTTCAACAAGTGATGAGGTGTGCTGCACAGTCATTCCTCTGGGCCGTTGTCCTGGTTACTGGACCTTGGAACCAATGAGCGGCTGCCGGTGGCTTGGGTTGACAGGACGTTTGGTTGGTCAGAATTGTACCGTGAACTGGCCCTGCTGTGTGCCAGAGTTCTTTGTACAAGAGTGTGTGCGCCCTCATCCTGAAACGGCTCTTTTCGAGCGCTCGGGTGTCCCAGCTCGACAACTCCAGGTTCCGCTGGTTCTTCTTGCATGACGCATCGGTTCCTTGGTATGAAGTTTGCGCAGATGTTTGCTATTTTTCTACGGATGTTTCAAGAGACGTGCGCAGGCCCTCCGTGGCCGTTTGTTGAAGTTACTTTGGATCGGCAGATGACCAAACTCAGGCTCCGAAACAAACCTCAAATTTTGTCAATTTATCATGAAAAAGTTGCGTGGTTGCTTTTTTGGAGGTACGTCTTTGCAAGATGTTTGGAAGAATAAAGGATTCTGAAAGAGACAATGGCTTCGTGACTGTCTACACACACCAGCTTCTTTCTCCTTGTCCCGGGCCAACTCACAAATCTACAATGGAACGAACATGACGGCGAAACAAGAGTGATGTCAGGGCGACAAAGAATCTGGTGATACCCAAACGCTTCAGTGGCGCGCCAGGTGAGGTCGGCTCGCGTGACGCGTCTGTGCGGAGACGTGGGCGTCGCGGCTTCACGCGCTGGTGCTACTGAACTGGAGTTTCTCTGCTGCTGCATCGAGTTTGTTGTTGCCGGAGCCTCGTGGTGGAGATGCATCACAAATCCGTCCCAGCGGCGACGAGGGTTGGATCGCCTGACGAGCAAGAGACGCTTTTCGCTGCCTGGAGTGCGCATCGTTTGTGCCACGAAATACTTGGTGAACATTCATGTGCTTGTGCTTCAGTCAGACATTGGGCGGGGTGGGGGGGGGACGAAGCAGGGCTAATTTGCTCAGGGCGTTCGGTCACCCACATTGGAGTCCAGCAAACATGTGCGTTAAATTCTTCAATTTTGCGCGATCGAATTGTCAACAGCTTGGTAATTTCATGCTGGATGGCTGAAAGTCCACAGCAGTACCCTCTCCCTCCAGCCTGTCGCACCGTGGGCACCCCTGTACAAGGAGGTATTTCAAAGTACAGGTCAACCTTTCTGCTAGGAATTGAAGTGATGGATTGACTATTTGATCGGAATTCCACGATCATGACAACGCTACGAACTTTGAAATACCTCCTCGTACGCTGAGATTCGGTCCACCCTGCTCCACACACGACACAGACACGGGGCTCCCACCCCATGCAGCTCCCATGTCTCCGTGACCAGCAGCAAGGATGGTAACAACCTGACAGTTTCGCTCGCATCCGGAGAAGTTACCACACATGCAAGTGAAGCTTGACTTCTTCACCACAACCTGAGAAATTTGCGCTGAAAACTTTGCTTTTCCCACAATGACATGAAAAAAACTTGTGATGTCGTGTGGTGTTTTGTGCTCAACAGAGATTCACATTCATTCATTCAAACTTTGAGGGTATTTGATAATTTTGCATGAGCGGTGTCACGCAGAAACCAACGAAAAAGCGACGAGAAACACCTCGACACAATTCATCTTGGAGCAAAAGGGCGTGAGCTGTGACGACACTGACGTGGGAGTCACTTTGTGTCTGTGGCGCGGATCGGCGCCTGCGCAGTGGCGGTGGGTGGAGGCCCCGCTCCCTCCTCGCGCGGCGCTGTCACTGCAGCTTCGCTTCGTGTCCGTCTTTATGACGCGGCGCGAGCGCGACTCCTGCACGTCTCCACCGCCGAGCCGAGCCCCGCCTCACCGACCAACTCCGCTCACACCAGGTCAGTCACCAACAACTTTCTTCAAAAAAGTCACTTCGACAATTTCTTCTTCTTTGTGAACCATTTGGTCAAAATCTGTCGAGATTGGGAAATTTTCCGCGTCTTGTCATTGGTTTGCCCAAAGCTGAACAGGATAGGACTGAAATCGGTTGAATCTTGTCGAGAGAAAGAAGAGCCTGTGCTTTGGTGCACTATAGCGACTAATCGTCAGGGTGACTGGGTGACTCCCAGGATAGAGCCGTGATTGTGACATCGGGCGATAGTCATCGGATAGAATTTGTCATTCGGCTCGGTGAAGTCATGGCGCGCGTTCAGTGGAATCACAGTGATCTTTTGTGTGTGTGTGTGTGTGTGTGTGTGTGTGTGTGTGTGTGTGTGTGTGTGTGCGTGTGTGCGCGCGTGTGTATGTGTGTGGGCTGGGCTTGAAGGTTTGGAAAGATAATAATTTCCAACGGAAAAGGTTCAAGCCTGATCAAAAGAAAATATTCTTCTGCGCTCAGCAATTGTTTCTGATTTTAAAAGTTCGGCTTGAACCGTGAAAATATTTCAGCTGGTATTTATTTTTGGGTACATGTACGAACGTGCGTCGGAGCGACAGTTGTGATCATCCTCTGGACGCGCCTGTGGTTCATTCCTTTCGTGCATCCTTGCGTCTGTTCGCAGGGACTCACCCCCACCACAGATGAACTTTTCATAATTTTGTGGCCCTGAGCGAAGGTGAGAGGGACACTCTCGCCCTGAAAGTAACATTTGCTGTCAGTTGACCGAGAGGGAACGCCTCCTTTGTTGAATGAGAGCCGTGTTGCTGGCTCGGTCTGCACATGCGTCTGCACCGCAAAGTGTTCTTGTTGGCCATACCTGTATTTCGGACGGAGTTGGGTGGGATGCCGAAGCTCTATTAAACAAAATCGATTGGGGAACCTTTCTCTTTCACACAGCCCTCTTCGGCTGGAATTTTGTTCACAATTTGGAGGCGTGCTGCCGCGACTGCATGCCAGAGCGATTGGTCACTTGATTTTTGAGATTTTCAAGTTTTTTTTAGCAGAGTGTTGTCATTGACGCTCACCCATCTGATAGAGGACAGGGTTATTTCTCTGTTCAGATTGCACGCACTCAACGACTTTGTCAAACATCTGATCGATTGTGCAGTTTTCGTGACCATGCACGTAAACGTGCACGCGAAGTGCTGAAGTTGTTTGCATGTGAGTAGAGCCAGAGACGTTGAATGTTTCTGGACGCTTTTTGCTCCTCTGTCTAATTTTGTGTCATTTATGACACGGTCACACGGCACGCCGAACCTTGAGAGAGATCACAAAGCGAACGACGCTTTGTTGTGTCCGTCGTTCTTCGTACCACACACGCTCTTTGCGAGTAAACATTTGACACAGTCAAATCTTTCGCAGAGGAAAGGCAACGTAACCATGGCAGTTTGTGAGAACGAAAAAAATCCCAACTGTGTCCAACGAAACCTTTCTCTTGATGCAATTCAACATGTTACAGGCACACAGGATTTTGATGTTTACTGCAGGGTCTTGATTTTTCACCGCACTGATCTCTTTCACACTTGTTTACCGTGTTCACCCAAGTAACAAGTTACAAATTTTTGCCCCAAAATTCGAGCTCAGAAGAAGGGGTGTGTCCGTTGTTTCTTTGATTTTATTCGCTGGAAAATAATGCAAATTTTGGGGGGTTTTCACTTTCTGGGTGCGACTTTCACACGGGTGAATACGGTGTTAGACACGACAGAATCCACAGCCTTGGCCAAACCAAATTTGGCTGAACGTTTGGTGCTGTGCCTTCTGTGGTGTCGCTCGTTCGTTTGTCCACTTACGAGACGCCTCAAACCAGAACACTGACTAAAGTGATTGATTGAAAGAAACCACACAACAAGCTAGGATTCGCTGAAAGCAGAGATGGATGTGGACTCGACGCTGTGGCAGCGGAAGCTGTTTGTTCCTTGCATCTTCCGATTTGGTGCTGAAATCAGCTCAAAGAAACAGGTTGGTGTGTAACAGTGAGCAGATCTCGACGTCAAAGCAAAATCTTTGCTTTGATCTTCAATCGCTGTCAAGTCGTGGGTGTTTGGGATCTGGTCCGTCCGTTGGCTTCGTCCTGCACGTGTCAGCGGAACGTTCGCTCTGAAGCCCCTTGGCGGCTCTGGAGCGCACACGTAGCTTGCGGTGAGGTCCATGTCTCACAAGCGTACAGAACGAACATTTGCAAGCATCGCCCGTGATTCGTTGTCCTCGGACTTTCTGTGGAAATCTGATGAGACACCGGTACACATGCCCCGAAGAAACAAGTGTGTTGCCAGGGTCGACAGAGCGATCACATCCCGATCGAGAAGTATGGGCCTTTCTCCAGAGTATTTGGGGGCCCGGGCTCCCTCACCCACCGAAGTAAATTCACCCACCCACCCATTCCGCATATTTTTGTACGTTTGGTGCAAATGATATTCCTTTTCCAAGTTGATGATGCTGGAACCTCCTGATTCAAGACAATTGATCCTTCCCTGCAATTCGGAGTCGCCGTTATGGCGCCTAGACGGAGGTCGGGCATCCCGGTCCGGAAGCTGGTCGAGTTCACAGGAGGCGCACGACGAGTTCCCAGGCTCCTCTCGATCCGGCCGGTCTGGCTTCGTCAGTTCTGAAACTCCGCAGAATGACAAGCTGTGAAGAGACTTGCGCGTACAGGTTCCTCTTGTGGTGGTGAGAAAATTGCTTACTCCAGAAACTGGAGGTCTTGTGAAGTTGAAAGTCTCGTTGAATGTCTGGTTGACATGACGAGGACAACACGCAGCAGCAGCGCTGCGCGCTCTCATCGGGCCCCGCGGGCGGGCGACGCGCGGGTCAAGACTGCGCCACTGCAACATCCACATCTTTCTCCTCCAACCTCGGGCAGTCGTACATTATGTAAGAGCAATAAATATCATTTAGTTGACCCGTGTCACTTTCTGTTTGTCCCCATATTTAGTGACAACGGAGCTCGTGGCGATTTTGGCGTCGAATGTGGCTTCATTTGGTACTCGACTGCAGGAGCTCTCGGTGCAACCACTGCGGGCGAACTGGGGACTTGGGCCGAGGCGGTGTCCGCAGCAGATGACAGCGGCTTCGCTAATTAAACTGACGGCTTATGAGTCTCCCTGCGGTCAAGAATGTGACCCGCTAAGTAAAATGGTACAAGCGGCGATTAACTTGACGACGGCCATACTTGTGATGTTGACTGTAATTTAGCTGCAACTGCACCAAGATTTTCTCTTCCATACTTGTGTTTTGGCACAAAACTGGACGAATGCGTTTTTTGTCTGCGAATGTTGACGTCTTTCCAGGCGTAGAACAGACTTCAGGTCCATCGGGTCAAGCGGTCTGCCATTTGAATACGAGGCAGTTTTCCAATGAAACGGTTTCCTTCGCAAAAGTACCGAGTCCTGCGACAGAGAATACTGAAATTTGGTCACATCATCACCACCTCAAATGTGATTCTCATGACCATCAGAGGATCAATCTGTGCTCATCCCAGACTCAATTAGATGGTCACCAAGTGTGGACTTCTCTTGGTTGATGACTCTGCATGTCTTGTGTTGTTTTTTCAAGCAGAACTGTTTCCTTGTAGTTTATGTTTCCAACTTTTGTTGCATATTTGCTGTTATGTTCATTGAGGATGGAAGAATGTTTGGAGCAGTGATCTATATTGAGAACTTTTCAAAGGCAAGACACATCTCCATTAGCCATGCTTGGTTTGAGTTGATATTTTTGGCATGTTTTTCACATAGTAAATTATTCTGTTGGCAGCCTGTTGGCAGTGCAGTTTGTTGGCACGATATTTGGTTTCATTTAGCATGAAAGAAAACTTGGTTCGCAAAAATAGTCTCCTTGTTCTTGGCAAGAAACCGTTTCATAGGAAAACTGCCTCGTACCACCGATTCTTGTCCGCTTCATTAGAGAGTTTTAGGTGCAACACGTGCGAGTTGACGCCCGGTCTGACGCCCGGTCTGAAAATTGCCTTTTTTTACGTGGCAACCTCACTTGCCACGGAGCAATTTCCGTGGC
>JAAUXT010034306.1_pt1 | contig 20428 bp, 23 predicted proteins | sample 7278171 | NCBI WGS metagenome assembly JAAUXT01 (sample SAMN14350112, study PRJNA611818) | marine sediment metagenome | isolation source: surface marine sediment (1.8m) | place: French Polynesia: Moorea | collected 2018-08 | reverse complement strand
TGGAATGTGAAGAAAAGGACACAGCTCACCTGGGTCCATCTGTAGATCATCAGCATCTATGATGAGGGGTTTGTACCCTTTAGTCTGCACCACCCACTGGTGGAGTCTCTGCATCTCCACCATACTGGCCTCTGGCCAATCAAAAACTCTCCTTCTCTTTTCAAAGGCTTCTGGCTCCTCTTCTTCTACAATGTAATTCAGTTGACATGAGAGCAGCATAACAAAGCACAGGCATATTGTGTGGACAGAAGGAGTTGTTCTCAGAAAAACAACACATTTCAACCAAAACTGAATATTTGAAAGTATGTTTTCAACACAAGCATCAAAGACCACAATCTGAGAGCCTCTGATTTTTCAACCTTGTTTTTCAGGTTTACTGAATTGCTGACAGTTTGTTAAGTCATGAAAAGCTGGAGCACCAACCACATTATCTTTAGTACCAACCGTATTCTTATTTCTTCTTGGTTTATTGTCTGTTTTGTTTTTGCATTGTGTGAATTTCCTTGCTACTTCTGCAACACCAAGCAATCTCACTTGCTGTTGTTCTTACCATCAGGAACAGCCTTCTGCTTCTGAGTGAGCTTGAACACAGAATGAATGGCCTTCAGGGGGTTCCTGATAAGAAACACATGCACATAATCTTGGGGAATAACTTCATCCAGGGTTCCTAGGTCCATGTATGGCCTGTATCTGTAGGCCATATCTTTCACAAACACTTCATCATAACCTGGAAAGGAACACATCAGTCTCATGCAAATTTCTGGGACGGCGGGGACAATCCAAACTTCAAGACAACAAGGGTATATACATAAAGTCAACTTTGCAGCACAAAATAGCTACTGTAATAAGAAGGAAAAAAATGGAATTTCTGGCAAAATTTGTGCCTTTGTTTGCTCTGCTGGGTGTCATTTTTTGCTGTTGCTGCAAATGCAAGGAACAAGGCTTGCCTTCATAAGGTTCCCTCCATTGCCATTTCAAATCCTTCCAGGTACAGTTTGCCACAGGTAGTTCTTCTGGATAACCTGTAGATTTCCTGTCAAAGCAGCCCATCCAGCCCTGCCTCTCCTCTCCCACATAGTGAGTGTACCATGACAGTTCAAAAAGAACCTGCAACACAATAATGCCACTTTTGTCTTGATTTCATTGACATCCTGGCCAAATATGCTTTGCTTGAAAAGCTGTCTGGCCTTCAGCCAACAAATGTTCATTTGACCAAGCTGGAGCTGGTAGAACTATCCTGTGTCCTGTCCTCTCAGTGACACACATCACGTGACTTCTTGACACTCCATTTGTGTCCCTGACCCTGCCTTCAGCCACGCTCACTTCTTTCCTCAAGCCATATGATGCATATACACGCATACACACACGCACCCATACATCAGGTGGCCTAACCATCAACCTGGGCAATGCATTGCAAATAAATCAGTGATGAACACACACACCCCACATTCCTGCTGACTATCAACATGCATCTCTCTCTCTCTTTCACACGCATACACACATCCATCTCTCTCACACACGCACACCCCATCACACACACGCACCTTGCAGCTGTCCCTGCTGTACATCGCCCTGCAGAAGGCAGAACTGAGAGACCTGGGAAATGCCCACAGAGCTATTCGCTTTTGGTCAGCAGACGCCATCTTGCTTCCGCAGTATGGTCAACTGAAGGTAGAAAACTGTGGGGTAAAACTGAACTGAGAGCAGGACTTGGTCCTATGAATAGAGCTTCAGCTGAAACAATTTAGAACTTTGATCCATTGTGGGTGTTTTCAACTTGAACAGTTCGGCCACAGCCATGTGTCTTTGTGTCAGTGACAGATTACTCTCACCTGCAGTTCTGAAACAAAGCACAACACTGTGCAAAATTCTCAACTCTTTTTGTACAGGTGTGAATACAAAGAGAGTTTAGCGCTTTTCTCACTGTGTCCTTTGTTTCAGAACTGCAGGTGAGAGTAATCTGTCACTGAAAATGACAAAAATAAGAGAGTGATCTGTCACTGGATACAGGTGTTGTTGGGTGCCTCAACAAGCCTTCGCGCCAAGGCGCAAACAGGCATTTAATGGCACAAAGCCCATATCTTTGGTTTGAGGAATTTATTGTTCATAGATACAAGAGACATACACCCCAGGTGAACTCAGTTCTGCACTGGGGAGTGGCATATTCTGAGAGACTCAGAAGTAAACCCCGGCACTCGTCTGAAATTTACCATTTTCCAGTACATGCTGGTCTTTTTCAACTTGAGTTTTGAGAGTGGACACATGCCCACTCCTGACCATCAACCAAGAAAAACGGGTCCCAACACCGAGCCCGTGAATTAACACAACAAAGCAAAATGTACAAGGCTGATTTTTACTTTGTGATGAACATTAACTTTGCAGTTGTGTAGTTTTTTGGTGCATTGATGGTTGCAGGGTTCTCCCCAATCAATAAAAAACGAAAGTTGACGCCTTGAGCCTCGATCGCCGCGCAGTTCTCTGTCGTCTTTACGATGCTGCTCATCACGTTTCCTCTTCCTTTCGAAAGCTTCAAATCTCTGGAAGCACTGATAATGCTCTTCTTCATCGCCTGACGACTCTGTGAAGTTGGTGACTTCTCTGCGCTTGCATCTGCTTTCAGTCATCGCTCTGCGGTTGGGAGACGCTTTTCTGTTTCTCTCGTTTCTTCTGCCCCAGGTGTGGTTCTGGCGTCTTCTGGGACTGTCCATGATGCGCAAATCGTGACGAGCTGGTATGTTCCCGCGTTTGGTTTCCACCAGTTCTTGCTCCAAATTCTCAATTCTCTTGTTCAGGTTGTCTTTTTCTTTCTGGATTTGACGAATTTTCAACTCAGCTGTGTTGTCTCTGAGTGGTACCCCGGCCTTGATGTGGGATTGTTCCCTTCTCTCTTGGACATCTAGTTCTCTGATATATACGTTGAAGCTCTCCAGGAAGATGAGACGCGCGTTCACTGTTGGCTGGTTGTCAGGCTGGAACATGTTGCTGTTTGGAAATATCTGGCAGTGTTTGACGATGCCTATCTCCTTGTTTTCTTCTCTGAGTGTCAGCGCGACCTCCGAGTTGATTGTTTTGACTGCGTTGAGCAGGGTGCCGGAACTGAAGTACTTGCTGGCCAAGAAGGGACATGAAACAGTGCGTGACCAGATAAGTTTTGGTGGTGCCTTGTTGCCTGATCTCAGGACTGCATCCGCATTGTCGATCCTTTCCTTCGCTGCGGCCATCTGCTCCAGGATTTCCCTTTTCATCTCTCCCCTGTTGTACTTCTTGTTGCCAATGAGAAAATTGCTGCAATGGTAGAAAATCGCTTTTGGGATGGTTTCCTCCAACTCCAAGCTCAGCGGCAACTCAGCATGCATTGCGAGAAAGTCATTGCGTACCACTTCTTGCACCACCACCCTGTAATGCTTGAACAGATAAGGCACTTTTACTCACATGTCGATCTCTGCAATGTTCCTGAGGAACTGCATCCCCACTGAATCTGTAAAAATCCAGATAACCACTTTGCCTGGAAAGTCTCCTTCCTCTGGCAGCACTATTCTTCTGTCTCTTCTTTTCCTTGGTTTCTTGCCAGGCTCTGCTTGGAAGGGTGTCGCTGTTTCCTCAGACTCCTTCTCTTCGTCAGATTTTTTTGGTGGAGGCGATGGCATTGGAGAATTTATGGGTGCGTTGTCATCGTCGTCCTCTGTTTCTGGAGCTGAGCTTTCTGGAAGAACAAAGTTTAAACTTTGATATATCTTCTGCTTCTGATGTCCAACGCCCCCTCTCCACAATGTCCTCGCATTCCACCCCTTGCAAAAATAAGTCTGTGGCACAGCCTGACCTGAAGCTGTACGTCCCAAACACCATGGGGCAGAGCCCCGGAATGAAATGTGCACTTTGTCTGACTCTTGTGAGTACCAAAGCTTTGGTCACTCTTCTTCCATCCTTTTGTACTAAAAAATGAGCTGGGTCGGACCTCCAAAATTTTTTGGCTTCACATCTCTTTTAGCAGTACCATTTCACAGCCCTACAGGGACAGAGGTCAGTGTCCTCTGGTGTCAACACCACACGCACTAGAAGATCGCCCGGTTTGCTGGTTTTTGACAAATGCTGTATGCACACGATTTGTTCAGCCTCATCTTCCATTACGTTCTTCACGTGCAGTTTGTGCTCTGATTCGACCAGCTCACCCACTCGGAACATTCCATGGTAAGCCATCAAGAAAATGGCTTTGAAGAGTGCAGCTTCATAATCACTCTTTGTAACAAAGTCCAACCTCTTCACTAGTTGCCCCAACAAGGTTTTTGAAAAGGGACAGCGGACTCTTTCTGAGTCTCCTTTCCTCGCCGCTCTGTGCATTTGTTTCGTTAAATACTCATTCTCTTGCAGTTCCACTCCATTCAAATGGAGGCGGCTTCTGATGCCTGACATGTAGGCAGCAATTGTGCATGAAGAGAGTCCCTCCTCTACACTCTGTGGGTGGTTCTTTTAACTGCCTGAGGTAATTTACAAAGGCATTGTACTTGTGTAAGTACGAGTCTCTGGTCTAGGCTGACAGTCCCTGCTCTGCTACTGCAAAAGCGACTTCGTGGGCAGAGGCCAAAGAGATCTTGGAAGAGAATCCGGTGCTGGTCGAGGCGAAGGATGCCACTGCAAAAATTTTTCAAACTGTAGTCTTGACAAACTGTTGGCCAGAATGTAATCCTCTGTCGCAGGCAGTTCAAGTGCTGAGATAAAACTTTTGTGGTAGGGTTTGGTGCTCAAGAAGGTTTACCACATTCTGAGGTCCTCCTTCACTATTTCTGAAACTGCCACATGACATTTTATTCTCTTTTGCCATGGTTTGATCTGGTTGTAGAGCCCTCTCAAAAAAGTTCTCCTGAAATCCAAGGTGCGAGTCAAGAAGTTGAGGTGCCCAGCTAAACTCATGTACTGTCTGATCATGGGTCTTTTATGCTTGAGAAAATAATTTACCAATGCTTCAGTTTTTTCCAGCTTTTCCTGGGGAATCCCAATGAGCTGCTCTTTAGCATGAATCAACAGTCCCAAAAATACTTTCATCTCCGAAGCCCACTCTGTTTTGTCACTGGACACTGGAAAGCCAATATCTTGACAAGTCTGCAAAAATACCATCACCTGGCCATTGCAAGATCTTGTCGACCCATCTGCGAAGAAAAAAATGTCTATGTAATCGACCAGCTATTTCCCAGTTTGTCTGCACACAGCCCAGGCCAACACGTTTGAGATCCTCTGGTAGATCTGGCAGCTCTCCCCTGACCCAAAAGGTAGACATTTATCCACGAAGTACCAAAATTCTCCAGAACTCGGATCGGCTGCTTTGAATACCAACAAGGGCCAGAAATCTGGGTGAATTGGGGTTTGTCTGAAAGCTGCTTCCTAGTCAGCCTTAGCCACCTTGGCTTCTCTCCCCAGCTGTTGCACCAGAGCAATGGCTTGGTCAAAGTCATTGTAAGTTGTTGTCTTGAAATTCTGCGGGGTTGCCCCATTGACTGAACATGGGTCTCCTGCAGACAAATTGAAGATGAGTTGAAATTTCCTTATCTGCCCAGCTTTAGGCACAACACCCAATGGGCTGCAGATATAATGTTTGAAGGGCGGCTCCTTGAAGGGCCCAGCAACATGCCAAACAGCTACTTCTTTTTCTATCTTTTCCCAGACAACATCAGCATAAGTTGTGGCTGATGGCATGTTGGGTGTTTCGATGACCACATCCCAAGGCCCCGTAAAACAAACCCACAAACCCACTCAGAATGAACTCCTTTTCTGCTGGAGGGAACCCCTCAAGATAACGCTCGAATTCACTCACTCTGATGGGAGAACGAATTGAACTGAGATTGTGGTTGCTCTTCATGCCAGTTCCTTTTTGTGGTCTTTCTGACCTTCCTTTCTTTTGAAGCACACCACTGCCCTGTGTCCGGGCTTTCCACAAATGGCACAGCGGTGGTCATAATAACATCTCTCGCCAAAAGTGCAGGAATTCTTGGCATTGAAGTGCCTGCAGAGTCCTTTCTTGCGTTTGTTGCTCTTTTCACCCCCCGATGCCTTGGCACTCCCATTTTGGGGGGACTCTCTTTTGATTCTTTCTGGATCCTTTTGACCTCCAACCAGGAATTGGTCTTTGGCATTTTGGTTGACCAGCCCCCAGAGGTGCCCAGGGGTGGCCGCTTGGACTCTTCGAAAGTGTCTATCATAAGCGTACACTTTGTGCCAGTCAAACATCTTGGACATTCTCTCAATGAACCCCTGGTATTCCAGAAGTTGACCCACCACATCAGGGAAGTAGACTTGGAAAGCACTCTGGAAAACCAAAAATGCCTTCCCCCAAGTCTCAAAATTCTCAATCTTTTTTCCTGGCTTTGATGCAGGAATATAGAACTTGTAGTCCTCAGGGGTGACCAGTTCAATATTCTCAACTTCGTCACTCTTGTCCTTCAACAACTTGGAAAAGTCAACATACTTCCCTTCCGCAATCAATTCCATAACTCGCGGGTCTATGTGAAGGTGCAGTGTCTGCTCCCCGTCCACATTGTGCATCATATTCATCATTTTCCGGTTCAGCCATGCCTCAGAGTACTGACCTGAACTCGTCCCAGCTGATGCTTTTGGAGATCCGTGTGCATGCGTCGCCTTGCCTCGCCCGTCCTTGGGCTTCCCCCTTCAGATAGAATTTCCACGGAATTGTTCAGACTCTGCTCACCTGAAGTAGTTGCTCCATTTCCGCTTTCCTTGAAACGCTCTGCTGTCCATTCGACTGCCTTCTGGATCTGCTCCTGCATGATTCTCTGCAGCACCGATCCAAGCTGGAGACTTTTGTCCACTCCTGCTGCTGCCAGCACCTCGTCCAATGCTGCATTCTCGCCCTGCGACACAGAATCTGAGGGCTCTGAAGGAGCCACTTGAATTCCTGTTTGCAAGGAACTTACGAGGTTCGTACATTTCACGATGCGTCGGGTCCGGTATGTCTGCAACCGCACCAAGGATTTGCACAGTTTTTGGTGTGATTGTTGCTTTATTGAACAGCAACAGAAAATGTTACTGTATTTACATTTTTGGAAAATGAACTTGAACCACAACAAAAGTCAATGTTTTTCTGAAGCTGCCGACGCATCTGGCGAAGTTTGCAGCTGCTCAGTTCTTGGTTAGATGACGATGCCGACACACAGGAATGAGGTCAACAGTCTTGGCAACATGTGTGGCAATTCTCACAGTTCTGCTCAAGTTGGAAGTCACTCAAAATATGATCCATGTGCTGCAAGGCATTTGCGGAGGCGCACTGGGTACCGGGCAATGGCTGCAGCCCAATCTGCTTGCGGAATGGCATTGATCGCAGCATCCACTGCAGTGATGAGCTGCTGAATGTCGGCGTAGTGATGGCCTGCAGTGATTTTTTTGAGTTGAGCAAACAGCCAGTAATCACAGGGGGACAGGTCAGGGCTGTACCCAGGGTGTGGCAGGACTTCAACACGGTTCTCCCTCAGGTAATCCACCACCAAGTTGGCCGTATGGGCGGGTGCATTGTCATGCAGAAGACACCAGTTTCTTGCTCTCCACTGCTGAGGGCATCGTCTCCTCACTGCCTCATGCAACTGGAACATGACTTGGCGGTACAGAAATCGATCCACACCACGCCCTTGAGGCACCCAGTGGCGGTAGACCATGCCAAACTCGTCAAAAAATGCAATCAACATGCACTTCTGGGTGGATTGTTCTTGTCAGACTTTGGTTGGTCTTGGGTCAGCTGCATGAAGCCACTGTCTTGTTGACTGTTTGGATTCTGGTTGCCACACCCAAAACCAGGATTCATCACCTGTGATGATGTGGGGGCGATTGCCTCATCTCCGGATGCGTTGCAGTGACTGGCGTGCAAGGTTCTGTCGACGGAATCGTTGGGCGTTGGTGAGCAAGTGGGGGATCCACTTTGCGCTCTTTTTGGTCATGTCCAAGCATTTCCGCAATGCTTTGTGTGCACAACCATTCGACAAACCAGTTGCAGCTGCCACTCTGCATGTTGTTATCCTTCTGTCTGCTTGCACAAGGGCATGCACTTGACCCAACTTGGCTGCAGTCAGCTTCCTGGCTCCATCACTCCATGGTTTGTCTTTCAGGGACACACCTGGATCCGCGATGAACCTTGACACCCATCTGTTGATTTGCGATTTGGACAGTGTCTGAGCACCATGAACTCGACTCAAATGCCTGTGAATTTCACTCCTGGACAATCCCAAATGCACACAAAAACGGATTTCTGCACGTTGATCCTCTTTGTCACGAGCCATGTTTGCACTCCCTTCGAAAAACGATCAACCAGTCGAAATGCTCAGTCCAAAAAGTGCGCAAAGCATGTCTTTCAATGCGCGCAGTGCAGTGTAGTCTGCCCTGCATGAAGCCACATTCATGCCCTCAATGGACAGGAGAAATGGAAAAAAAAAAACAAGGCAAACTGGACATACCGGACCCGACGCATCGTGAAATGTATGAACCTCGTAAATCCGCCGTGCTGCTGGATGCATCCGCAACAGTTAAAAGTTCAGAGTTGTTTCTCTGTGCCCTTGAATTTTCACCAGCCCTCTGGGAGTTGGAAGGCCTGGGGGTCCTTCTGGGAGACCTTGATTTCGATCGCGAACGGGATCTAGATCTAGACCTGGACCGGACAATCCGAGTCATGACAGTCTGCATTCTCTGCACTTTCTTTTTCCCCGCATTGTTGTTGGCGTTGCCCTTAACTGGACTTTCAGTTCTTGCAGATTTGCTTCGAGAACGTGAATTTCTACTCACAGTTCCTCGCTCTTCAACAGCCTCCACAATATTCCTCTTTTTGCAGACATTCCGCAGTTGTTATGGCTGCACATCAGTCGTTACCAGGTTGCTCCCGCAATACTCGCCTTTTTCTGCTCTCAGGAATGCATGCTGGAAATTCTCTCAGCGGCTGTAAACTCTCTGAGTTTTGCTTCACTTCTTTTCTTCTTTTCAGCACTTTTCGGTGCCTCTGACTTCAAAAATTCTTGGTTTGTTTTGCTTTGGTGTCGTCCTCCATCTTTGAACAAAAATTCTATGACGTCACGTGAGGTCTCTGACGTCACTCTGTGACGTTGACCCTGGATACAGGTGTTGTTGGGTGCCTCAAAAAGCCTTCGCGCCAAGGCGCAAACGGGCATTTCTCACCGTGTGCTTTGTTTCAGAACTGCAGGAGAGAGTGATCTGTCACTGAAAATGACAAAAATAAATGTGTTGCTATGGAGACGGACCACAATGCTCTCGCGGTGGCATGGTTTCTGTTGTCAGAAAATGTATTCACCTTTGCTCAATGTCTTCAAAAAAGGCCTGAGGAAGAAAACCACATCTTCTTCTGTTGTAGTTGGTTTGTTGCTCAGCACAAGACACTGTCTCTCAGGATTTGAGATGGGGGGTGGGGTGATGGTTGTCATAGGCATGAACAACAACCAGGCTTTCTTGACAATCATACACTGGAAGTCATCACGAATGTCCATTGTGAAAGGGTCACCTGTTTGAACCATCCCACTCTCCCCATTGAAGCTGGTGGAGCAGACAGTGCTGGCATTTGGTACAAGTACAAGAAGCTGGCCAAAGAGCAGTTTGGGGTTGTGGAGTTTCAGTTGTTCATGGGTTTTCATAACAAAGCCCGGTGTAATAGGACCAGAGCATGACCAGGACCACAACACGACAACACTATTTGGTCATGGTGTGGTCCTGAAATTTCAGGACCACAGCACGATGTCGGAAAATATTACGGTCGTGCTCTGGTCCTGAGTCACCTGGGATATGTCTTCATGACTGAACTTGTTTGTGAGTGTTTGATATGTGGTGGGATTGTATCATGAAGAGGGTTCAAAGATGCAAGCTTGAGTGCCAGTGGAATAGGTGTGGGACATGCCCACCCATTCTCCAGAAAACCATCAGGCATCAAGAATGTATAAAATTCCACCTGTGGGTGACAACCAGCTGTGTAGATATATGATCACCCAGCCATGGTGAACAAAACCTCAGGAAATGGTAACCTTTTGGTCATTCTGTGTTGTTCCAGCAAAACTCACATTGTAAAGGAAGAGAAGAAACATAATTGGCAAGGTGCCAGCTTTATTGTCAAAACCTAAACATGAAAATTGTGCACAGTAAAGGATACATCAGAGCAAGAGGTATTGAGCTCATCACTAGGTTGTGACTGGGGCAGTGTTTCAATCACAGGCCACAAAGTCCATCAGGGAACTGGTCTGTGTGTGAGACAGTACCACTGCAAAACAGATCCCGCTGAACTCCAAGATGAAACAGACATGTAAAACAGATGATTTCAGGGAGTGGATGGTGGGTGCCTGTTTTTGACGCTGCACTATGACGTCACAGAGGAGTGTTACGTTAGAGGAGGCTGTTTCCCACTCCCGTTAAACCCCTGGTCACATGGGTGATTCACTGGTACTTACTGGACTCCAATACATGTACATTGCATCAGGACGAGGGTCACGCAATAGACTCATCACAAATGACTCATCATTCCTGATGATGTCCTCAAATGTTTGTGTTGTGGTCGTCCCTGCCCCATTTTTGGGGCTGAAATACTCTGTGCCCCTCTTTACAACACGGGCAAAGAAACACCCATGCTCAGTTATTTTGAGTCCCCAGTGAGGTAAATTTTAAATTGTTTTCATGTCATAATTTTCATTTTGTTTGCACCAACACCATTTGCAAAAACAGCTCCCTCAAAAGCAGCTCCCTGTCACCACTTTACATCTATCCCTTGTCTTTCTTTGTTTTGTTTTTTTTCATTTTGCCGACACCTTCCACCCTGAGTCATTGTAAGTCATCTGCCACCTGATTACTGCATTTTCGAATGAACAAAAAATTATTCTTGGGAAGGGCAGTCAACCTGTCATCAGAAAAAGAAAAAAAAATGTTAGAATTCGAAACTTATGTCACATTCAGCCTCCTTCAAATAATTATAAATAGGCATTGCATTGTTGACTGCAACTTGAATATCATCCAGCAGATCCTGCAGGTCTGGGGCAGGAGAGGGTCTGTCAAAGCTGGTAGTATTCCCAGCTTTCTTATAGGCTTCAAACTTGAACAGGTGAGCCTGGCCTTGTGGTAGAGGTGGCCAGTTCAGCATGGAGTCCTGATACCCTATCTTCACAAACTCACAGAATCGCTGCAAGGTGGACTCTGTAAGATAAAGGGAAAATTCGCAGGTGTCATCAATTTATCTGCAACAAAAAATGTCAATCCCAACCAGGAAGTTGGCTCCTGGTTTGGTCTGTTTGATGAGTGAAATTTGCTTGCTGCCACAACTGTTCTGTGACACACAACACCCTGACTCTGCTGTTCACGGTTCAGGAAACAAAAACAACCTTTGTCGCGGAAATTGCTAACACATGTTGTTCAGTCTGTGAGAGCCCATACCATGCTGTTTAGTCCATAAGAGCCCATACTGTGCCATGTAGTTCACAAGGAACCATCAGTACCTCCCTGTTAACCAACAATCACCCCTTAAAGTTTGCATACACCCTGCTATTTTGTCCACAAGAGCCCACACCATGCTGTTTAGTCCATAAGAAACCATCAGTACCTTCCTGTTGACTCACAAGCACTAAATATCCTTTTGATACTCATTGAAGGCATAATGGCCTCAGCCAATTAGAATGCAAAGAGAGAGATAGTATCTCCTTGGGTGCCAGAATTTCCATGACAGTTATGCTTTTCCTGGGCCACATTTGTCATATACTTGCATGACCATAAATAATGTTCATGGAGGGTGGGGTCCCAACTAGCATAAATTGCAGCAGACACATACTACAATACCAGTCACATTCTGCCACTAAAAATGGGAACAACTCCCACCACTGAATGGAAAGGAGGTGCATTGAAAGATGAAGCTTGCTAAGCATTTCTGGACTGCAGTCCAGACTGACCACTGGGGCACTTGGAAACATTCAAAACAAATATCTCATTTGTTTATTGAGTGTAGTTGATGCTAGTTGGTGAGAAACCAGATACAGACACAAATAACCCTACAAACCTCCACAGTTGTGAATAATGTCAAAAACATGGACTGACCCAAACTGGTCAGAAGCAACATCATCTTCTGCTCAGCACAAGCAAACTACCTATGGCTGCTCCTTTTGTCCCTTGTTGAAATCTACTGACCTGGGTCCATCTGCAGATCATCAGCATCTATGATGAGGGGTTTGTACCCTTTGGTCTGTACCACCCACTGGTGAAGTCTCTGCAACTCCACCATACTGGCCTCTGGCCAATCAAAAACTCTCCTTCTCTTCTCAAAGGACTCTGGCTGGTCTTCTTCTGCAATGCAAGACAACACCAGCACCATCAAAACCAATTTGACAAGCAAATCTGTCTTCACCGTAACAGGCTGCTTTTGTTCACTTTGGGTAGGTGGGTGATAAACCACATGGTAATAGACCTGACATTTGATACATATTGTTTGTCAGTTTGTAAAGCTGCACAGAGTCAAGTTCTGCAGAAATGTCCAAAATTTATTTAGTTTTCTGTACTTTTGCGGACAAATGAGGAGAATGAAACAATCAGAAGCTGTTGCCAAAACAGAGTGAGGGATCCAAGCCCCAGCACGTGACCCAAATACCTACCAATGGGCAGTGACTTCATGTCCTGCATCAACTTGAACAGAGAGGGAATGGCCTTGAGAGGGTTCCTAATCAGAAACACATGAATGTAGTTGTCTGGGACAACATCATCCAGGGTTCCCAAATCCAGGTACCTTTTGTACCTGCAGGGGAAGTCCTTGACAAACACCTCAGAGTAATCTGGAGAACAGAAAAAGCATTTATAAGTACTTCAAAGCAAATACTAAATGTGCCAGATCAAATCAGCCTGAACAATAGATTTGCCAGATGGTACCAATGTGAAATTTTCTCTGGTGCCACAATGTGATGAACTTGGGTTCCCTTAGAATTTTGAAACAATAAAATGGGGTATTTACCACCCCAAGTTAGTTGTTGGTGACTTGCGTCAGGTACCGGTCAAGCATGAAGCACCATAGGTATCCAGAACATTTTTCTGTGTTACAGCATTTTCACCATGAAGACAGTGCACAATCTTTTTCATACTTGGTCTACAGATTTGTGTTGTGTGCAAGATAATGTACCAGTGAGGAATTTGATCAAATCATAGCAAAAGAATAGTTGGCAATCTTCCAAGAATGTTCAAATTTGTGTTCAATTTTTGTGCTTGTCTGGGACTGTTGACCTTTGATAACCCCAGGTGCAAATCACTGGAGCTCCATGGAGCTATTTTTGAAGCAGACCACTCCACCCAGCTCATGTGAACAGTTGGTTGGACTGTTCTTGGCAAAGTAATCTCCTTTTGCTGTAGAGCTGTGCTATGAGAAAGAGCACTTGCCACTTTACCTTCATAGGGGTCACTCCACTGCTTCTCCAGACCCCTCCATGTGCTGGGTGATTGTGTCCCTGTGAAACTCGTCCCAGGGCAGTCGAAGCAGCCGAGCCATCCCTGCCGCTCCAGTCCCACATAGTAAGGCAGCACTGAAGGCTCCACCAACACCTGAAGATCAAGGCTCTGCACTTGCACTGGGTCGTCAAGAATGCACTGACCCACACGCACACAGACATGCTGACACACACACACGCACACACACACACAGACATACACACGCAGCGGTACCTGGCAATAGCCACTGCTGAACCTCACCCTGACGGACTCTGCACCACTCACACATGCACACACGCACCACACACGCACACACACTCACACACACACACCTTGCAGTTGTCCCTGCTCACCATTGCCCTGCAGAAGGCAGTGCTCAGAGTGCATGGGTAAGACCACAACACAATCCTCTTTTGTCTACATGTTGGCATCCTTTCCCTCTGAGCAGTGAACTGGGCTCACCCCAGGATGTCCATTCACCTCAATAATGCAATATCTCTCATTGTGCTTCTGCCTTTGAGTGACTCTTCACTTTTGTCCACAGTTCACACACACAATTGGCAGTGCAGTTTTTATGGTTCACCAGAACAACTGGACAATGCTGCAGAATTATTGTTCCTGTGGACATAAAAAAGTACAGCCTCACTCCTGTTCACTATGCTGGAGCAAGGTGTGGTCAATGACTTTTGCTTCTTTTGCCAATACAAGACAACACATGTCAGGGCTTTGTGTATTTGGCTTTTTGTGTTTGGTATTACCTGGGTATTTTCCAGGAAAAATATAGCTCCATGGAGCTCGCGGTGATTTGAGAAACCAGAACGCACAGCGACAGTGATGCAAGCACCTGAAATGCTACGAGTGGGATGCACATGGAACAATTTCATTCAATATGTTTGTTTGTCTTTTCAATTTGGAAAACACACAAATGCACCAAAATTATCTGTACCTGAAAAGTTGTCACTTGATGCACAAAAAGCTGGCCAAAACGTTGCGAATTTTGGCCCCACCCAAAAACCATACCCACATTTTTGAAAACAAAACAAACGATTGAAACCAGTCCACCACCCGACCAACTACTTGATTCCATCAACATTTGATTTCATGAGGCATTTTTCCTTCACGGGCTGTCCATGAATTTCCTGCTGGATTGTGGCAATTTTGAGGAAGCTTGAGCTCAAGGACAAGCTCTCATACTTTCTGAGACATCGCCCACTTCATGTAATGGAGGCCAAAATGACCCTCACAAACACATTGTTTCAAACTTGACAAAGTCTTTACTGTCCCATTGTCCTTGACCCAAACATATTCAGAAAGACCCAAAAGATCCAAACTCGAGAAATATCTTCACCAAGAAAATGGTGTTTACTTGGAAAACTTCCTCCAGAAGGTGATTTGTTTTGGTCACACCCATGTCAGTGGCGCAAAATTCACCGAACTCCAACGATGGTGCAACTTCCTCAAATTACCTGAAAAAGGCCATTTGATCCTTTTGTCTTCTTTATTGGACACATTATAGGCAGCCTCTATCAAAATAATGTACACAGCAGTTTCATAGTCAAAATAAATTTCAAATTGGTATCTTTTGGCTCTTTTGAAATTGTATGTAGCAAGGATAATGGGCAAACAAGAAGCAGTGCTCAAGGCAACTGCAGAGCGAAGTCCATTGCCGGGAATGTCGTCGATTCTTCATTGTCCTCCTTGTCCGAGGGGGAAGAAGGGTCCAGTCAGGGGGGTTCCAGGCCAGGGGGAGGGGGAGGGGGCAGGGGAAATTTCATCCACCCTGCCGTATACTGCACTGCCACACATGGTGCTTGCCCTAAAGGGACTTCGCACAATTAGAAATTTGTCAAGTTTTTGAGGCTAAAAAGTTCAAATTTTGGAGTGACTAAATTTGGGACTTCATTGCACAAAGTAGGTAATATCTATAGGTTGCTGTGTTTTGGTCGCTGTGTCGAGCACCATATAACTATTTTTGTAAACACACTGAATTCCAGTATGAAGTGGCGTGTGGTGTGCACACAAACCCAAATACTACAACCAAATGTATGTGGCCAAGGTTTTGCAATGACCTCAATTCCCAAAACAATTCTGTCAGTCGGAGACGAGTTGCCATTTAGAGACAGAACTCCAAACATCCCTGCAGAAGTTGCACACATGTGACTGTGATGGCGGTGTGAGGACGTTGTGTTCTACAGGCCAGTGCTGTGCGGCGGTGGTTGGGGTATAGGTACGAGTGACCTACACGCTCCACACACACAGTTGTAGACAAAGGAACATGACAAAATATGACCTTTCTTTTGTTTCTTTGTCTTGTGCCCAATTTGATGTGAATTGTTTGCAAAAGCATGGGTACCTTGTGTTTATCAAGACACAAACTTGTATTCATGGTTTTTTGATGAGTTTTTAATGGAGAATTCACCAAAGCATCTTTGCATAGATATACACAGAGGCAGACCCCATGTTTGTCAGGTTCATTACAAGAAAAAATATGCAGCCATGAAACTAGACACGAATGCACCTGATGAAGAAAACATTGTGTCCTTCTCTTGGTGTATGCTGTGGTTTGGGGAAGCACTGGTCTCGTGATTTGGTGTCTGCTATTTTGCCCATTGTCCTGAGTACAGCACCCAAGTTGCCTGATCTTCACCCAGTCATGAGATCCATAACAATTACCACTGGTGGGCAGAAGGTGAAGTCAAAAAAAGGAAAGTCATGTGACATCATGTGGTCCAGATTACCCACTTACATTCTGTGGATTTTCAACTGGATTCCATGGACCACAAAACACAGCAGCTTCATGTTTTTTACCATTTTGCTGCATATTCCAGGGGTAGTTGTGAATGTGGTTTCTGTCTATGCCCTGAGGCAAGGAAGTTACTTTGGCATTGAGATCCCCAAGGTGATGTGTTATGCATTGATGGCAACAATTGTTTATCCCATGCTGCATGGGTACCTGTTTATATTTAAATCATGGCAAAACAGAAAGGCTAATGATGGTGTGGAAACATTGCACATAGCTGGTGCCTTCAGGAAATGGTGTCTGAAAGATAAAGTTCTAATCATCTTGCTGGTTTTGTTTTGTACCTTTGCAGTGCTTGTGGAATACTTGTATGCAAAAGCTGCACTCCTGAATGACATTTCTTCAGGCTACTATTTCTCTGTCTTTCATTTTAATACTATGATGGAGATTGCAAGATATTTAGAAATTTTCTACATCATGTTTCTTCATATTTGCTTCCACATGTTTCTGAGTTTCATGGTGTGTATTTGTTTTTCTATCATCAAGCTTTTTGAACAACTACTGAAAAATTTGGAAGACTTCTGCACAAGTAGAGAACCTGTTGACAGATCTCAGTTCAAAATTCACACAAACATTTTTCATGAAACTACAAAATTGGTTTCCATGCTGAATGAAAAGTACACACTAAATACTGGGCTTTATGTGTTAATTTTATTAAACAATATCATTGTAAAGGCATATTTAGCACTTGCCTTCAAGAAATGCAACCTCTCTGCCATGATGTATTTTCAAATTGCCATCTATTGCATAGCAGTGGGAATCTTGTGTTTGGTGGCTTCAAGTGTTCATTCAAAGGTACCTTTTCTGTAGTTCCATTCTGACAACAGAAATGAAGGTGTGACACCATTATTTCCATCTGCCATCTTTTTTCAGGCACATGGAATTGTAGAAATTTTGAGGAATGTCTGCCTCACTGAGAACATAAGTGACAGCATGGCCATACAGGTAAAGGCTTGTGAAAATGAAATAAATATATTTGCAAAAGAATACCAAAAAGAAAAATTCAATTGAGATTTTGAGTGTCCTTTCAGATAAATGTTATCAATCAAAGTCTTACTGAAGCACCAGTTGGGATATTTGCAGGCAATGTGTTCCTCATCCAAAAATCAACCATTTTTACAGCAAGTATTCAAAGCCTTGTTTCAATAACTGCAATTGAAATTACCCAAAATTTATCATCAGATAGAAAAGTATTCAAATGTGTGAGAGGTTTTTCAGAGCAGTTGGTGTTTCAGGTGGCTGGAAGTATTTTGGCCTACATCACCATAGTGACTGATTCAGGCCAGGCTGACAGTGAATATTGTGATACAGTTTTCAACAGAAGTTTGCGAAATGAAACCAGCATTTAGAATTTCAAGCCAACACAATATTGGTTTTCAGTTTGGGAACAATAAATGTTTTTGAAAACATAATGGTTCCTGTGTTCCTGTGAAACACAACTCTTTCATGAAGACATGAGCAGAATATTAGTGATGCTCTAACATTCTTGTTGCTTATTTTTTCTTGTTTTCTTTTCCTTTTGTCTCATTCACAAACCTCGCTTTGATTCCAGCCGGTATCAGGAGGAAAACACTGGACCTGGGTGGGGCAGGTTCCATCCAACACAGAGTGCAAACAGTCTCCATGGCGACACTGAACCTGTGGCTTCTTTTGACCCAGAAACTTTGTTCAGGGTATGCGTTTGTTATTGAGCATCAGCTGTGGTGCACTCATCCTGCCTTGGTGGTGGTTGTCGGCCTTTGAGGTTCTTCATCACCACAACTAATCACTCACTGTCATCACAAACCCAACACATAACTTCGTACCTTCTAAACTCAACCCAGCTGCATCACCCGTCAGTCCTCAACTTCTGAAATATTTTTCTTTTTTGCAACAGTTTATAAAATATTGCAGTGCATGCTTCACCCTCAATTTGATGAACTGGCCTGATTTCTGTTGAAAGGGGCAAATCATTCCTGAATTGTGTGTGAAATTGCTTCAGTCGGGTACTGAGCCCTACCCTGTGGGGTTCTAGGTCTACACACATGTCCACATCTACGTTTTGTGTTGGTCAAACCTGCCATTTAGGGGATGGGAACATATTTGTCATGGCTTCAAGTGTTTTCCAACACCCACCCACCCAGTTCTCCAGAAAGAATAAGTGTTGTTGTGCAAATTTGTGGTGTCTTGTGGCAAGCCAAACTGAAAAAACTGAAAGTGAAAGTGTTGAGTGGCGCACACGGGTGAGCTCTGAGTTCTGCAGCGCCAGCTGTTGGCCCCAAGCTCTGAGCAAGTAACATTTGTGCTTGTCAGGTGGACTGTGTTGAGTGTTTGGGTGAGTGGGGCATCTTCTGAAGCTGGCATGGTTGTTACTGAGATATACTGGAACCCCAGTTGGTGACATCCAGTCCTTTTTAGGTGATTTGCGCCTAGTTCCCGAAGGGTACCAGGTAGTGCAAAGCACATGAAAGCACTTTCCCCGATGGGCGGTGCACCTCTGTGAGATTTATGTCACATTTGTGTAACTGTTGAACCAACCGTTAGAAATGTGTCAAAACACTCAGAAATGCTTCTGCTAGTTGCATTCATGTCAGATTATGCTGGAAATGTGTGTAGCAAGTGTATTTTGTGGAAAAAAAAAAGAGTTTTTCAAATTTGACCGTGACCGTCTGTTTGTGGAGCATTACTGATGTTACTGGTGAGAGAGCATCACCTTCCAAATGTCACATTGTACCCACGTGGGCAACAGTCAACTAACAATGGTCATCCCATTTTTTGGATAAAATTTCACTTCAAAGGCAAATTTTCTGCTAAAAACAGGTTGAAAAGTGATGTTTTGTGTGATTGTCACCTTCTGGTGCGATTTCTGTCACCGCCCATCAGGGAAAGTGCTTATAACGCATCCTGGACAAGATTCTGTGGACAACACTTTTTCAGTGAAAATGGGGCTCAATTTTGTTCATATTTGGTCAAAAGATTTTGCCTTGGTGTAGCATTGTGCGGCAGGAAGGATTTTGTTCAAATCACTGTGCAAAAGGAGCTTGTGGTTGAGTGGGCAATAATGAGTGCTGAGTGCAAATCAGGCAAGACCCATAGGTCTATTTTTAGTGATTTGCCCGGGCCAGGTACCAGTCCAGCGCGAAGCACTGCAGGCATCTTCAACCAAAAGGATCTGTACAGCAGTTTCTCTATGAAAATGGAGCTTAATTGTGTTTATATTTGGTCTATAGATTTCTTCTTGGTGAAGGATAAGTTGCCAGGAAGGAATTTGATCAATGTGCAGTAATTTGAAATTGGCAGTGTTCCAATTTACTTTTGTCTGGTGCTGTTAACTTCAAAAAAAATGGTGTGAGGTGCAAAACACGCGAACTCATTTCAGGCATTTTTGGGGGATTGGTCCCTGAAATGCGATCAAATTTTGTGGTTTTTGCTGTACACCCCGGTCTGCACACATGTATGCAACTGAGTGTTTGCCCGTCAAGCGCAGTCTACACAGTTCGCGTTCGCACTTTTGTCTGTTGCGCATGCGTGTCATTTCATTGAGGTTCAGATTTCTGCCCAAGTTTGTGTGAGTTGAATGAAGTCATCGCTCATTGGAGAAAACAAACCTGTGTCTTCTTCTGTTTGTGGTCGTTTTGGGCAACACCATCATTTCAAGTTCTCTTCTTCGGTGAAAATATCGACGCAGGACAAAAGCTCAATATTTTTTTGAAATCGACGGGAAAGTCCCAAATTTGTTTGTGATTTGGTGTTGTGCTGGGGTAGGTTTACGTCAGTCAGCAAGTGCAGGTTTGCTTGTTCAAATTGCGCAGCAGGTCATTAGTACAAGAAGACTGATGGTGACGAGTGACTTTGAGTGCATGTTTTTGTGTGATGTGTGTGGCACATTTGTGAGATTCTTTGAGTCATTCTCCAATGTGACATTCATTGATGAAAGTCACGCGACACCTTCCAAGATGGCACTTGAACATCAGTGATTTGTCTGTGCAGGAATTGTTATGAAAAACTTCATTATTTTGTTTGGTCTGGAGTGATTGGTTCACTCCATTTCCTGTTGAAGCCAATGTCCAGCCACATTGTCAATGGCAACCTTTGTTCTCAACGGTAGATTCATGACAGGCCACTCAATGAATCCACAGTTGACTGACCCAGTAATACAACTGTAGATTAAGTGACAAGGTTCACTGCAGCCATCAAGAAACAGGAGGTTAAGTG
>JAAUXT010130562.1_pt1 | contig 20432 bp, 22 predicted proteins | sample 7278171 | NCBI WGS metagenome assembly JAAUXT01 (sample SAMN14350112, study PRJNA611818) | marine sediment metagenome | isolation source: surface marine sediment (1.8m) | place: French Polynesia: Moorea | collected 2018-08 | reverse complement strand
GGTGGACCCATGCCCCATTGGCTTGCTGGTTGTACCTTGAGGGCTTACCATGCCTCTCGGGCATGGGTGCAGTCAATGGGGCATGGCTCAACACCATGCCTGATTGACACGTGTCAATGGGGCATGGGTCTACCACCATGCCCAAATGACACATGTCAATGGGGCATGGGTCAACAGGCCTGTGCCCCATTGACACGTGTCATTTGGAACACAAGTCAATCGGGCACGCTACACCGGGTCCATTAGAGGATAAACCCGCGGATGGATGGCGCTGCTCCTGACCCCGGAACCCGCGCGGGCTGTGAGCGGTTTCATTAGCTGTGTATGCAGATGTAATCAGTTTATGCACTGACAGCCGTGTTAAGAACCTGATTCATCATTTTCACACCGCCCGATGTTTTGTTCTTTTGTTCATCAACACAGATTTCAACAGGGACTGTCTGAGGTGATGACGTGTGGCCTGCTCCAGTTCGTTTGTGCTCCAATTTCATGAAACACGGTCAACTTGCAGAGACTTTTGGAGGTGTTCAGTCGTTGGATGATCGTGACACGACGTAATTCGACCACCGCCTGAGACACAAATGTTGAGACAAGCAAACTTGCCTGACAAGAGCTTGAGCAATTTGCAAGAAAAGTTCGTGCAAACAGAGAAGGTGTTCAACTGAAACTCACTTTCTCTGCACGAAACGTCCGCTGAAGTTTGCTCTCAGCATTTCAAGACTTCTCAGCTGCAGGGAAAAAGCCTCTCTTGAGTATCTGTCAATGGCGAAGACTTTGTGTAAACTCGTGGTGATGGGTATTGAGATGATCTGGGTCTCCCCCGCGTCACGGTGTCGCATCTCTCCGCGTCGCCGTGTCACGTGAGGATCTCCATGGAGATCACGCTATCACTGAGTTTGCGCAGAGCGGCGCAGATCAGTGAACCAATCAGGGCAAAGGGTGGTGTCCAGATCGGACAGCGATAAATGCCAACAGGAGGGGGGTTTGGTGTGGTGATGGGACTCACTGCCGTCATTTCAAATGCGTGTATGCATTTCAGAAATCATTATTGTATCATCAAGAAGGCACGTGTCACACACGTGTACCAAAACAAGAGGAAAGTGTACTCCCTTGCTTCACCACCTTGCAATCTGCTGTGGTTTGCGAGTCTGAATGCAGGAAGGTAAATAACTGCTGCCTTCAACCTCAATTGGCATGAAGCCACCCTGAAAAAGGCAACTAAAGTGAGAGTTATATGTGAGAGGCTCTGGGTGTCAGTTCGACTGTGTGACGGGCGCTTAACGACCGCATCTTTACTTTAATGAAATTTCAATCACCCGTCGGCGGCTCCTCCCGCAGCCCTCCCTCCTCTCCCCGCCGCGGTAAGCGCTTTGATTACCGGTGCCTCGGCCGCAATTTCTACTGCTTAGCGGTGTCAGATACAGGATCATTGATTGGAGCGGGAGTGGAGGAGCGAGTGGGTGTTGAGACTGGGGCGGAGCCAGGATTGAACCAAGCGGGGGGAGGTCCCTCAGGGGGTTCAACTTCACTTTTGAAAATTTCATGTGTGACACATAAATGAGAAACTTTTTGCGCCTGCAGCGCAAAACACAAGAGGGAGAAAATTTATGGGGCCAAGAGCGTCCTGGGTCTGCGCTTGGTCGAAGTGAACGAATGAGGTGAGGACTGTGGAAGTTCACTGTGTCAGAGTTTTCTTTGGGAGCCCCGGAAAGAGTCAGCGTTGGAGGAGACCTGTGGGAGATGGAGTTTGGAACCAGAAGCAGGAGGGAATTCACGAAGGGGACTTCCTCACGAAAAGTTCCAATGACCTGATTTTCGAGTTTCTGGTCCTCTTTTGAGAAGGTGCGCGCTCCTTCATTGCAAAAATCATGACAGGCGACTTTCCAGCTGGGAGGCATTTCACAACGTGTTGCCATGTCAAGCATGCATGTTGCTCAGTTGTGAACACAAAGAAGCGAAAAGCGCGCGCGGACTCTCTTCCGCGTGAGTGGCTGCAGAACGGAGCCGCACGCGACACAAATTGGGGCGGATCTGTCGCGAATGCAGTTTGAGGCAGATGGAGAGAAGAGGCAATTTGGAGATGAGGAGCCGCTATTAGTGATAATTACTGTCGTGAAGCGGTGAGAAGCACCGCGATGGACGCCGCTATTGAGGGATTGTGTCGGGTCAGAGTGGGGCGGGTGTACAGTGGGTGCGTGGTGTGCTGTGTCTCTGCACGCATCGTTGGCTTGATTTTGTGTGCGTCAAGCACTGCGTCCCTGTTATCCTCGTGTGTTCCTTCCTTGTGGGCGTTGTCTTTGTGTGCGTCGGTGTCCTGCGTTGTGTCCCTGCGCTGTGTCTCCGTGTGCTTCGTGGGCTGCGTCTTAGTTTACACGCATGCTGCTTCTTTGTGTTCACAACAATGCGCCCCTGTGCGGGTCATGCGCTGCATGCTACATGCGAGCGTCGTGTGCTGTGTTCACGGAAAACTCAGGAGTAACGATGCTGCACTGGACACCCGAGCAACGCAAAACGCACCCACTGTGAATAGTTCCCTACACGTGTATTATTTGAGTGAGTAACACGCGCTGAAGGCTTCGTGCACAATTCCACAAAACTCGGTGGGGTGTGAGTAAAATGTGTGTGAGGTGCCCCGCTTTTTCAAGAAATCGCGGTTCAGATTGGTTCAAAGCTCTCCAAGCTGTTTGCTATGAAAGCGGTTCCTCAGGAAACAGACGAAGAGGCGCACACGCGCTGCGAGTCGACAGGCGCGTGACGCAATTTGGTGACACTTCTGCTTCAACCCACGCTGTTTCAAGTTTGAAGGAGAGCATCACTTCAAATTTTTCTGCACCAAAGCCTGCAGAACTCTTGAGGCAGTCATGAAGCCTTTGATGGGCCAGACTCAAATTTCTCTCCTCGTCAAAAATATCTTTTACAAAAATGACGTCATTTTGAAACACATTCAGATAACTTCAGACAGCGCGTCACAAACTGTTCAAACCTTCCAGAGCTCAGACTCAAACTTTTCACATTCACTGTCATCACGTCTTACGGTCCTGAAACCAAAGACCCGAGCCTGAGCACGGAGATTCCCGAGTCTGGGTTCAGAAGGACGAGGATTAGAACTCCGCCCTGGTCAGTGCTGCATTAGCTGCAGTTGTGTTGCCACAGGCGGATCTGGGCAGGGGCACCCCCACCGTAAGAAATCTCAAATTTGGTTGGGGGTGGCCCCCACCGCAGAAAGTCACAAGTGTGTGAATGTGTGTGTGTGTGTGTGTGTGTGTGTGTGTGTTCGCCACAAACCCTCAAAATCTTGCACTGGAGGCACAATTACTGCCCAATGGCATATCACATTCAAACTCAAAGTTGGACCCCACCCTCCAAATTTTACCCCCCTCTCGGGTTTGAGCCTGCGAGAGTGGGGCATAACCTGAGACCGATGGTGGACCCGCTGTGAGTTGTGTGTCGAGTTGTGAGTGGAGCGCGGGCCCCGGGTTTATGAGTAACGCGTCGACTTGAGGAGTGTCGCTCCTCCCGGCGTCCCTCCTCCCTCCCTCCGAGGCAGAGTGAAGCTTTTAAGCTTTTCAATCACTCCCCGCCGCAGCACTGACAGCTCCGAAAATACGCTCTCAAACGTGTTGCATCCGCCGGTATGGGCACCCGAAGCAGTTATGGATCTGGTCTCAGGGAGCCTGGGGAGATGGGGACCAAGGCCTCTGCAAGTTCCAGGGTTGGGGTCTCTCCCTTGACCAAACCCTGACCCCACTCCCAGAAACCACTCTCCAATTGGTTGTGCCTTGTAACAGTGGACACAACGTGCACACATGACCACACGAACATTCTTGACAATCTGACCTTGTTTAGCATTTTCTACATCTTGCTTTGTTTCCAGTGTGTTCACGCACAGTGTTTCAGACTGGGTGTGGATGGAGACAGCGCCCACTGAGAGGGGACCGCATTAAGCCAGGACTCCACTTCTTTACTTTGTTATGACATATCGATCGTGTGTGAGGAGTGGGACGGGGGGCGACTTATCTCCCCCAACGCTGATGGAAACAGAAATAAACCCAGTTTTTTTGGCTCGGAGGCGAGGGACGGAATTGCGGACGGACTGAGAACCGCTGTGCTGTGTAAGTTGGTTTCCTGTGATTGGAGTGAGAAGGACGGACACTGGTTCTCATCACACTGAGAAGTTTGCCGAAGTCTCTTCAGTGAATCCTGGGGGCGGGAGTCTGTCCTGCTGACCTTCCAACAATTATCATGCCTCCCTGACTTTGACACCTGTGCGCAAAAAATGACTTTGCTCAGTCAAAAGTCTTCAAGGTTGCAGTTTCAGCTCCTCCTGGCCTGAACCCTCGATATACTGGAGGAAGTGTTGGGTTGGATTGAACTTTTGAAGTGCAGCGTGGTCTGGGCTTGAGAGCTACCCTCTCACATGTGCATTTTTCTGTGTTGAACAATGGGCTTCTTTGCAACACACCAATGACGAGGAACTCCAGGACTTTCATGGACATCACTCAATATTGCTACTTAGTTGCGAGATCAACGAATCTTACCCATTCAAGCCTCGCGCAGACAAAGTGACGAACTCATTCTTTTGTTCCCAACAGCAGGAACTATGACGCAAAATTCCCAGATTTGCATCTCACCCTGCGTAGAGAAGGAACTTTTATCACCTTTGCCACCAGCATCACAAAACAAAGTCCAAAGTAAACCCCCAGAGGTATTGGATCAAGCGACGAATGACGGACCAGTGATCACGCAGGACAACTCACTACCACTGACACTCCTTCCTGCTCGTATCACGGACCACAAAGCACAACTCACTGGTGCCTAAACTCCCTGAAATCTGAGTCCCACCCGGACCGGGGCTTCATGGATGGAACGCGTCTGTCCTCCTCCCTGAATGGATCCTAATGAGCAGTGATTGTGGCTGCAGTTCCCGGATCCAGGAGCTTCTCTATGATGGTATCTGCGCCTTAATTGTGTTAACTACTCTCAATGAGTCGCTCTAATTGGCGCAATATGCCGCACATAGCTGAGCACGGCTCGCTAAGCCGGGACCGGGGGTGTTGTGTGGGACAAGGCTGAAGACTCGCAAATGCTGCTCGTAAATGTTGGGGGAATGAAGCGAGGATGTGTAAGGGACGGATCTAGGGGTACACGGGAGGCCCAGGGCCCCTCACCCTTGGAGAAATTTGAAAGACCCCAGCAGGTTGTGACTTGAGTGCACAATGTTTCATGTTCTCATTTTGGATTTTCTAAATTGAATTTACTCCGTCCAGTGATGGGTCAATTCCTGCAGCCGTGCATTGTGTGGAGAACTCGTCTTTTGTGTAATAATGCTGTCCTGTGATCGAATTCACACTTGTCTGTTGTGTCACTGCAAAGTTGGAGGAGAATTTCATTGAAGGCTAGAGACGCGATGTGGGATTTAAGAAAAGTTTGATTGAAGACGAAAGTATTGTTTTTTGAAGAAAATGCATTCAGGAGGGAGAGATGGGCAGGAGCCGGTGTCACCGGGAGCCCTTTATCTGTCGCGCTGCTTCCTGGCTCCGATTGATGTATGAGATTCCAGATCACAAACCGACTGGAGAATCCATCATCCGGGGGAGGTCCGGGGCGGGGGGTCCGTGGGGGGTCCAGATTAGAACCGTGCATCCGAGGGGCTCCAGGGACCCGGGGTCCAAGGGCAGATCCAAGCGGGAAGGGGGGAGTCTTTGTGTCTGGGCTGGACAGTGTGTGGGGTACGTCGCGTGGATGGGGCCTGGGGTACGCAGGATCCGTGGGGATCCACTGTACATTTGAGGGGCTCTGGAGACCCATGAGCCAACAGGCGAATCAGCTCCCCCCACCCGCCAAAAGAAAATTATTCACCTCCCTGATGTTGTGTCACACGTTTTCAAAGTTGCAAGCGGGCCCATTTGGTGGTCGCCCTCTCATCAGATCCAGTGTTCGCCTGGATCCAGAGGCAGCCACACCCCCAGACCTCTGGAGTTCAGGAATGGCTTCCATCGCGCTGGACTCTGTGATGAGGTTCTGGGCGCAATAATGGAGCTCGATGCATCATGGTGAGAGACCTCAGAGGTTTCGGCGCAGGGCACAGACCGTGACGTCCTCCCCTGAAGGAGCCCAGATGCTTTGATTCAGTTGGGGTGGCTCCAGGGGACCAAAGTCGAAGTTGAAGTCAGAACCAAGGGGTCTGCTGCTCCGGATCAGGTCCTGGATCCGATCAGAAGCACTGCTCTGTCAGTTGTGCAAAAGATCAGGTGCGCTTTCAGTCGAGTGGGGTTCAGCTGAGCAGAATTCAGCAGAATGGCCGTGGAATCAATGGGGAATATATTCTCTATCACAAAAAAAAAAACAAACAAAGCAGCTGCGAAGCTCTTTGCTTGAATCAGTTCAGCACTTCAGAAGTTTTGATTCATTGAACCTGACCTCATTGCTGGTGAAAGTGCCGTCACCTCGAGCATCGTAAAGCAAACGGGAACGTGTGAGTCGCTGCGATGAACTGCGGGGCGACACGCGCGGATCCAGGGGCCTCGGGGCTCTGACCCCCTGATTGCCGACAAATTAAATCCAATTGTGCGCCAGATGGACAAACATTCCTTTTCACTGCGACATTCTTCAAGGTGAAATCCCATCCCAGGGGTCACACCCCTCTTGACCAAATCCAGGCTCCGCCTCTGGAATCGGTGATTTAAACATCTCATCTCTTGAAGCTGCGTAATATGAATTTTGATCAAATTTCCTGGCTGTTTGTCTAATTTAATTTAACGCTTTGCTGCATTTAACATTAATTGCTTCATATTTCAAATTCTGTCTTGTCAAGAATGATTTCTGAGCCTCGGATTGTGCATAGCAAATGGGAGATTTTTTGAAGGTTTCTTGGGATCGGGTTTTGTATGCCTGACTTTGCAGAAGACATTCAAAGGCCATTGCTGCGTGAAATTGTAATTTTTGTGCATTTCTGTGTTTGCAGTGAGCGGGGCTGTTTCCAGTGTCTCCACATGATCCTACGACACAAGAACGTCCTCCAGTACACAGAGAGTGAGTCACACACACACACACACACAACACCACAGCACACACATACAGACCCACTCGCATACATACACATGCATCGGACACACACAAAACACACACTCACACGATCAGATTGTCATTCTTATCTGTTGCGACTTCCAGTTTCTCACGAAAACCTGTGAATATGTGTTTGTGCGTGTGCGTGTGTGCGTGTGCGTGTATTTTTGTATGTGATCAAGGACTGCAGAAAGATATTGTGTGGCTGCACGCAACAGAACATCGATTCCCGCCTGCACATGCGTCGCAGGGATGATTCTCTTGCACACAGACTGCCCCATTCCCATGTTAAAAATTCCATATTTCCTGGAACAACACAGCGCGCCGCTGACGGGGCTCGAAATCAAATTCCTGTACAAACAGACGCCAATTAAGCCGCTCTTTGAGGCTGGCAACACGCCGCGCGGGTTTTAATTCTGATTGTCGCAAATCCAATGAGACGAGTCAGATTCTCGTTCCCCTGATTCCGGGCCGGATCCAGGGGTCCTGTGGTCATGGGGCCAAGGGCCCCAACCCCCTGCCCCGTGCAAACGAAACATTGCTTCGCCCCTCAGGCGCAAAGAGTTTTGCATGTCAAAAATTTCAAAATTGAAGTTGGGCTTCAAGAACTGGGTTCCCCTGTGATCAGAGCCTGGATCAATCCCTGCTGATTCGCTGTGGTTCTTCTACTGATGTCGTCGGAAAGCGACGTCAAGAGCAATTGAAACCCGCTTTTCATTATGTCAAGAATTTTTGACTGGTTCTTGAGGGAAATTTGATGTTGAAAAATCTTGAGTTTTCTTTCTTTCCAAAATTGCAGAAATTGTTTGCTTTGTTTCGCACTTTTCTGGGTCTGTCAAGCGGTTTTCACACTGACGTAAGATTTTGTGACAACGACGTCAAAGCCTTCTTATGCCCACCAAGGGTCCTAGTTAAAACGAGATATCAATGTAAAATGTAATATCAATGCAAAAATTTCAACAGGTGTAACAAAAACCCCTTTACGGGCTGCGTTGGGTCTGTGAACTAGACGCAGAACTGCCACCGGTCCATGTCAGTTTCACGCAGACGAGGCTCTTGCAGACCGTCACCCTGTATTGGTTGCTGACTGCTGCTCTGGTCGCTCATAAAATTTCACTTCATTTGGCACTTCAGAACTGGGTGGTCTCCCAATGTTTCCTCATGGCAGGCAAATCAAACACCGCCCATAGTTTGGTCTTGGTCAGCGGAACCAGTGTGGCTACCTGCCAGCCACTGCAGGACGTCTACCCTCCGTCCTGATTTCGAGCATGAGGTCCCTTTACCACTGTTTGCAGGTTACTGTGTGGGTCGGGACACCCTGGACAACATCTGCCAGCAGCTGCACCCGGACATCATGCAGCAGACGCTCGTCCGAGGTGAGTACCTCTCGCGAGTACTCAGTGCTGAGTACTCAGATCTCCTGATCTGACGAGAATGGACTTTCTGAAGCTGAACATCTGCGCTTCTGTTCATGTCGGTGGTGTGGATCTTCCATGGACCATCCAAGTGGGTATATATTTCTCCTGAAAGTCACAGGCTCAGATTCAGAGAAAAGTGCTCAGTTCAAACCAGGGTCTTCAACCTCGGCGTCGTGTGACTCTATGAGAAAAACCGCTTCAGTGCGGTTTGCAGAAGGCTGTTTCCCTGGCATGACTCTTTCTTGTTGGCGAAGCAGAAAGTGATTTGAGACTTGGCGGTGCACAAGTGTGAAGATTTATTTTTGTTCCAAACGAGTGTGGGGCCGTCCCGCTCCTACTTACCACACTTCCCCCGTTAAAGTTCTCTCTGGGTGTCTGAAGAGCCGAACCACTTCAACTGGAATCCAGGCCACATTTCTCCAAGTTTTTTTTCAGCATGGGCCAAATGGGTCATTTGGATATGCATTACTGGAGGCAGAAAATGGCTTCTCCACAGAAGATGCCCAAACAAAGTTAGCCCTTTGGCCCCGATGCTTCGCTTAACGAAGTGAGGCGGGATCCAATTGCTGTTGGTCGGTGGAGCCGCCTGTGGTGGAGGCCGCAGCCTGGCGGAAGTGGTGGGGAGGGGAGATCCAAGATGGCGGCTCAAACTCTTTTTGCACGACCAGGGTACGTGACCCTTTATGCCCCCCCCCCACAAGATCCGTGCCTAAAACGGTGAAAATTCAGGGTCTTGGGTCTGGCATAAATTCAAGGACAAAGGTGCAAAGGAAGTCAGGAGATACTCAGGGTGCAGAATTCGCACGGCAATGCACGAGCGAGTGCAGTTGTGGCTCATCGGACCCCAGCTGTGGGTGCACACAGTACTACTTTGAGTGCGACGTCAACGTCGATGTGGATTTTCACGCGCAGTAGCAGAGATCACACTGACGTACAAAACTTGAAATATACGTGAAGAAGACGTAATGTGGGCACGTGGATGACATGCGGGAATACTCTGTGGATTTTATCGTTGCAAATGTCCGTCAAAGGCCTGCTGCGCTCCGGTGTGTGACACAAGGGGCAGATCCCGAGGTGACCGCCCAACTTTGTGACGCAGGCGCAAAACTGGCCTCACAAACACTGACAATTGTTCTAGTTGCACTCCTCTGGTAGAGGTTCACCCCACTGACCAAGTCCTGGATCCGGCCCTGCACACGGAGTTCATCTCTGCGCGAGAACCACGTGAATCAGAGTTGACCTACGACCCGAGCCGTCGCCAGGAACGACATAAACAGCGGCGGGCCTCCCTTCATTACTGCCGGCGTAAAGCACACGCCCAGCGGGCTGCGAAATGGCGCCGCCCGAGCCGGGCGAGGCTCCGCTGGCGCCGGAAATTGGGGACAAGGATTCAGTCCAGAGAAGGGTGCTGGTGACAGGGAAGGAGCCAGGGGCTGCCAGGGACAAGGGACCCCTCACCCCAAAACAAAGATTCAACTCTAATTTTGCGCTCATGTGCACCGGAAAATTTTAAAAGTTTTCAATTTCTCCAACCCAGGTGTTCGGCCTCTGGACCAGTTTGGTCCGCGGGGGGTGGGGGGGGCTGGAACCTTCGTCTAACTGTGCTTCGTGGGGTACACAGCATCTGCAATGCAACTTTTGGTTTCCCTGCAGAGGAGCACCATAAAATCCCGGTTGTCTTACTTCAAACCCAAATCTTGCTTTGCTGGCCACTTTGTGAGGAAAGCCCGACTGCTGAAGTGCGAATGGGCGCAACAGTTTCTGAGAAACAATCCCAGATTTAGTCAAGGGGAACGTCTTCAACTGTGAACATTTCCACATGTACATGTACTTGTATTGCAAAAAGAAACAAATTTTGCACATGCGGTTGCCAAATCGAGGAGCTAAACTGTTTCTTGTTTGGTTGAAAGTGTCCCGTCCCTGGGGCTCTTGCGTCTGCCCCTGAAGCTAGAAAACATTTGGACAAACTTCAGGGTACACAACCAAACCTCACAAACGGGAGAACATTTTGGGCTCTTTGTGCTGTTTCGTTGCCCAGTTTGGACTCAAAAATCACAACTTCGCAGATGACAGACTTCAGACCTATCTGGCCTGCTTCATAAAAAAATATTGGGCTCGTTTCTCTGTCTCTTTTTCTCTCACCTCTCTCTCTGCTCTCTCTCAGTCTGTCCCTTTCCCTCCTTCTCTCTGCTCTCTCTCTCTCTCTCTCTCTCTCTCTCTCTCTCTCTCTCTCTCTCTCTCTTTCTCCTCTCCCCTCTCCTCTGCTCTCTCTTCTCCCCTCTCTCTCTCTCTCCTCTCTCTCTTCTCTCTCTCTCACTCACGCACTACTTGCCCCACTGCTGCTGCAGAATTCCACTGCTGCACACCGCCCATGCAGGAAGGTGTAAATCAGGTTTCCCATTCACAAGTGCACTTGTCGAGAGGCGTTAGACTCCTCAATACGAAGCGCTTCAGCCCGATCATTAGGAGATTCGTCTCGTGAATGTGGATGCGTTCTGAGCACCGTCAAAGAGTTTCGAGTATCTTGAGCAAAGTCCCTTTGATTTTTGTCGCAGACAGGGGAACCTTTTAGGCAGGGGGTTTCAAGTGCGTTCCGCTGCAGGGGAAGGTGCGACGCCTTTGTGCATGACACAACGGCACATCTCACGTAAAACCCCGTGTGTACGAGTACCAGCGGTAGATTCAGGGTACGACGACGGTGTCTGGGACCCCAGGACCCCAAAAAAGGAGACCATCAAACTCGTGTATCACAGACAGAACATTTTTCTGGCACGAAACTTTCAAAGGAAATCAGACTGAACGGGGTGGCTGGCCCTTGAATAGATCCTGGATCAATCTGTGTTCGTAGAGCAGGTTCTTCGTCAGGAGCAGTACACTTCGGCTCAACGGAGGCTCCAATACCCATCAGCGGATCCAGGATCTTGTGTGGGGGCCAGACCTCTGGTGACCCTGACCTCAACGTTTTTCCAGCACGTTGAACGTGCAAAAGTTTCCGGCACGCGGAGCCCATGGGGCTCGCTTCCAGGATCCGCCCCCTCCACCGGCCGCGCAAGGCGTCCATTTCTGAGCAGTCTCTTTATGGCTGATTCCTGATTCAATTCCGCTTCAACGGAATGACTCCCCAAATCGCGTTATGTAGATGTGAGATTGGGGCAGAGGCCCATTGCGCGCCGCAGTCCCGGAATCCCTTCCATTGGGCGTGAATAGCCGCCGAATGCCTTTCAGACTCCATCATGCAATTTGAAACTCATTTTTCAAGTTGACATCCGGATTTGACAGATGTCGGTCTCAGTGTGTGGCTGACCCGCGGGGTTGATAAGGAGAAGCACGGGAGCATGGCATGCCGGGGCCCGCTCCACCATTACCATTGAACACGTTGATAATATCTGAAATTCCAGATTTGTTGTTGGGTCCCATTGAGATCGTTGGCAGATCTGGGTGCACGATCACGCTGGGTTGGGTTTTATGGTACATTTCACTTGTGTGTGTTGTTGAACTGAGGTTTCGTGTCGTCTGGAGTTCTTGACAACTTGGCGCAACCTGAAGTTCCCTCACTCCTGTCCGTCCCGCTTCAGTTGAATCAATGGTGCGAGAATTGCGTCCAACCGATGCATTCAGCTGTTCATTGTGGCATTGGTATGTGCAGCCACGAGCGTGGTGGAAGACAATGGTGTTCAACGATTGGCCGCACCGGAACACTTGATAACGGCGTCGCACCGGTCGGAAAACGAGCACAGGTGATACCAAAACCCCCTATTGACACGTGTCTCCCGTCTCCCTTGCAGCGGCGGCGGCTGCGATCCGCTGCCCGTTCCAGGACGCCTACCACTTCAGCTACAACAACAACACGGGCGGCTTCTGCCGCACGCCGACGTCCTACGTGAAGGCGTGCGCGAGCGCGGCCAGGTTCCGCTTCCACTTCCAGCGCTGCCCCGAGTACGCGTACACCTACCAGAGAGGTGAGGCACGGGGGGAGGTGAGGCACGGGCGAGAGGTGAGTCATGGGGGAGGTGAGGCATGGGGGAGAGGTGAGTCTGGTGTCAGAGCTCCAAGTGAGCCACGGGGGAGAGGTGAGGATTGTGAAGAGAGGTGAGTCATGTGGGAGAGGTGGGAGTTTGTGCGAAAGAGTGCGAAAGAGATGAGTACAGTGCAGTTGCGTTCCGTTGTCCTTACCTGGCAGGCTGTCGCAGAATCGACACTGCACCTCAAGTGAAGATGAACCGCAATCCCAACAATCGTCAACCGGAAATCTCTGCAGAGTACGGGACAAACAGAGCTCGCTTTCTCGCTTTCTTCGAAAAGAGAGTGGGTCCCACTCCAAGGCACTGTGTGAAACAGAACAGAACAATTGGAAAGAACTGTGTTGCCAATCACCGCAACAGTGCCCTGGATCTTGTCTCACGCTTGCAGACCTGGACTTCGCGTGCCTCGCCACGTGGACGGACAACAACGTGTGGTACCTGTACGGACGGCTCAACGGGTCGGACATCCGCCTCGAGGACCGCGAGACCTCATACAGGTGTCTGGTGCGTACTCACACTCACACACACATACACACACACGCACACACACGCACACACGCACACACGCACACACACGCACACACGCACACAGAACAAGGAAATAACTCCTGGCTTGTGATGCAAAGCCTAGACACGGTCGAGTCTTCCACATGTTGTTCCCAAGTTGTGTCGTGAACTGCAAGCAGTTGCACACACTGGGTACGCCACATCGCGACGTTGGTTCTGGGTACTCGAGGGTACTGGGTATGTTTGCAGCGGTTCCAGACGCTGGGTACGGTGGTGTACCTTGCCATGTCGGGGGACGCGACGTGCCGCGGCATCAGGTCGCCTCGCGACGGGCCCGTCGTCATGGAGCTCACGCAAGGTGCGTCGCGCGTCGGGGCGACTCGCTCCATCCGAAATAAACGTGTTCGCTGCAGTGTGTTTGTCTGGATTTGAGCAATAAAGTTGTGCCACCATAAAAACTGGATATGACACGCCAAAATCATTTGCGGGATCTTTCCTGACGTGACGTTTTTCCTTCAGAAGGTCATCTTGGTTCAAGCAAAAAGCAATCAAGCATAAGGACGCACACACGCGTGCGCACACACACACACACACACACACACACACACACACACACACATACACTGACTCCTCTATGTGTTTCAGACGTGTTCGGGTGGCCACAGCCCAAGTGCAGCTTCCCCGCCTGGGTGACGGGCTACAGCTGGAGGGACCTGTCGGGGACCCGCGTCTACACCAGCAACACAGGTGCGCACGCACACAAATGTTCACACACACGCACACATACACACACACGCACACTCAGAATACAGTTAAACACAACGCAATGATGTTCACACAATTTCACAATTCTCTCTCTCACACACGCACTCACACAGCCTCGCTCTTACACACATAATGTGATCTGAACGAAACCGAATGACATCAGATTTCTGACACACAAAACCTCTTTCTGTGGTTTCTCTGCAGAGGGCTCTGTGATCAGCGTGCGGCACGCGTCCCCGCCCCCGCAGGGCGCGCCTCCCCCCGGCAGCGCGGCGCCGGCCGCGGCGGGGTCACCCGACGACTCGGGGACGTCGAGCGTGCGCGAGGCGCTGCGCTGCATGGCGCTGCCGCCCGGGGCGCCCCCCGGTGGCAGCAAGGGAACCTTCATCGCGCTCAGCCACACCTCCGACGACTGGTCAGTGTGTTGTAAATTTGCAGGAATCACGTTCAAGATTTCAGTGGAGAATCCAGCGGTGGGGGTCCAATCTCCCTGTTCCCATATAATTTAAGTTGTTCCCTGTCTATTTTGGAATACGGACCGATGTTGGTTCCGTTCACACGCCAAAGTTTTCAATGCTTCACTTCGTTGCAGTTCGACGCGGTTTCAGTGCATCATGTTCGTGAAGCGGAAAGACGGCATCATCGAGCTCCACAAAGGTCAGTCCTCCGCTCACTTCAAATCATTTGAGCTTTGCAAATCCAAGGGTGTCATGTTGAGTCTCAACACCCGTGCACTATGTTCACGTGACCCTTGCAGGGGATGAGATGGAGTACGAGACGGACACGTGCACCGACCAGAACCTGCAGAACCCGACCAAATACATCCTCATCCGTGAGTTTACGTCTGACTTTACAATCACAAGGGTCTGGGGCAGGTGGGGCCCTGGTCCCCAAAATAGGAGAGATGGGGTTTTTCGTTTTTGCATGCAGTGTCAAGGGGTCAAGGAGGCCTCTCGCTGCCTCCTGGTTCCGCCTGGGGTTGCCCTTCAGCAGGCTGTCTTTTTATCCTGTCTTTGTACTGCTTTGAAATGATCACACACACACACACACATACCACATCGCGTCGTCCTCCTGCAGCCTCCCCGGCGACGGTGACGTCGTGCCCCTTCGCGGGGCTGCACCGCATGCTCACGGTGGACGGGCGCTGTGAGGGGTACGTGCAGAGCGGCTGCAACGGATCCTCCTCCCTCGACGTCGTCGACCCCTGCGCCAAGGAGACAGGTGCGGGGCGGGGCGGGACGAGAGGGCGTGGGGTGATGCTGGTGGGTCGGGGCGGGGCGGGGTGGGGTGGGGCGGGGCAGGGTGGGGCGGGGTGGGGCAGGGCGGGGCGGGGTGGGCAGGGCAGGGCAGGGTGGGGTGGGGTGGGGTGGGGTGGGGCAGGGCAGGGTGGGGTGGGGCGGGGCAAGGCGAGGCGAGATGGGTGGGGGCATTGAGCGTGTGAGGGCGCAGGCTGCTCGGCTATTGGGCGTGGGATGCAGCAAGGCAGGAGGGAGGACGAGAAAATCTGCACACGAAGAGGACAGGGACGAAGCGATGGTCCTTTCTGTGCTTCATGAAATCAGGGCAATGTAAAGCGCACAACCCTGCCTGAAAACAGATTGTGCCAAGAGAGTCTTTCAAGCGTGGATTGTGTCTCCAGGGTGGCACCACAGTCAAAACCAAGTCAGCGTCCCACGACTCTGACCTTGGACGCTGAAGTGAACCACTGAAAAGCGATTTCATGTTGATCTTAACAATCGCAACCTTTGCGCAGGCATGAAATTTTGACGGGGTCAAGGTCTTTCCTGTGACCAAGAAGAAACACGAACCGAATTGTTGCATTGGTGTTGGTTGCAGTGATGCAGCTGGAGTGTCTGACCGTGTGGGGCGGAGGACGCAAAACCTTCGTCATCGCGAGTCGCCTCGGCAGGAGCACCGGCGTCGCCAACTGCTTTGTGAGTACTAACAAGTACGCCGCACCGAAGTCGGGCCAGATACAAGACAAAAGTGCTTTCGTGATGTGTTGAAGAGTCCCAATCCAGACCAACCTGTTTGAACAGGATCAGAAAGCAGGACTCCGGCCCCCCAAGATTCGCGCCTGACCCTCCCCTGAACAAGCATGTTGCTTCCCCTCCCTTTTCTGTTGTCGGAGTTTACACTGAGAAACCAGCTCAAGAGCGATTTATGGAGCACAGCAGATCATGAACGCACCGCAGGTCATTTTGTCCTCTCAGTTGCAAAAACTCCCCGTTCTGACACGCGGTCGCTGTGTGTGTTTCAGAACTTCAAGCGGAAGGGGGAGCTGCTGCAGTTCTCCGAGGACCGCAACTGTAACCTGCAGACGGAGGACATCTTCTCCACGCAGATCAAATACACCATCGACCCGCGGCCAGGTGAGCACAGCGCTGCAGAGGGTGCAGACACACTGAAGAGCCACGTGCTGCCCCGTCGTGCTGCCCCGTCGTGCTGTGGTGTCGCCCCACTGGGTTTGTGTTGGGCTGCATTTGGGAGCAGTTGAGGCAACGCAACAGCAGCCTCCATACAAACTCAATGAGGTGATGCCACAGCACGACGGGGCAGCATGACGCTTGTTACTGCATCACTGGGAGTGTGTTCCCAGCCTGACACAACACGAGGGGTGGCCAAGTGAACAAGCTTCCCTTCGGTCCGAGCAAGACGACAAAGCCACAGTGCCTTTGACTTGATAACCGTGAGTCATCCCAGTAGTTGTGAACTCAGCGAACAAATATGCTGAGACGGATATCCAGGAGAGGGTCGGTGTTACCCAGACCCCAATACCACCTTTTTGCCCTGAAAACAAAAGAGCTTCGGCAGGATCCTGACCAAAGAAGGAAACCTGGATTAGGAAGTAGTTCGCATTGTGGGACCAAAGTTGTTGCTTCTCCATGAACCATGGAGCCAGGAACTTGGTACCCGTTTGGTGTTGACTGAAGTTAACGCATTGCAATTCTCCAAGGAACATCCCAATTTCCTTCACTCTCCTCAACTGCCATGTCATGTAATGCGTTTTGTCTCTGCAGAGAAGTGCATAATTCGGAAGACGAAGCCCGCGCTACCGCGGGAGATGGACAACAGTCACCACAGCGACCAGCCCTCCTTCTCGCAGTCGTCCAACAGGAAGCAGCTTCCCAAGTCACGTGACGAAAAGTCGCTGAAACACAGGGACGTGGACGTTGCACAGTCGCACATCGGGGACTCTTCGTGTGCGCATGCGCCGCGCAGCGCAGTTTTACAAGCAATAAGCAGCAGGTGTGTCGTGGCTGTGATATGGTTCTGGGCAGCGGCGCGGGTGCTGCGGTAGCACAGAGAGTGTTGTGTTTTGTACAGTGGTGTTTCAAGGGCGGATCCAGGTCTTGACAAGGGGGAAGCTTCACCCTCAAGGGGACCGATTTCAATTGAAAACATTGAACGTGTGAGAGATTGGGTGGGGTGCAATTTATTTTCTGAGGGAAAGGGTTCTGCATAGGTCACCAACACAAACTCCACTGGATCTGCCCCTGCCTTTTTTGCGGAGGACATTCAGTTGACGTCTGCTACAGTTTAGTGACTGTGTTCGAAGTGAACCCTGGCTTCGTTGTGTCACCCTTCATCAAACAACCAAGGAGCCAGAAATGCCTTGAGTGTGCGTGCGTGTTGGCAGACATGGAACCAAAGGAACAACCACGAAGATCACCAGCCCCCAGGCGCTCTGGTCCCAAAGTTTTTTCAAACCACTGCAGAAAAACAAATTTCGTGCTGCGTGGCACAACATTGTCAGGGGTGTGGTACTCGAAGCACTCTGAGGTTCTCCAGTTGGTTGTTCCTGTGGAACAAGGCCCAGGCCATAGCGTCAACGTGCAAGTTAAAGTATTCAAGGGGTTCTGCAGGCACTGCCTGTCTCGTGTGTGCGTTGGCCCCACACGTCATTGAGGAAGGTTGAAAAAATACTCGCGAGTTTGGCAGTCTCAAAAACGCCCCCGTCACCGGTGTAGGGCACCGCTCGGAACGCTTGCTCAACCTCCACTCTATCGCTGGCTTGTCTTTCACTATTTTTGGTTGTGCACAAACGGCCAGTCTCAGTGAACACACACAAACACGCAAAAAAAAACACAAATGCTTGCATTGCTTTTTGTCCCAAAGAAACTGCGAAAGACACCCACACCGGCGTGCTTACGCCCATGCAGACAGACAGACAGACAGACAGACACACACACACATACACACACACAGCCTGATAACCTGACGACTCGCTCAGGCAAACTCAACCAAAAAGCTTCCGGATGCACACAGAGCGCAAGTCCTATTTTTCACAAAGACGATCTCTTCTCGGGCCACATCATCAACACGACCAGTGTCTGTAGTTTTCACGTGTACATTTTGTTACTCACGTTAGAGAAATAAAGTGCAAAGTCATCTATTTTGTAAAAACATCCAAATTTATTCAAGGTGTTGTCTTTCTGTTGTGAAGCTAAAGGTTAAATGCAGTTGTGACACTTTGATTGAAATTGGCATTGCGTGGAAACTGTCCCGTTACCCTCCTGTGATGAGCTTTCTGTCCACGCCACTCGCCCTTGTGCAGACTGAGGCGGGATCCGTCGCTGAAAAACACTCAATCCCAAACTTTCTGGCTCTCAAACAAAAATTTCTGCGTGTTTTGAAGTGCGAATAGCACGAAATCAAAAGCAAACCGTGCAAGGGCCCGTTGGGTCAGACCCTGGATCAACTCAAACCCTGTATCCGATGACGCCTCCTTCTGTTGTCCACAATGACCACAGAGGGCGGTGTTGGCTCCCTACGACCTCCCGGCCTCCCTCGCGCTGGAGCGGCGGTGCGCGGCGGCGGCGGCGGTGGAGCGGCGGCGGTAGGGGGCGGCACTGGAGCGGCGTCGGAACGCCTGGTTGACGACGCCGCCTCCTGCCTCGGGGTCGTGCAGCACGTTGCTGGAGGAGCTGAGGCGGCGCGGCACGGCGCCAGGGAAGTTCTCAGACGTCTCCACGTACCTGCCGAACAACGCGCACGTCTACGTTGGCGTTCTGCACGCACACTTACACACACGCACACACGTGTGCGCGAACTCGCACGCACACACAAGCGCACACAGGCACGAGTGCGCGTTATGGCGGTGTTTTGAAGTTGAAAAACTGCCTGTACTATGCATCCACATAAAATTTCACATTTTTTTTTCACAAAACGATTTCAACTAAATACCTGTCTTCTACCGTGCTTACGTGTTTGTCTACTTTGCACAAACATAAACGCCAAATATCTCCAGCAGATCCAGGATCTCCCACAGGTCTTGAGCCTCTTGGTCCTGATGCAAAACAAATGTGCGGAGCTTGAGGTCCCAACCCCCTCAACCCTGGATCTGCTGGAGAGTACACCAAGCGACAAAAGCGCATGCTAACTTGAGGCCTGCGTCGTCGTTTGGACGGCCGCACGCTCGGGTGTGGCTGCTGTTGTTGCTGCTGCTGCTCTTGTTCCTCCAACTGTTTCAACGTGAGGCCTGCGCGTCTGCAACAACAAACGTCGTGCAATAACACGCATACATCGTGCAACAACAAGGAGCGTGCAACAACAACAAGTCAATGTGCAACAACAAATGTCGTGCAATAACAAATATATGCATCATGCTACAACAACAATCGTGCGCCATCCAGTTCCATGGCGACAAACGTGCGCTGTGGTGACTCATGAGCGACACAATCCTTGGCTGAATCAGGTGAATGCGTGCGCACAGAGTTCAGTGGAAAGGTCCAGCAGATAAATTCGACCCGTGTGGCACTCTGAGGGTGCGGACACACTGAACCCCGATTTGTATGGACATTTACTCGACTGAATGGTTGAATCGCAGTTGCAGCGGAGAAGAGTCGCGTCGCACGACGTTTTGACCAGTTTCAGCACCACTGAAACTTTTCGCAGGAGCAGAAAACAGCAGTGTTCAAGTTCACAAGAACAAGTTGATTTTTTCACACACGAAGCAACCGAACTAAAAATGCACGCATTGGGACGAAAGCACAAAAAAGGAATGAAGAAAGTCTTTGGAGAGGAACGGAAACATCCAGAATGTTTTCCATGAAGCGAGACAAGCGACAGAGAAGGCAATAGAGGGACAGATCCATGACACAAGTACTCCTCGGTTTGTCTCTTTGAGGACGCAAAACAAACTGTATTTTTGGAGGAAAACACACACTGACCCTGTCTGTCTGTCTGTCTGTCTATCTGTCTGTCTGTCTGTCTGTCTGTCTGTCTGTCTGTCCCACTCCAAGTACACCGTGGGGCCTTGCGCGCGCGCGCGCGCGCGCGTGTGTGTGTGTGTGTGTGTGTGTGTGTGTGTGTGAATGTTGTGCAAGCATCCCAGTTGGAGTGTGAGTGTGCTTGTTTGCGAGTGTGTGTATGCACTCGTGGTACTTGGATTGCAAGTTGATGTTTGTGTGTGTGTTTGTTTGTTTGTTTGTTTCTGTGTGTGTGTGTGTGGTGTGTGTGTGTGGCGTGTGTGTGAATGTATGTGTGTGTGGTGTGGGTACGTACTCGTGGTTCTGGAGGTGCGAGTTGTGTGTGTGTGTGTGTGTGGTGTGTGTACTCACTCGTGGTACTTGAGTTGCGAGTTGTGTGTGTGTGTGTGTGTGTGTGTGTGTGGTGTGTGTACTCACTCGTGGTACTTGAGTTGCGAGTTGTG
>JAAUXT010092897.1_pt1 | contig 20432 bp, 23 predicted proteins | sample 7278171 | NCBI WGS metagenome assembly JAAUXT01 (sample SAMN14350112, study PRJNA611818) | marine sediment metagenome | isolation source: surface marine sediment (1.8m) | place: French Polynesia: Moorea | collected 2018-08 | reverse complement strand
GTATTACTGACATTACTTGTGATTGAGCATTACCTTCTGAATGTCACATTGTACCCACCTAGGCAACAGTCACCTAAGGACAGTCCTGCCATTTTTTGGATAAAATTTCACTTTAAAGGCAAATTTCCTGCTAATAACAGGTTGAAAAGTGATGTTTTGTGTGATTGTCACCTTTTGGTGCGATTTCTGTCACAAGTACACTGATAGACTTCAAAATACACTTCGGACTGTCATGCTGGAGGTGCACTGCCTATCGGGGAAAGTGCTTAATACTGATCTGTAACTATTGACAACCCATACAATCCCTCAACCCACACAATCCATCCAACTGGAACGCGGCTGATTTTCCACTTGAAAGTCTAGTTAAAACAAAACTCGGTTTTTTTTCTGCGTCACCAGGCGAACGAGCTGCGCGACACGATGACGGACGAGTCGTGGCCGTGGATCGCGCAGTACCTCGTCATGAAGCGCGCGTCCATAGAGCCCAACTTCCACACGCTCTACGCCCAGTTCATCGACCACCTCAAGAAGCAGGAATTCCCGAACATGGTTCTCAGAGAGACGTACAGGAACATCAAGGTGCGCGCTCGTGAAATCAAGTTGAGGAGGGAAGAAAAACGAGAAAGTGCGATTTTCCTCGGTGGTCGGCTCAGTATTTTGCACACGTTTGTTTGGCGTTAGAAAAGAGCCGCCTGTCTTGCCGCTTGTCTGTGCAATGATTGGTGTTTGCACAGTGAAAAGCAAACCTTTAGTTGAGGTGATGGATTTTCAGGTGTTGATGCGAACTGACAAGGGCGCCAACAACTTCTCGGACCGCTCGCTGGTGAAGAACCTGGGCCACTGGCTCGGACTTCTGACCCTCCCGAAGAACAAACCAATCCTGCATGAAGTAAGTACCAACGTCGAAGTCTACTTTTCTTTCATCGCATTTGATGTGAGATCACGTCGTGCGCTCGACGCTTGGCAAATGTCGCTGTTGTTTGTGACCAACCGGTTTTTGTATCACTCGCAGGACCTGGACATCAAATCTCTGATCTACGAGGCGTACTACAAAGGTGTGGACGAACTCATGTTTGTCGTGCCCTTCGTTGCCAAGGTGATGGAGTCGTGTCAGAAGAGCAAGGTGAGCAGGCCGTAGATTCCGTGCACTTTCTCCTCAGTTCAAAGCAAATTGCTGTCACGAATCAAACTGGAGAAGTCGTTGCACTGCTTCCCCGACCGCGATCAGCTCTTTGCTGTCCGCGTGTGTGGGCCTCCAGTTGACTTTTCCGGAATTTGGTCTGAACATTTCGGTCACTTCGAAAACATTTTGGTGTGGTTCCAAGCCGCATCCCGAGTCGTCCACTGACACAAACTTTTTGTTGCACCCATCAGGTTTTTCGCCCGCCGAATCCGTGGACACTGGCTGTTATGAACGTCCTGGCCGAACTGCACCAGGAGCCGGGGCTCAAACTCAATCTGAAGTTCGAGATAGAGGTGCTCTGCAAACATCTCTGTCTGGATATCACGGTGAGTAATCTTGAGAGATTCGGGAAGTGGAACTTATATTTGCTGAGCTTCCGTCCCCGGCAGTTCTGTTTCACTGATTCCAGTTCAACTGGGTTGTTCTCGGGTCCGCAGTGAATGACCCTCCTCCCTCCCTCACTATTTTGCACAGGAGGACTTGGAGCCGACGCTGTACCTCAAGGATCCGGACCGGATGAACTACCTGGAGCCGCAGCTGTCTGCGCCGAAGCCGCGCACGGAGGAGAGCGTGACGCCGCAGCCCGAGGAGCCGTTCGGCATCGCCATCCAACACGCCATGGGTGAGTAGTGATCTGTACAGCGGGCGAAACCAGTGAGACGATAACTGGAGTCTCTCCCACTCATCCTCTAAACATTTCTACTTGCAAAGCGCGCACGTTTTAGTCTCGTTCACTCCTGCACTGGCGCGCAAAATCTTGCTCGGAGGACATTTACACTCATGTTCATGAGAATCCTGCTGGCACAGATGCCTTGGCGTTCTCAAAAAAACACCCAGAGAAACAATTTTACCTTCACCACCCTCAGGTGTACCTGTGCATCAGTCGGTGAACGTCCCACCGCCGCCAGTATCGACGCCTACATCCTCGGGATTGCCAGCGCCGGCGTCCTCCCTGCAGCCTCCCGGAGGCGCCACCGGAGGCGCACCCTCGGTCAGCGCGGGGCCGGGCGGCGTCCCGCCCACGAGCGGCGCTGCCGCCACCACGACGACGGCGACCCCGCCGCAGCCGCAGTTCCGCTACAACGACATCAGTGTGCACTCCACACAGGGGCTCGCTCAACACTTCAGTTGCAACGAATCGGTACGTGCTGTCATCATCCATTGTGAGCGAAATCAAATCTCACAGGGTACGTGTTCTGCGTCGACTGAAACAGCAAGCAAACTTCAAAGATAATGTTGCACTTCGTTTTCAATCAGGTTTGGTTGTTGGTCATCTCGGGTGAACAAGAAATCATTCGCTCTTGTTGCCCTACCGAACTGGTCTTGAGAACCGTATTTGGCGCAAGCCTCGGAGTTGTTTGTGCTCGGTTTCAGCTGCCGTTGTTCCAAGCGCACCCACAGCTGAAGCAGCTCGTGCGCCCGGCGCTGGAGCGCGCTGTGCAGGAGCTGCTGCCACCTGTCGTCGACCGATCCATAAAAATCTCTCTCACCACCTGCGAACAAATTGTGAAAAAGGTTAGCTTTCTGTCAATACTGCTTTCTGCGTGGCAAAGACCTGTTCCCTTCTCAGGGAGAAATCTTCACCAGTTCAAGCCATGTTGCAGGATTTCGCGCTCGACCCGGAGGAGACGCGCATGCGCATGGGCGCGCACCACATGGTGCGCAACATGACGGCTGGCATGGCGCTCATCACGTGTCGCGAACCACTCTTCGCGCTCATCGCCCAAAACCTGAAGAACGCGTTCGTCACTGCAATCAGGGTAAGGAATGTGCACCACGTGTGTTCTGTTCAACACAAAACCAGAAGACCTTGGCATTGTTCGAATACAAGTGAGGTGGAGTGTTTAGAAGTGGAGAATTGGACCGCATGGCGGATAAATTGCAGTGTACAACTGCTCAGAGTCTTGTCCTGCTGTGGTCAGGAACTTGGGTTTTGTTTGCAGGGCGCGACGCACGCGCAGAAGGATTTGATCGAACAAGCGTGTCAGGTGATCGCGCAGGACAACACGGAGCTCGCCTGCTGCTTCATCCAGAAGACGGCGGTGGAGAAGGCGATGCCAGAGATGGACAAGCGACTCACACAGGTTCGTTTCGTGGTATTTCAGCTCTGATTTGACAGCTCATTTTGGTGAAACCATCTGCAAATTGAACGATCACCCTGCAGCATCCATTGAATTGCAAATGGCCCAGTGGACAGGACGAGCGTGTGAAAGGGATGTGAGCCTCGTACGAACACCAGTGTTCGTTGAGTTTGGTCTCCAGTGTTCAAGTTGACACCAAGCGGGTAGTGTTGGAAACAACCCGAGCCGAGAGAGGAACAACAACAGACTGGACACCATTCTGTGTTGCAGGAGATGGAATTCCGGAAGCATGCGCGCAACGACGGGCGGCGTTACTGCGACCCGCACGTGCTCACGTACCAGGCAGAGCGCATGCCTGAGCAGATCAGACTGAAGGTGCGACAAGCTTCCTTGTGTTTCGTTCACCAGCGGGAGGGTTTGACGAGCAGTGTGTGCAACAAGAAAGACTCGTGCTGAAAGACAGTTCGCGGTGTCTGGAGTTGTTCTCAATGCCTGCGCAGGTTGGCGGTGTGACGAGTCAGCAGTTCGCGGTGTACGAGGAGTTCGCGCGCAGCGTGCCCGGCTTCCTGTCCACGTCGCAGATGCAGGACCCGGCTGTTCTGATCGCGAAACATGTCCAGGCCGGCACACTGCAGCTGCCCGGAGTGAGTACCACACGCACGCACACACACACACGCGCGCACGCACAGCATGCCAGCACCAGCACAACCGTCGTTTTGCTTGTTTGTGTGAACGACGGTTTTCAAGGTGCAAAAGCAAATGTTCTGGATCGTTAGCTGAAGTGCTGTTTCCATGCACTGATGCCTTTTACTGGAAATACACAAATTTCGTTTCCATAACGCGATTGTGTGGGAAGGAGACGACAACATGCACGTCACAGGCCGACCAAGTCTCCTGAACCATCGTTGCAAAGCATCTCGTGCTTTTGTGCTGCAGACGTACATCCCTGACGAAGTGACTCAGATCTACGACAAAATCGGGCACGAGATCGAATCGCACCTTTCGATGGCGATGGCGCAGGCAGCGACCGCGTCGACCCCGCAGGTGGCGACACTGCAGTCGCTGCTCGAAGCTGTCCGCGTCGCGCGTTCCAGCAAGGAGTTGTCTGTGGCGAATGCGCTGCTGCAGAAGGTACGTGGGGTTCAGGCCAGATACACAGGATGAGAGAGTGGGGATAGCCTGTTGGAACTTGAATATTTGTTTGCGGAAACGTGCAACAAAAAGGCCATTCCGAAGTTACATGAAAAGGATGGGTTGAGATTGCAGTGGATTCCGACTGAATAGTGTGTGGTTGGGCGGGTCCAGCAACAGTTTTGTTGTTTTCAGGCAATGGAGGGACTGCTGGACGGACTCGTGGGCGGAACCACCGACCACGATCTCATGATGCGCTACCGAGACTGCCACCTGCTGGTGCTGAAAGGGCTGCAGGATCACCGCGCCTACGGCACCGCCACTACCAACAAACAAGTCACGCGGTGAGTGAACCACGTTGGGAGAGCCAGGCTGGGTATGTTTGGTATCAACACCCTTGAACTAAAACTGCCATGGAGGACAGGTGGGATTCAGGCCTTCGGTGGAGAAAAAGACAACTTGGTGACTTACCACATGCCTTGGCAGGTACCTGATGGAGTGTCGCGAGGATTATCGCTACAACGCAGACGCGGTGGAGGCGCTGATCCGCGCGCACCTCGTGTCCATGCAGCAGTACGACTTGCACCTTGCGCAGGCCATGGAGAACGGACTTAACTACATGGCCGTCCAGTTCGCCATGCAGGTACGTGCGCGGGAATTCGCAGCAGAGGGTGGGAGGAGGGTGACAGTGTTTGCAAGATGGACTGCAGACATGTTGTGTTTTGTATGCTTCCGGCCTCCCTTTTGCTGTCCAACTTGACCGTAGTCTTTATTGAGTCCAGGGTGAGACAGCAAAATCCAATGTTCAGAAGTGATTCCTTGTCACTTTCTGACACCCACGAAATTTGCTGGTTCACCCCACTCCGTGGACTAGCAAATTTGTGGTGTTGTGTGGACAAGGACTCGCGAGCTTCGATACCTGTTGCGAAGTGAAAAAACTGACAATCTTTCTCTTCAGTTGGTGCAGCGGTTTTGTGCAGAGGACAACAAGCACGAGAGTGACTTCACCAACACAATCGACATGATGTCGCGCATCGCGCAGCACTCGCGACAGGCCCCCGACGGGTACGTGTCTCAATGTGTCTGGGAGGAATTCTCTTCCCCCTTTAGAATCGAAACGAGGTATTTTTCGCGGTTGGACCTCGTATCCTTGTGAAGCTCCTGGTGGTGTCCAAATTGGAATACTTTTGCACTCCTTTCCTCAGAATTCTAACGTGTGATTCGTTTCGCGTGATTTCGTTCCTTTAGTGTACCCAAAGCATTTCACATTTACGGGCCCAGGTAGGATCTCCGGTCGGAGCACTCTGGAGCAGTCCTCAGCACTCACAATTGAATAATTGGGTTCCAAGCTTTGTTTACATCATAAGTTCAAAACGTAGTTTTGCCGTATTTTGAATGCACAGTGAGAAATGAGACCGAAGTTGGCGGTTGTCATTGATACACTTGGTGTCTTCCGAATTGTGACTGGTGGTGAGGTTTTGGTGGCATGTTGTGCATGCGATTGGTGGACGGATATTTTGTGGCGAAAGTTGTCTCTGGGGACCTTGTCGCTCGCGCGTGGTCAAGCGTCGGGCCACGCGTTCAGTGTAGTCTGTGCACTTGGTTGACTTCCCTTGGGGGGGGGGGGCAACACAACCAAAACCGCCTTTTGGTCAGAATTTGATGTAACATTTTGCAGTGAGAAAAAAAATAACAGCACAAAAATTGGCTGGTTGCCACCCCCACCCCTGCAAATCATCCAGTTGAATTGGGCAAATCAGCCAAAAAATTGTGGGGCTCTGGAAGTTTCGTGTCAGCCAAGTCGGCCAAGGAACCACGTTTCGGCCGTGCCACGCGCTCGTTGATCTCTGATCTCTTGTGTTCTCGAAACATTCAGTGGCGTGAGAATGGTTGTGCTTTTTGAGTCTTGATTGAAGCAGTTTTGTGTTCAAACCAATTCGAATGTAGTGTGACAGCGCGACTGACTGACTGGAGGCTCTGCTCGCAGGCTGTTGGCGCTGATCGAGACGATCCGGACGCGCAGCGACACCAGTCTGCTGGACCGCGGCCCCGGCGGACCGACCTCCATGATGCACTCCGGCATCTCGCAGGTGCGTCGTCCTGCTTTCTCAACGAAGCTGTTTCCCGATTATTGGGTCAAATTCTCTGCCAACAAGGAGTCAAACGAGTCCAAATTTGTGGAGAGAGTCGTTCAGTGAGGTTCTGCAAAGAAAAAAAAATCCGAATGTGTTCAACTGATCTTGTTGTTGCGAGATTCAACAATTCCTGTCGTGTGCTGGACCTGCGTCATTTACTGCGACCATGTGTGAATTGTCGAGAAACAAAATAACATCGCTCAAGGTCTTGAACGAGTGGTTGATGTTGATGGCTTTGCGTTCGGGTGATTTTCAGGCGCGCGAGTTCGACGACCCGCCGGGTCTGCACGAGAAAACGGAGTACTTGCTGCGCGAGTGGGTCAACATGTACCACTCTCCGGCTGCCGGGCGAGACTCCACCAAGGCATTCTCGGCTTTCGTGGGCCAGGTACGACACTCGGCTGGACATCTGGAGGACAATGCTACCGACATTACCTTTTGACACAGTCTGTTCCATATACAGATGTTTGAGCCTGCACCTGCAACGCGAAAAATAAACAACTGCGCGGCTCCAACAGAAATGTTGTTGTTGAAGGTGAATCTCTTGTTCTCAGATGCACCAGCAGGGAATCCTGAAGACGGACGACCTCATCACGCGCTTCTTCCGCCTCTGTACGGAGATGTGCGTCGACCTGTGTTACCGCGCGCTCGGGGAGCAGTCGCACAGCCCGACGCTGATCCGCGCCAAATGCTTCCACACGCTCGACGCGTTCGTGCGCCTCATCGGGCTGCTCGTCAAGCACTCGGGCGACACGGCCAATACCGTCACCAAGATCAACCTGCTCAACAAGGTCTCTTCCGCTTCCAGTGTCGACCAATTTCATTCACAGCAGCTGTTCCTTCCTCAAGCCAGCTGCACACCAAAGGACGCTGCAGAAATGTATTGTGTGTCTCCGTGCAGGTGCTGGGCATCGTGGCTGGGGTTCTGCTGCAAGACCACGAAGTGAGACACTCGGAGTTCCAGCAGCTGCCGTATCACCGCATCTTCATCATGCTCTTCATCGAGCTGAACGCGCCCGAACACGTGCTCGAGAGCATCAACTACCAGGTGCTCACCGCCTTCTGGTGAGTGAGACCCACCTTCACAGGGAACTACTCGACCCGTGGTGGTGGTGTCATATTTGTGGAGAAACGTTGTCGACACGCATCCGAATTGTGCTGACCACACGTGTCGCCCTTCGTTGCAGTAACACGTTCCACATCCTGCGACCGGCCAAGGCGCCCGGTTTCTGCTACGCGTGGCTCGAGCTCGTGTCTCACCGAGTCTTCATCGGCCGGATGCTCGCCATCACACCGCAACAGAGGGTATTGTCGCTCACGCACATGCGCTCAGAGAAACCTGTTGACGGTGCCGTCTTGTCATTGAGTAAAATGCGTTTTCAGACGAATTTAGTTCCCATTCTCGTTGCTTTTGAAACAAATGGATGCACGAAAAACTTGGGAGACCGTCAATGGGTCTTCCTGAGCAAAATATTCATTCTTCGTCACGTCGCTTTTCGTCCCTTTTTTGCACTAAATTTTCTGTTCCTGTCTTTTCTGTCAAAAGTCGTCCGGTGCCTTGCGTGTAAATGAGACGTACACGTTTCTTCCATGTTTTATTAATTTTTTTCAAATCCCCCTTTTTTTCATTTCCTGCACATGTGCGTAGAATCAGATAGTAAATTATCGTTGTGTACAATGTTGAACTTGTTAATTTCTTTCAAAATATTTTTGCAAGGTTCTTGCAGGAGCCTGCTGACTGAGAGTAATAATAGAGTTGTTGATGTGTGTTGTGGATTGTTTTTAGAGAATGCCCACAATGCCCAACGCCAGTCAGAACGCCATGAGCCAAAATAAAGACAAGGTAAATAGAACACGCCCAGCATTCTTCTCTTACAAGGCGTGGCGGCTTTACGGTTTTGATTTAGAACTTCAGGTTACAAAATTGTACGGTTTAGGGTGGTGAAGTCCAAGTCATTTGGGCTATTTGTGTGCGGACGCGAGTTCTTCTTTGAACAGCTCCTGTGAGATCTAACTTCTGTCGATTAGTTGGGGTGGAAGAAATTACACTTCGGAAGGAGGACAGCCCTTGTCCTTTTTCTGCCGCAGATTAGTTTTCAACGAAAGTTTGTGTGAAATTTGTGTTGAAAGACTTGGACAAGGGGGTCGCTACTTACTCACACGTGCGCAGACGACGTGCTATTATTACTCTTGAGACTGGTGGCACCACCCGGCGGTGGCCGCTGCAGCGCGTGCGCGCTGTGGTGCCATCGGGTCGGCGGGGCACGAGGCTTCATTCACTTCTTCCTAGTCTTCTGCCATTGACCAGTTTTAGCAAGAGAAAATGAGCTTTTCACTGCTTTTCTTTGGCACGGCCGAAATGGGGTGTGATTTTTGCGCAGCGAAAACTGGTCAATGCAGGTGCAGTAGTGTGTGTTTACGTAGCTTCCTTCTGGAGGCGTGTCGGAGCAACACAACGTGTTTCACGTTTCCAATGTCGCGAGTTTAGTCTTCGCGACTTCGAATCTAAGTACTGCAGTCGGAGCAGAACTGGCTGCAGCGAACAAAGTGAAATATTGGAGGGAACCTGTGTTGTAATTCTTCGGTGGTGTTTAGTTTTGTAAATTACGTTTGTTCAGTGGAGGCTTCGGTGCATATTCACACTGGCTGCCATAGGGTTTGTCGTTCTAGTTGTCCTTGCACAACTGTTGTGGACATCTTTGTGGTTCAGAGAGAATTCGTTCTTCCCAGATGTTTTTGTGGTCACCTGCAAAACGCTCTTCGTGAGTTTTCGATCACTGACAAAACAACGCTTCTGAACAAACTTTGTTGCCGAAAGTTGTTGCAAACTGGGCTTTGGAGTTGTGAGGACTCGAGTTTGTTGACACGCCTGTTGTTGTGCCTGCAGGGCTGGGGCATGTACGCGCAGCTGCTCATCGACCTGTTCAAGTTCCTGACGCCGTTCGTACGCAACGCTGAGCTGACGAAGCCGACGCAACTGCTGTACAAGGGGACGCTGCGCGTGCTGCTCGTCCTGCTGCACGACTTCCCCGAGTTCCTCTGCGACTACCACTACGCCTTCTGTGACGTCATCCCGCCCAACTGCATCCAGGTAAGTGGGCAGAGTGCTCACCTGACCATTTTGTTTTGACAATTCGTTTGATTGGAACGAATTCAATTTGAGCGCTATGTTGTGCAGATGCGGAACCTGATTCTGAGCGCCTTCCCGCGAAACATGCGGCTGCCGGACCCGTTCACACCCAACCTCAAGGTGGACATGCTGAACGAGATCAACATGCCGCCGCGCATCATGACCAGCTTCGCGCAAAACATCCAGCCGGCCACCTTCAAGAAGGTAAATGCCTTTGCGTAGGTCTCTGTGCCACAGAATGTCACAACCCAACGTTGCCCCTCGCAACAACGGGATCGCAAGTTATCATGTGCAGGTGTTGTCTTTCCTTGTGTGGTACTCTTGATAAAACCATTGCTCTTCTCTGCCCCGCACAGGACCTGGAGTCGTACCTCAAGTCGCGCTCGCCGGTCACGTTCCTGTCGGAGCTGCGCAGCTCGCTGCAGGTGTCGACGGAGCCGGGCATGCGCTACAACATGCCTCTGATGAACGCGCTCGTGTTGTACGTCGGGACGCAGGCCATCTCGCACATCCACAGCAAGAACCAGTCGCCCAGCATGTCGACCATCGCGCACTCGTCGCACATGGACATCTTCCAGAACCTCGCCGTCGACCTGGACACTGAGGGTGGGTTTGTCCGACACGAGTTGGCTGATCAATGAGCACATCTGGGTGCAAACGGATGCGAAGAATGTTGGTCTCGACGTCAAAACAATTCAGGAACTGGTGCTCAGCACGGGTGAACACCACACAGATCAAGATTTTATTCAGTCTCACTGGCCTTTTCCAGATAACCCCCAACCCCATGTGGGAGGGAACTGGATGGAGCTATATTTTCTGAAAATGCCATTTCTGGCCACTTCAAATCAACTCAATTGTGCCCAAGTTTGCGTGGTGGGAATGCGGAGAGTCGCTCGCGGCTGATGCTCAACTTGAAATTCGATTTTGTTCGGACAGGTCTTGTGCGGATCCCTGTCTTGGGTAATTAAAAATGAGAACTTGCCTTTTGCTGCTGACAGGTCGGTACCTGTTCCTGAACGCCATCGCGAACCAGCTGCGCTACCCGAACTCGCACACGCACTACTTCAGCTGCACGCTGCTCTACCTGTTCGCTGAGGCCAACACCGAGGCCATCCAGGAGCAGATCACCAGGTACATACATATCTGGCAAGGGGAGGGAGAGGGAGATGAAGACAATTCGTGCTTTTGTATTTTTGTCAACGACATTTTCAAAGCGACCCACAAACATCGATGCCCGAACTAATTTTGCTTGTGCTGCAGAGTGTTGCTGGAGAGGTTGATCGTGAACCGGCCGCATCCCTGGGGTCTCCTCATCACTTTCATCGAGCTCATCAAGAACCCGCAGTTCAAGTTCTGGAACCACGAGTTCGTGCACTGCGCTCCAGAAATCGAAAAGTAAGAACAAGTCAGTGACGCCGTCACAGCAATTGTGCGGTTCGGGAAGTCAAGTTGTCCTGCAAATGACCGGAACACAAATGAAGCATTGAGAATCCTTTGGGCTGTCGCTTTGACTGGATTGGGGTGCAAGGCGTTCTTTCTGTTTGGCGGAAACTTCACTGGGGATTGTAGCTCTCGTTTCCTCGGCTTTGCAGGTTGTTCGACTCTGTTGCGCGGTCGTGTATGCAGCCGCGCCAGCCGCAGGCGATGCGTGAGCAGGACGGCGTCGGCAGCGCGCCGACGGAGACGGTGCACTGATCGTGACGCCACCGCCCCGCCTCCTCGACAGACACATCTCTCAGCTGAAGCATTCATGGAGGCGAGTGTGTACAACGAGCAGTTGTCTGCGGGGAGGTGGGGGCACTTTTGTCACCAAAAACGAAAGGACACTGGAGTCGGCGATTTCTTCTTCTTCGTTTTGCATTTTTCCTCTCCTTGGCACAGGAGAGAGAAAACTGACTTTCGCACCAGAAAGATGGCAAACATGAGGGAAGCAAGGAATGCGTGCGAGCGATCCGGACTGACACAGTTCAGAATCTGTGCCTGTGTTTTGTGAAACTTGCTACAAGTTACTAAAGCCCACTGAATAACAAATGAGACAAGAGACAAGAGCACTTCTTTTCGTTGTTAGTTTTCACATTTCATAGGAGATAGTTCTGTTGTCACTTCGGTTTGAAGCGCACGATTGCGGCACTTCAGGATTATGTGCTTGTCGTTGGAAGGTGAAGTTGACCTGGTGAGTTTTATTTTGTTAAAGAGGTTTGAGAAACGGATCAAGGACAAGGATGTACATGACTTGGGTCTGTTTTGAAAAAGGTCTATATTCCGACATGTTCCTTCAAGAAACTCGTATTTATTCAGCGCGCGAAAGCGTGAAGTTGTGAAACTTGTCGGTTTGGCAATGAAGCCCTGCTTTACAAATGTCTACACTGTGCTTGCTGGACCCGCCTTTATCCCGGCAGCGTCAGCGTTGCTTGGTTCCGTGCTTTCTTCGCACGGATGTTTCATCGACACGCGGTGTGGTGTCGGGAGGCACCACCATCGCAGCTATTGCATTTACTCCAGCGATCTCAGTTTCAACTGTGCAACAGTCGTCCTGGCTGTGTTGCTTTTGTGTTGCCATACATATTTGGAAGTGTGGAAATTTACGGTCTTTTGTGTTCAGGGTTTCTGTAGATTTGTACATTTGTTCACGTTGTAAATACAGATGTTGTAAATAAATACAGACTTGAGAAAATTTGCAAACGGGAGCTTTTTCTTGTGTGAAGAGCAAGACCATGTAGACTCCTCCGGCGATTGCATTGGCGAATTTGGACTGTTGCGTGGGGAGTTAGACAGACTGTGTGTGGGTCAACACAGTGGTAAGTTTCGACTAGAGTTTTGATTTGGTTTTATTTTCGACCACTCAGGCTTGTTCGGGAGTTCTGGTTCGACACAGATTGCTCCGCTGGTGTCTGTATGTCGTCCCTCACGCTTCTGGACACCTTCGATCCTGGGTGTGAGAGTTGACAGAGTGCTTTTCTTCCAGAGCTGCTTCGTGATGTGACGGCTGGACAAGTCGAGCAGAATTCAAAGTCTCGTCACGACGCGTGACGTTTGGTGCGTGTGAAATTACGACACGTGTTACTTGCCGCCGTTTGTTTTTCACGTGTTCAGCCTCCCGCTGTTCGTTTCTTTTTGCACGGGCGTGTCCGAAGGACTGAGCTCACGTGTATGTTGAACAACGTGCAAAGCTGGAGACATTCCCTCCAAAGTTGGAACAACTGCTGTCCCACCCGCGGTTGCGGCTGCGACGCGCCTTGATCAAAGTTCTGCTTTCTTGTTCGAGTTGAGTTTTCCCCGAGACGCAAGCGGCGATGTTGGTCGCAGTGCAAACATCCCGTGGTGATTTGCAGCCACCTTTTGCGAATATTGCGGTCATGCAGGGGCCAGTGGAGTGGGAGCGAGGTGAAGACGTTTGTGATCACTCCCCCGACAGCTTCGTGCTTGCAGAGAAATGTCACTCAGACTGAAGCTGTTTTGCCGCAGGGTCCGGACTTTTGATTTCTTCCTGGTCATTGCTTTTGCACGCCTCGCACATTGCAGTCAATAAGTTTGCCCAAATCTGAGCATGATGCGCGATCACATTTGCTCAAACTCACCAAAATTTGAGGCATGGGGAGTGTTTCATCCTGTATAAAATGTCACATTGAGCTTTTTGTCAAGCATCACAAACTTGTGAGGATTGCTCGTGAGGCGGACAACCGTTCTGGTGAGATTCTGCAGACACCCAAGCATCGTGAAGCTTTCGAATTAAGAACTTTTGGATGCCGATGTTTTGATGACGCCCTTTTGTTGGCCTCGAACGTTGTTATTTCATTGAACACAACGCTGAAGGGGAAAAGGTCGACATGTGGCAACAACTGGTTCCCTGGATTGTCACCTTTGTAACAATTGCCAATGGAGACTCACTGCAACTGACGCGACGCATTGAATGGGAGTCGTACTCAGAGCCCGGAGACCTAGTTCTCGGAGGGGTGTTTCCTGTGCACAAATACGACAAGGCCGGCAAGCTGTGCAGCGACACGCTGCTGGGCACGGTGCAGACACAGTTCGTGCACGCGATGGCGTTCGGAGTTCGCGAGATCAACAGACGGACGGACCTCCTCCCAAACCTCACGCTCGGGTTTGTGATTTTCGACGACTGCACAAGTGACGCAGTGGCTCTGGCCAGAGCGACGAGCTTTTTGCCTCGAACCGCGGGGGACCTCTCTTCTTCCTCCTCCTGTCCAAGAAAGCCGGAAACCAACAGTACCCAGGCGATGAATGAGTTCTCACCAGAGAGCGCGACGACAGAGGCCGGTGGGAGGCCGACATCTCAACTCACCACTGAGGCGTCGGTTGTCAACCGAACGACGAGCGTCGCACCGGAAGCGGCGGAAGCGGCGTCGAGTGGCGCGGCGGAAGTGAGCAGCGCCGTGCCGCATCACGACGTTGCCGCGGTCCTGGGGTCCATACGGAGCCAAAACACCCTGCTGATGGCGGAACTGCTCGGGCTTTTTCAGGTTTGTACTCAACGAACGAGTGAGTGACCACCGTTCAGTTGTCAGCTCAGAACCAATCGGGACGCGGAAGAGGACAACAGGTCCTGCACGTTTCATTGTTTCCACACATGAACGAAGGGCATTGGTGTCGGACACTTTGACGAAGGGATGTCCCAACTCACGAAATCAAAAGGACGTATTTTTGCGCATTTTTGGACAGCTGTCTATCTAGTCCAACTCACCACCGAGTGCAAAGAGGCAAAGACAAACAAATACCACAAAGATGAAAAATCTATTGCCCAGTCTGACCACACAGTTTGAAATATTGTCAGTCATTTTGTTGTTCTGAGAATTTTTGTGAGTAGCTGTTTGTCTTTATCCACAATGGACATGGCAACGCAAAAACGTTTCAATTCTGATCCCCAACCGGTGACAAAAATTGCACTTTCAAGTCATGGGATCAAACCTTGCTGTAACATGCAACCATCGTGCGTGTCCTTCGGACAGGTGCCACAGGTGAGCGCCGTGTCCACGTCCGACGCTCTCAGCGACGCCAGGTTCTCCTACTTCGCGCGCGTCGCGGCGGCCGACACGCATCAAGCGGAGACGATCGTGGCGCTGCTTCGCCGCTTTCGCTGGACGTACGTGTCGCTCGTCTACTCGGCCGGGAGCTACGGTGTCGGGGGCGCCACCAGGATCAAGAAGCTGGCCAAGAAGTTCGGAATCTGCATCGCTCAATCAGCCATCATCAGGTTGGTTCACAGTTTTATCATTCTTGTAAGGAAATGTGTTTTCAATCCAGACCCGAATCCGCAATACGCTTTATCTTGTCACGATGATGAGCACAGTACGTGCCAATGCGCGCAAATTGCACCACAGAATCGTAAAACAAGAAGCAGTGCTCAAGGCAACTGCAATACAAAGTCCCTTGCAGTGTCAGTAATATCATCATTTCTTCCTTGTTTGTCAATTCTTCCTTGTCCTCCTTGTCTTCCACCAGTCATGCTGTCTGCAAGCAGAGTCCAGCTGCTAGGGGGTTTAGCTGTAGGGGGTTTAGGTAGGGAGGGGGTTGGGGGAGGGGAGGGGGTTTGGGGGGAGGGGGCAGGGGACATTTCATCTCCCCTGCCATATACTGCACTACCACATGGTGCTTCGCCCTAAAGGGACTTCACACAACAAGGTTTCCATTTGACGCGCACAAACCGACGCAATCGGATGCTTTCTTTTCCTTCAGGTCCGACATGACGGACGAAGAGAACGTCGCTGTGGTGGCCTCGTTGCGTGGCGTGTCGCGCGCGCGCGTCGTTATCCTCTTCTCAAACGCGCCGGAGGCGAGACGCCTGCTGGAGGAGGCCAGTCGCTCCCGGGACGGTCAGGATCCGAGCGGAAATCGCACCGGAAGTGAATTCGTCTGGATTCTCAGCGACGGCATCAGTTCGCTCTCCTCTCTGGGAGACCTAGCGTCCTTCATGCGGGGAGCCTTCATGGTGACGATGTACTCGACGACTCACCCGGGCTTTGATTCCTACTTCTCGTCTCTTACGCCATCCAACAACCAACGTAATCCTTGGTTTCTTCAGTTCTGGGAACTCTTCTTCAAGTGCGCTTTCTCCTCACCCCAACCAGGCCAGCGGCAGTGCACGGGAAACGAGACTCTGGACGCAGACGCCGGTTACAAGCAGGACACTCGAGTCGCGCTGTTTGTCGACGCTGTTGAGGTCATTGCGCGAGGCATTCACAGTGTCATCAACCAGAACTGTCCAGAGGCTTGGGCGGACAAAGCAAAATTGAAGTTGTGTGTGACGGGTCCGAGATTGCGAGATGAAATCATGAAGGTCAATTTCACGGGAACGATCGGCCGGGTCGCTTTTGACGCCAATGGCGACCTGGTCGGCAAGTATGTCGTGAATCACATCAAGTTCTCGAAGGACACTGCAAGCTATCACCTGGAACCCGTAGCCCTGTGGAGTCCGGACATTGGAATCGAACTCAATGAGACTTTGGTTGAGTGGAACACCAACGGACCATCCAGCGATGACGGTATCCCCGAGTCTGTGTGCAGCAAGCCGTGCGCTGACGGTCAGATCTACCTCCGCCAGGAATTGCCGTGCTGTTGGGTGTGCCACAGTTGCCATGCCAACGCAGTCGTTGACCAGAACTTGACGGAGTGCATCACCTGCCCCACCACCACATGGCCTGACTCGCACCACCGTTTGACGTGCGTCCCGATCCCGCCCGAATACCTCTCGCTGCCGCAGACTTTCGCCATCGCCCTGGTCGTGCTCTCCGTCGTCGGAGTGCTCGCCTGCATCGGGACACTGTCTGTCTGGATCGTGCACAAGAAGGACAAGCTGATCAAGGCGTCGGGCCGGGAGATGTCGCTGATGATGCTGCTGGGGCTGTTCCTGTCTTTCCTCACGTCCATGTCGAACTTGTCACGTCCGACCACGTCAACGTGCGTGATAAGCCGCGTCGGGTTCCACGTCGCCTTGACTCTCACGTACGCGCCACTGCTCATGCGCACTGTGCGGATCTACCGCATCTTCGAGCTGAGCAAACGCAACGCTCAGATGTCGCCGTTCCTCGGAAACAAGGCGCAGGTCGCTCTGGCGTCCACCATCATCGCTGTGCAGGTGCGTGACCAAGCCCTGGGAACCATTGAGAAGTTAGAAAGTGCATTGGCTTGACCACTGGGAGATGCGGGTGTTGCCTTCCAATTGACCAAAGTTTGTCTGTCTGTCTTCGTGAGCAGTAAATCCTGTTCAGTACTCGTTGCTCGAAAGTCGGAGAACGAACGCAACCAAATAAGGACAGGGTCTTTGATGTTTCGCGGTCGCGGTTGGATTCGGGCTGTCTTGTCCCAGGATCTTTATTGTCTGTGAGTGCTACGTGTTCTATCAAGGGGGGACTCATTCAACAAGACTTCCGGGCAAAGGTATGCGTTAAAATTTCGAGTCAGACGAAGGCCGCCTTTGTATGACAGAGCCCACTCCTGTGTACATTCGACCTGTCCTGATCTGAGATGGAATTCAGACATGCGTAGACTTCTGACAGACATCAGAGAGAATTCAGAAAATTTGGACAGGACGAAATTGGATGTGGGAAAGTTCATCTTATTTGGACAGAATTCAACTGGATTTTAGATGCCCAGAGGAAAGACACACTGCGAGTATTTGGCCAGGATGTGGACATTCAGACAATTCCCGAATTCAGACACACAGAGAATGTGGACAGTTCTGACTGCACTGGACAATTTCATCATTTGGACAGGACTGCAGACAACTGAGACAAAGAACCGGACAAGTCAGGCTGAGTTCGCTCTTCCTAGATTTTATATTGTCGGAAGAAGTTTCGAAATTGTACAAGTACCCACACTTGTCCAGCTTTGTCCGACTTCTCAACTTGTTCTCAAATTTCTGCGCAATGTTCAGAGAAGCAACAGATTCTTCCTCAAAATTCAAAAAGCACAAACACACACGAAGTTCGTTCCTTTCTGAACTGTGGTGCCAAAAGGGAAGGAGCAAGAAGCACGATGGAACAATAACTTGCTGCACCTTTTGGTACAAAGCTGCGTTGCGACACACAGTCCGTAAACCGTCACTTTCTTCTGCTTGTCTGCGCAGGTGCTGCTGGTGGTGGTGGCGGCGGTGGTGTGGCCCCCGGTGCCGCGGCAGCACATGCCGCTCTCGCTGGAGCCGTACGTCGAGCTCTTCTGCACGCTGCCGGTCGAGGGCATGCTCGTCCCGCTCTCCCTCAATCTCCTCATCCTCGTCCTCTGCACCCTGTTCGGCTTCAAAACGCGCAAATTTCCCGAAAATTTTAACGAATCCAAGTGCATTTTCCTCTGCGTCTGCTCCACCTTGTTCCTTTTGGTTGCCTTTCTACCCACCTATTTTACGTCGTTTTATGCCTACCACAGGTCGGTGTTGCTGGATCTGTGCTTGGTCCTCAATGCGAGTGTGATGTTGTTGTGCCTATTTGTGCCAAAAATCTATGCATTGTTTTACGTGGATGAGAATGACTTGCTGTTCTATGAAACGTCGAAGATCGGCCCAGGAGAGTCGAGTGCGACCTTCAGTGGCGCGCCCCGGGGCGTGTTTGTGACGCGCGGCGGGGTCATTCTGAGCCGCCAGTCGTCGCTGTCGTCATCGTATCAGGGGGCGTCGCTCGTCGGAACGACCAGCGTCCCCGTGTCGCGTCAGACCTCGAGAGAGTCGGCAAACGGCGCCGCCCGCACAGAAACCACAGCTGTCCAGGCAGGTCAGTCGTTCGAGGACCAAGAGGTGTTGGGCTCAAGAAATCAACCCAGGTCTGTGGAGATGAAGTGGTGAAACTTTCATCAACTGACGTCTTCTTCAGTCTCCACGCCACGGAGCCATGTCGATACTTTCCTATTCGTACAATAATTTGTCGGATTTTTTTGAAATGATTCGCGCGAAAAATAAAGAGAGAAAAGACTGTGGGCGGTGACCTGGGGGAAGGAAAAAACAGATGCTGGCAGACCACAATTCCTCACCCTCCAACGTTTCTTGTCCGCATGTGGCACAAATGCTCAATACCAAACTGAGTAGAGATGAGAAATCACGATTTTCTCCCAATAATTGGCTGCCTCCGTAACTCTTCAGTTCCCCAATGTTGTTCTCAACAGCTTCAGATTGGGTTCCACTCCACAACTTCATGTCCTCAGTGGAATTGCGTCGTGCATTCCAGCAAGCCACTTTCATCGTGACAATCTTGTCTCTATTGTGTCCATTCCACTTCGTCGTCCAAAGAATGGCAGTCTCAAATAACTTTTCGCTTCGTGATATTTCCATAGCTTTCTTTTGGTGTTTGCACCTGTTGGTTTTGGTGACAATCCTGGTGTGCTAATTGACTCTGGCTCTTCACCGTCCACCAACTGCAACCGACACGCACAACAGAATTCACAACGCATCAAACCGTACTCAACGCTTATGTTCTCGAACACGCACACAAAACAGTCATCTGACCACGATGACGCCATATGGGGCACGCAAAACTTGTACAAAGCACCTGAACTCCAGCGAACCACAACACGCACAACAGCAGGCGTCATGTGACCTCAGACTCAGAATCTGAAAATTCTTTGCAACTACTGTTTGCCAAAGTACTCGGGACTACTGAAGCGTCTGTGTGAGATCCAGATCACGAATTTGCGGTTGGCACTTCAAATTGTGGCTCACTCGTTCGTTTGCGAAATATCAAAATCTGTAGTTGCTCCGATTGAGATTGTGTGTATGCGGCAGTGAAAAGACCTTCAGCACGCAGCAATCCAAATCAAGGAGAACTTTTTGCATTCGCAAAAACGTCGGAGACACAGCAAGCAGCGTCCAGTCGAGCGCGAAAAGGAACCAGCAACAGCAGAGAAAGGTCCAAAGTTTTGCTCAGTTCAAATCCACAGGCAAACCACTATTTACACGTGTACGGGAGAAATATACCACAAAATGTACATAACCTGTGAAATAAAGGACTATTTACTGAAACTTTGTCGTTGTGAAGGAGTTCAAAAAAAAGTTTTGGGACCCTGATGAAACTTTGGAGTTGAATCACAGCAGAGTGAAAGGCTGCAGCTGATTAAAATCGGAATCAGACGCTGCAACACCTGCGTTCCACTCGTGTCGCAACACTGATGGAAACTTTACACAAAACAAGTGCAGCAAAACGTTCCAACTTCTGTATATTCGTAGTTCTTGCAGTTTTTGAGTGAAAAAGCACGGTGAACGAAATAGCTCGTTTTTCAACCCACTTCCCTGCCCATTTTTCTTCCTTCATTCAGTACTTCTTCCTGCAGCTTCCCTGCGGGTACGCTGCACAGTTGAAGAGTTTCCAGGTGGCAGGCACACGCACACGGCAGGTATATTTCACACACTGAACACACACCTGTCTGCCCACCTTTCCCACGCTACGGGAGCGCCCGGATCCCACCCTTCACCCAGCCTCACCCCGCCCTTGATCTTCAGAGCACCCACTATACCTTCTGGCTTTCTCCGTGTTGCTCTCGGAACATGTCCTGCGTTTTTTGAAAGTCAAATCAAGCGCTTTTCATCAACGTACAATTAGGAGTGCACACTTCGCAACGTTCCTGTGGCAGCAGTACTTGCAACGACTGAAGAGCACCAGGGCAAAACGCACTGAAGAGCGAAAAAAAAATTCCCCCAACAGTTTTTCACAAAACAATGGGCACGACAGACAGACAGACAGACAGACAGACAGACAGACAGACAGACAGACAGACAGACAGACAGACAGACAGACAGACAGACAGACAGACAGACAGACAGGACAGACAGACAG
>JAAUXT010117554.1_pt1 | contig 20441 bp, 27 predicted proteins | sample 7278171 | NCBI WGS metagenome assembly JAAUXT01 (sample SAMN14350112, study PRJNA611818) | marine sediment metagenome | isolation source: surface marine sediment (1.8m) | place: French Polynesia: Moorea | collected 2018-08 | reverse complement strand
CTCGTGGTGTTGAAGCAGGTTTGTCGCGCGGGTGTGCAGGTCCAGATTTCCCGTTGGCTCCAGGATCAGGCTACGGAGCTCGGTTCTGCCTTTGAGGCTTTTCCTCAGAAAGCAAGGAACTTTGTGTCCAGTTTGGACGCTTCTAAAGCTTGATTTGCCTGACTCAAGAAAAAGTAAACTTTGTGTTGTCTTCACCCCTTTGTCGCGCCGTCAAGCACGAACTGTGCATGGAAAGGTCAGGCCCCCAGGAGTCAGACCCAAATGGATCAAATCCAGGATCCGCCTTGATTGACGTGGTCTGCAAAAGCAGACTGTGAAAACGTGTTCACCAGAGGTGGTGTCACATCTGTTCTGCTGGGTCTTCCGATGAAGGGCATGGCAAATTCGGTGCTGTGAAAGCAGCTTGACATGTCGAGGGTCTGGTCTCCTGGTCACAGACGACTCCGACGAAACGGGTCAACGAGGCCAGAACCATCAACGGACCTGTTCGGTCTTTTGCCTTTTGGGCCCAGACGGCAAATGTTATCGTGTCATGTCCCAACAGCGCAAGAGTACTGCGTGGTTGAAACCAATTTTTGTTTTTTGTTCACGTATTTGTTTTTTGCATTTTGGCCAGGATCTCTCATGTCCTATCCTATCACGTGGCATCCCATCAAATTCTATCCCACACAGGACACATAAAGAGGGAACACAAAGTGGGTGTGCAAAGGGGGCGTGCACTGAAAGGGGTTCACAAAGGTGTACGGTATCTTGGCCATGATATCCCATGCCATCTTGTCACAACCTGGCGGGGTCACACACCTCATTGCGGGTCATGGGACACGCGCCGCCTGGGGCATCACTCTGGCCGTTACCTTCGCTTGCTTCTTGTTGCGAAATGTCACAAAATGCAGCAGATCATTTGCCCGAACTGGCGTGTGTATTTCTGTTGCAAGAAACTGTAGATATCTATTATTCATTCTCATCGTGGTAACCGATCTCTTCCACAAAAAAAACTTCCCAGTGGCGTGCCAACACGAACCTGTGGGTGGCATTTGAGTGAAATTTATGTGGCAGTATGTCTTCAGAAACCACGCAATCGGCGTCAAAACCGCTCAAACTTACTAATCAAGGAGGGAAGTTTTCTCTGGTTGTCAAGAGTCGTTGAGTGCCTTTCTTGCCTCTCTGTCGCCAAGAGAAATCTGGAACTTGAAGCTGATTGAACCAGGCTCCCTATTGAATTTGTCGTTGGATAATTGATATTTTCCTTCACAATCAGCTGCAGGTATCACACGCGTGTTTGGTTTTGCACAAAGGTACATGAAGAATTGGATCAGATTCGGAGTCTAATTTCCTTTCTGCATCACTGCGTCAGACAAAGCTGCAGAGAGGCTTTCACGCTTGTAAAAAAGACTTCACAGGTGTAGAAATCCCACAAGGAGTTGTTGGCTGCAGGCAGAACAAATTACTGACAGCAAGTTCGCGTGTTCGAATTTTCATGACGGTTTGTGTCTTCTCGTTCAGACAAGTGGTCGTCGCTACTCGCATTTCATACCTGCACGACCAGGGCTTCCACACTTCACTCCTTGCTCCAGGCCTATTCCCAGAACTGGCCATTTGTCTTCAAGTTGCAACTTGCGTCGCCTGTTTGTTCACACTATCACTCACTGCGGCTGAAACCTGCACTCTCGGAAATCTAGACTCTAGCAAAAGACTGACACAACCACAGAAAATAGACCTTACGGATCAGATCTTACTCATTGAAGACCGCAACGTTACCAGGATGCTTGACCCTGCACAACGCTGGACCCACCGAAAATCGTGCCACATTCACAATCAGCGGTCAGAGCACAGAAGATCCTTGGGTTCCTGGGCCCTGATATTTTGTCCACCTCATCGTGTACAGTCAGACACAAACTATTTCCAGAACCGGCTCCCCCCCCCCCGCTGCAGTTCAACTCCACTGTCAATGAAATCCTTTGTGGTGCTCCAAACCTGAGCAGAGTTTCTCACCCGACTGTCATTGTTGTTCGGCACCAAACGGCAAAAGCTTTGTGTTTCTCCTGACAACCAAACATTGTCATGGCAAAGCTTTCACAGACCACATTTTCCAAGCGACAGTGGGAATTCCAGCTTGGTCCTCACACGCCCATCAATCACGACAGTTCATGAAGAGAACGAACTCTGTGTGTGTGTGTGTGTGTGTGTGTGTGTGTGTGTGTGTGTGTGTGTCTGTGTCTGTGTCTGTGTCTGTGTCTGTGTGTGTCCCAAACGGCTTGGTACGAGTACTTCTGCTTGCCAGATTCAGGGTTGGACTGACCAGGTCACCTCCACAGCTCCTCTGGCTCAGCGAGCACAGAAAGAACAATCAAAATCGCTGCAGGCTGTGTTCTCGGCAAGAACACCACGAAGCTGATTGAAGTAATGGCCTTGTCCTGCTGCCTGGAGAGAGATGGAATGGAAAAGTGGAGCAAACATTGTCCGAAGCGATTTGTGTTGCATCTGGGGAGATTTTTTCCTGCGTGCGGACAATCAAGCGTTCGGATTGGATTTGCGGTTTTTGTTTTGCTTTCAGAAACCAGGGAATCTGTCAGGGAGGGAGTCCGTCCAAGTTGTTTGTCCTCCATTCTGAAGCTGGAAGCGCTGCACACTGACAGGTGGTCTCGTATCACAGGAGTACTTCGCTGTGCATTTCGCAGAACCTGACACTTGTTGTGTTGCTGCCTGGATGCATCATGCGTTGCGCTTCTGTACTTCTCGATTGTGGGTTTAGCACTCCGGACGGTGAGGCCAAAGGTGAACGGTGGTCCCCAAATGACGCAGCTCTGCACTCTGCATGATGTTTCGTGTCAAACTAAATTGACTCTTCTTGCCCCAGTTTGATCTCACGTAATTGGGGCGTTGGTGGCGGAGTCATTTCCCTTGCTGCAGACTGAAACTTGTCATGACATGCAATGAGTCCAACATGGACCCAACGCCGCTGGCTTGTGCAGGAGTGTCCACAACGGGGTGTTTGTGTCGTTTCTGCTGCGGATACCTCACTCTGCTGACTACAGACAGAAAAGGCATTTTCCTCACTCATCCAGGCGCTGAGAACAGCTTTGAGAGGTTTCTCCTGCTCAGAGAACCAAGAAGTTTGGTTTGCTTTCTGGCAGTTTTGACGTGTTGGTTGAGTCTGAATGCGCCGCGTGCGGCGGTCAGAGAAAGCTGATATCCGGGTTGGTTAAATTGACGCTCCCCTGCTGAATACCAAACATGAATTGACAGATTGAGGGAGAGTGGCCTCGGGGAAGACATGACGGGGCATTCTGCCCTGTTCTCCCGCCCCTCGCTGACCACACACATGAGAACATTATTTCCACCGTCGGGTCTGATTCTCTCCACAGGTGGACCCAGTGTCCCGAAGCTCAAAAGTGGCCAAGTCCCGCCTGTGCATAACTCGACAAATTCGAACATTCGAACAGACTTTGTTGCCCAATTAAACCCTTGGTATCAGATTTCAGCTGTTGAAAACTCGGCCATCTTTTTCTTCTTTGACTCAGGTGGAGCCAGGATTGCAGCGTTGGCAAACTGCTTGAACACAGAGTCGAGGGCCCTCAGGCTCCCCCCTGGATCTTCATTTTGTTTCTTTCATCTTGACAGGCGACAAAAAGTTTTTGTCGAGAAAGGATGTTGTGACTTCGCAAAGGACTTCACTGGAACTTGGCGGTGCAGGGGTTTTTTTCACGGGGGCTCAGGCTGTGAGCAAATCATCAGGAGAATTACGTCGTGATGGCTCGTCCCTGCAGTGAATAGAACATTCTCAGTTTGTTTGAACATTTCATCCATTTATCACTTTTATGCATCTTTGGAGATCGGCAAAGTTAGTTGTTGGAATAGAAATGTTGCTCGCAATTGTCCTGGTGTCAGCTGCCGATCCATATTTTATTCACTGCTCTGTGCTCGCAGGTATCACCACTTCAGATAATTCCCAGCTGAAAGACACATATATCTGCAGCATAAACATTTCATAGCTTTGCTACTGACGACAGGGCTTTTCGAATGCAGAGGCTGTGGAAAACGACCCCCCTTCACTTCGGGTGGAAGTTATGGTCCTCCAGTGTTGGACCAAGGCCACTTTACCAACCCTGGTCTGTTTGGAGCTGGGGTTCATTGCAAAAATGAGGGCTCAGCAATTGCACAGACGGAGCCCAATAGACTGTGGAGGGAGGGTACGAGCGGCTCAGTGAGGGACGCTGGACCCGAGGCACCTGGAGCCAAGGGTCCGTCAGATAGTGAGGCGATTGAGGTTGATTATCACTGTCCAGTGTCGTGGGAAATGAAATACAAAAAATGTGCCGTTTGAACTAGTCTCGTACTTTTCCAAGCAGTTTTTCGCGAGGCAAGAACGGAAACAGTGGAATGTCCCGCAAAAGGAGTTCGTGTTGATTTCTGTCACATGATCTACATTGTTTCTCTCGACACGTTTTGACATCTTTCGGGTCACCAACACAAATAGAGTCTACGCTCGTAAGTGCTCTGCAAAAGCTGTCATTTGTATATGTCAGCAAAAAATGAGAAAAGGCCAAAGTCAAGTGAAATGAAAATACCCCAAATTTGGGAATGGTTCACTTTTTGTCAAGGTCAGAGATCCACGACATGGTTGCATCCCTGTTTTGACATCAAACATGCTGGGCGAAACAGACAACGAAATTGTTTTGACGGCGAGAAAACTGACAAAAATGCTGTAGCAGATGTGCGACGCCAAAGAACACAATCCAACATTCATGGGCATCTTTGTTCGCTGAACAAAGATTTAACTTCAATGTCTGTCACACAAACAAAAGACGGGTCTTTGTATTTTCAGCTGTTCACATTGTTGGGGTCACTGTTATTTACGAGTACACCGGGAGCTTTCGGTGCTTCCGCAGGCACACAGTGGCTCACAAGCAGGAGTCACCAAATATTTCCCGGCTATTTGCACTCCGGGGAACTCATCATTGCCAATTCATAATTCCTTGGCAACGAACTCACACACGAACTCCCTGTGCAACCTCTGAGATGAACGACGCTGACAACAAAATGAACAGCGAAAAGAGTCTGTCCATCTCCTCCAAACAGATGTGAGAAGCACGAAAGTTGGTCTGTTCATCCACTTGACAAAAAGTAACTCAATCTCAAGGCCGGACATCATCCAGTGGCAGCTGTTCTTTACTACTGCCAGATTGGTGGGCTCAATTCTCCTGAAAGACCAATAAAGTTTGATCGCAGTTTTACACAACACTCCTCAGTCACGACATCAGCTGATCCGGTGGACATTAGACGTGATGATAACGCCTTCGTTGGTGCCACGGCTGCGTCATAACGTGCCGTCGCGGCCGAACTCTGGGGCTATTACCCTAATTACAACCGATCCTTCCCAGAAACCAATTCATTTCCACTCGCGTGCAAGCAAATCCCCCCCACACCTTGTCGATAGATTCTGTGGCGTGCGCGCTTAACTTTACGGGACCTAGCGCTCTTGTTCACATGACAATGGACAAAAGGTTGCCACGATTCGGATAAATTTGTATAAACCTTGGGCTTATGGAGTAATTCTGGTTTGTATTGTTTTCCTACTGTGTGGCTTTAGTGTTTGGACATCAAAGCGGTGCTCGGAGAACACAGCGCAGCGGGAATATCACAGCACCAGAACAGCCTCTTCCATTCTTATTACAGATGAACCCAATGGATCTGAATCTACAGACGAGAATAAAGACGACAGCACATTAGTGATCAAAGACCAGCCATGTCAACCTTCATACTGCTGTCCATCCTGTTGGGGATCTCACCGAGACCCGCCGCGCAATACAGCTCCACCGACGCCGCCGCTGCCGCTGCCGCCGCCGCCGCACGGGACGAAGCCGCCGCCGCAACCGCGCGAGACAACGGAGGGGAAGAAACAAGCAGAGACGAGCCTCAGTCGAACCACGTGTGAGTAGATCTCCACAGATGTCCCCTGATTCTGAAAGTCCGATAAATTTTACGGCCCACGGGATCGTCTCCCCAACCAAAAGACGAACTGGAACGAACGGCTGCATCTCCGTCGCGAGAAGGCCAACATGTGCTGACAGATGACTCCACTTTTTCGAGAATGGAATTTTCACGTCCCTTGGGAAACCTTGTTGAGCGAACAAGGTGTAATCAGCCCGCGAGCGATGCGACCGTAGTTTCTGACCCGAAATCGAAGTTGGTGCATCGAGCACAAACCAGCTGTGTCGCTGTGAACCATACCACGCTTCTTCGACATCGATCAATTTAGATAAAGCACACAATATTTCCGCGAGTATTTGTTGTGGTCGATCAGAGGCGGCAGGGACTCGAGTGCGAGGGAACAACCTGGAGGAGGCCGCAGTCTTGATCGGCATTTGCAGCCGCATTCACGCACAAGAGGTCCCCGCCCAGAGGGGTCCAGGAGTCATTTGCTGGGTGGCTCCATCTTTTCGAGACCCTGTCACAAGATCTGTGAACAGTTCAGTTGATCAGGCGGACAATCAGGGGTGAAGTCAACTCAGCTTGGGAAAGGGGACAAAGCGTTGGGCCGCAGCCTGTCCAGATCCCCCTTGCGTTCTTGAACCAAGAACAGGTTTGAAAAAGTTATTTGCGCTCGCTCATCATAGCTGTAACTCCAGAGCACACATAGCCCGCACATTCGTTCATAAATAAACATTTTGGCCTTTTTATGTGGTATAACTTGCGATCACACAACTCAAAATTTTGAATGTTTCGTAATTCTACAGCTCACACGACCAATCCAGGATGACAGCTCAACAATAAATATCTGTTTGCCTGACTTGTATACCATATAACTGCAGATTATGATAATTTTGGGATTTTTGTCTTCCAACCTACTTTTATCAGCCCAATTTTTGCAAAGTATTTGCAAAGGTTTGCCAAAAGTGAGAACTAGATACCCACAAGAAATTCTGTCCCACCTTGAAGTTGAAATCAGCTCACTCGGCATCAAGTGTGTGTGTCTCAGAGATCCACCTCATTCGAAGGGCAAAATGGGGACATTTTCGGTCAGTGCTGGACGTCTGCGTTGCGTCGGCAGTGTTTCTTCAAGAGGAAGCCTTGTTTTCTCAGTTGTAAAAATCTCCCCAGTTGCAGAAAATCGCCATGCGCGGACATGACTCCAATCACTCATATTTGCCTCACTTGAAATGCCCTGACTTCACAGTTGTCCGATCCGGTTTTCTCCACCATTGAAAAGAACCTGCTCCACGCGTCACTCAAACTTTCGTATCCTGCGGAGATTGCAGGCCTCTGTTCATTTCATACCCGGCGACTCCGAATCCTCAGGGAAAGACCTTTGTTTTGTTTGGATGACGTCTCTGTTTGCGAAGCTGTCAAACAAGGCTCTGGGTTCTCAATGATTCAGGAGGCAGTCGAGCAAATCAAGTTTCCCTGCTGCGCACGACTCGAGGCAAACCGTACGATTGTTCTCAGGTTGGATTTCGCTGTCAACAAAAAGAAGGAAGTTTTTCGTGAGTGGTTTGACAAACAAACTCGCCGGATGTCTGGTCCCATTAAAAAATCAATTTGGCCACGCAGTGACAGACAACAAGACAAGGGCTGCAGGCCTTCACAACTCTCACCGAGTGACAATTAGTTGATCTTCAAGCGCCATTAGGTCCCCATTAAGAAGCTTTTGGGCCGATTAAACAGCCTTTCAGAGGACTGTGCTACTTCGATTGATCCGGACCAGATGGGTTTCCGGGTCTGCAGCTGGCAAACACATCCAGCGAATGTTTGAATTGGGCCACTTTGTCGTTGATGGTCGTGTTCAGGCCTTGTGTTTTGTGCACTTTCCAAGGTGACACTCGTTACCCAAATCGTGTTCAATGCAAATTGAAAGCAACACAAACAGCTCCGAAAAGACACTTGGAACTCGACAGCTCCACTCTTCAAAGTCACAGTCAGTGGACGTGGGGATTTGCAGTTTGAGGCCGCTGCCTCTGGCAAATTTGTCTCAGGCATCATGAGCTCTGGATGCCCCGTGTTTTGCTGGGGAAGAGAAACACACCTTCTTTCACACTCCGACCTGTTCCTGCCCAATAAAAGGAATGATTGCTGAGAGCATCCAGGTGCAACAAAGCAAACGATCTGTTTACCAACGTCAGATTCTGTAATTTGGGTTTGATATTGCCAAACACCAAGTTTCAGAAGCACATACCACGCTGAATTGGAAAACAGCATTGGGAACAAACACACACTGAAGTTTCTCAGTGCTGCTCAGCTTCACCGACTTTCACGCTGCATTGTGACGAAGAATGGGGCAGGAAACAATTTTCCCTGGCGGTTTTCTCGTAAATTTTGGTCATTGTCGGAATCTTCTTTGGGGGGACCTGAGAACAAAGAAAATGACTGAAGTCAGAACGGGCGCCAAATCGCTCGGGACCTGACTCGATTCGTGTGGTGGCACGGACTCGAAACTGTTGGGGCTGGAACCCCACAGCAATAATGTTGGTCTCAATCGATCTGTTCACTCCGTATCAAAGTAACTTCGCTTGTCTGGTGTCGCCCTTCGGCTGCGGCGCTGCAACCTTGGCGGACGGATGGGTCCACAATGGAAGAGCTGTCGGCCAACGAGGAATTTCCGGCAAAAGATAGATCAACGTGAAAAAAAGTTGTGTGCTTCTTTCTGTCTGTCTTTGAGACTGATGGCCAACGTGAACTCTGCAAATGGAATTTCCGAGTGAATTATTGTCAAGACAGCAAAGACGGTGAAAAAGGGCCAGACAACGAACAATATCAATGACCTCGTATCTGCAGAATCTCATAAGTCTTTTGAGTTCACAAGAGGCAACTCACAATTGAAACGCGCAAAGGATTGGTCCGTGCAAAATCAGTGACACAATCACTTGACTTGTTCGAATCATTTTTCCTGCCCTCAATCACAAGTTTGTTACTGTCGAACACAATATAAGCGGCAGAGGCGGAAAGACTGACGTGAATTCACATCAGCGCTGGCAGCAAAATCATTTATGGGTGACTCAGAAATTCTCAAAAGGAAAACGTTTGGAAGAAAGCAGCGTCGAACGAAGAAGGCAGGGGACAATGGGGGCCGTTACTTCCCGGACTGACCGCGATTTCCACTCTGAAAGCTCGTGGGACCCTCAGACTGCAGTTCTATCTCCTGCAGATCGTAAAACCGACGGCTGCGCTGAGATTTCCGGCTTCGGGGCGACTGGGGAAACAAGTGCTTTCATTCTGACCCTTGGACGGTTCTACAGAAGCAACGAATGCAGTTCAAAAGCAGGCTCCTGAGATTTCTACTTTTGATAACAATCCTTCGTTTGTGGAGAGCTTTTTCTTGTTCCCCACCGGGCGCACACAAATGAATTTTTCAGGTTGAATGTACTTTCGTTAATGCAAATGTGCACGCTTCGCAGCCAGGGTGATGGATCTCTGCGAGGCATGCGCGCAATTTGAATGCTTTCAGCTCGCGAAACGTTTTGTTGATTTGTACCAGCAAGCTTCAAGTGCAGTGAAGTGGGGAAATGGGAAAATGAAACTTTTGACATCACCCTGGAGAGAGGAGGGACTTCCTGTGATGAGACAATTAGCAAAGTTTTTATTCCTTTTTCGGACATGCAGTATCGACTGTTCTCAACCACTCATCCAGAGTTGTAGATCTATAGGATCTTGTCCGGAGCAAAGTGGCCTTAAACACTCGACAAAGAAACCACTTGGCAACTTCCAGTTACATAAAGTGCCTTCATAAAGAACGGTTCTGCGTACAAGATCAATACAGTTGATCTGAACTTACACCGTTCGAAAAACCCGAGTGCTTTAATTTCAGACAACTGACCGGTCACACAATCTTATTTCTCTATGCCGGAAGGTGGCAGGGTTCAAGGTGGTTTGGTCAGTCGTGCAGGAGACCCACTCGACCCACTCAAGCGCTGCTTCTGAATCTTGAATCAGCTGCTCTGAGATTGTTGTTGATTGGGAACTCAGCTGATCCCTTCCTGGCTCCCAGCGGTCGGCTCCTGCCAATAAAAGACAAATCCATAGATTGTTGGTGTCTGTTCAACGGAACAAAAAGATTTCCCAAAGCAAAGTCCAGCAGTTGGGTTGTTTCCATTCCCAACACCAAAAATTACCACGTTTTCAATTGAACAAAAAAACATCACCCCCGAAACCACCTTGTTTTTGTACTGTTTGCCACAAAGGTGGTTCCGCTCCTGAGGGAGTTGTCAGGAGGCTTTCAAACGCAAATTTCTGATTTCAGCTCCGTATCTCTCCATAAATCACGCCCTGCCAATGCCGAGGCATGAATCTGCGCTTCCGTCCCGTCGAGAAAAGCACCTTGACAAGGATAATCCGCTCGCATCCCGTTCAAACACGTAATTGCCTTGGCGTGACGATCCTCGTCCCTCACAGAATGCGGGGCAGACGCACCCACGACGCTTCTCCGTTACATCGAAACAATGCCACTTCATGAATTTCATGAATTGGCAACAAGTCTTTTTCGCGGCTGCCTCTCATCTATCTGCTCCTTTCCACGCTTGTGGGCGGAAATGGGAGAACGCTCAGCGTGCCTTCCGACAGCTGGAGTGGCGCGCTTCCTGCGCTGCAGGTCATGCGCGCCTTGATGAGACAAACAGCACAGAACGCTGCTGCTGCTCCGTTCCAAGTGTGAGGCGTGCACGACGGTTCACACACCCTGTGTTTTATTGCTGCAGGTACGCGTATGCATCTGTGTCGGCAGAGAAGCGACTGTGCCGTGAGTTGCTGGCGAACTACTCGGGTTTGGGTCTGAACGGACGGCCCGTCATCAACATGTCGACGCCGATCTCCGTCACCTTCTCCCTCGGACTCATCAACATGGATCTGGATGAGAAGCACAAGATCCTCATCAGCAGCATGTGGACCAAATATGTAAGTTGTGCCGTCAGCCACGTGCGCACGCACAAGCACACACATACAGACACACACACACACACACACACACACACACTCGTGCACGCATGCACTCGGGAACGCACGGAACACGAACACAAACTGCACCAGCACGCACAGAAACGAATGCGTGTTGGCACAACACTGGCTCTTCGAAAGAAGGGTACGGAATCAGGCAACAGGTGTGAGCCGTGCTTCCTTTGTGACTGGCGTTGAGAAATTTTCTCTCACGCACAATGAAAGAATCTTCTAGTGGATGAAACTCAACCGTGGCTTGCGATCGCCTCTTCGCTGTCAATTCAATGAAAGCCGACGAGGATAAAAAAGAAACAAGACAGGGATACCTCTTGTTTCCTATTTGATCCACATCTGATCATAACTGATGTTCAGTCCGATGTTCTGTCTCAAGTGAGGGATACTGCTAAAGGCAAAAATAGAAAATGCAACCATAATGGGGCGTGAAGAAAATTATATCTTTTGATTCCTCTTTGATGAAAGGGATTGAGAACATCGGTTCAAAGCATCGGAATGGGCCTTGTGCACCTTCGGTACCACATTGTGGGCACTTGGGGCGGGGGTGTGAATGGCACATGGACACGCTGGAGACAGTTCTCAGCTGATCGTAGTTTAGTTCTCAGCTTGAGGTGAGAAGCTCGTACGTCTCATTGCAAGAAGCACTGCGTCGGTCAGATGAAGCGCTCTTGCGCTCGTATATTTGAGACGTCTGACGCACGGCACTCTGCTTGTGCAAGGCAGGAAATCTTTGAACAAAAGAGCCATGTTGCACCAAATACCGCATCAAAAGGTTCGTGCATTTGCTGCAAGACATTGTTGCAGAAAGGGATTCTCACCTGCAACAAGTGTTCCTGTGCAATCACACAACTCTTTTCTCGACCAGAGGTCTCAGAACTCATGACCTGATTGCACAGGAACTTATTTGTACAGTGTGAAAACCTTGTCTGGTTGGGGACTGGAAGTCATCGTGACTCGTCCTTTACCTCGAGAGGTAGAAGATTGTCGGAGCGCTCGCTCACCTGAGCTGCCGCCGTTCGTTCCTCACTCAGCGCAATGGGAGTGAAGTGCGTTTCCGTGCAGATTCCCAGAACTCACAATTCTGATGTAACCACTCAGAGCACGAGACAGACAGTGAGCAACTCTTGGCAGAGCAATTGTCCAGAAAGCAGCAGGGAGAAGCGAGGGCCTTTTGAGAACAACAGACGTTGAGGTGCACTTCAGGACTCACACTCGGGAAAATAACGCTTCAAATGGACAGTTGCTGGAAGGGATGCTGAGTGAGTGGCGAAATTGGGAAGTCACGGTGAGGAGAATGATGCTGCTGGGAGCTTATCACTCAATTTCTACCGGGAGGAAGCTGCTGCCATCTCGACAGGTGTTGGCATTTCCTCAACAAGCAAAATTGAAACAAGCATCAACTCTGAGAAATGGGGAGGCCTTTGTCGCATCGAAGCCACACAATAGCTTCAGATGTTATCTTTTCTCTTTGTTCCTTGCAAGCACTGAAGTGAAATGTTGAGGGGCATGCATCAACATCATCTTCTCTTTCCGCGTTTCACTGGCACGACAATTTATCAGGTGGCACAGCTGCAATTGAATTGACAATGGAACGGAGTGAATTCGGTGGCGCGCCGCGTGAGAGTGAGACGGTTGTGAGCGATGGTGTTTGTGCAGGCTGCTTTTTCCTGTCAAAAAGAAAGCTGTAAACGTTTCGGATCAGGAAATCAGCAAGTGATTTTGGTCCAATTGGTGGTTGTGTCGAAATCAGGTTCAATCCCAACGCGCATCTGACATCCTGATCTGTTGCCCTGATTCGTGCAACAAAATGTGTCCATTGTATAAAAAGTAGAACGCTTTGTAATTGCAATGCAATTGTGATCGATCTCTGAAACACAGTGCCTTGACAACTCATGCAAAGCGATCGTTTCAGACGTGGAAAGACGACTATCTGCAATGGGACCCAAGGAAGTTCGACAACATCACAAGCATCAAAATCCATTCCAGCGAAATCTGGAAGCCGGATATTATGCTTTATAACACGTAAGTCGTAATGAGATTTCACATAAGTTGTTTTCAACACGACTATCCTTCTAATTGCAACTTCCTGCTGCTACACAGATCTGCAATCTTCTTATTTGGATCTTATGAAACTGTGGCTTTTTGTCCTGCGTCCAACAGAGAACCTAAAAGCTTTTTCTGAAGTGTTGCTTTCTACGAGAAGATCAGATTTCTTGTCACTTTGATATGTGTTTTTCCTTCAAAGCTCCATCCACAGACAGAAATTATGTGCAATTTTCTCTCGTCTTTCCTTGCAGAGCCGAGACGGACAACTCGCAGAGGAAGGTCCAGGCCATCATCACCAGCGCTGGGCTCGTGCTCTGGTACCCGCATCAAATATTCAGAAGTTCCTGTTCCGTTGACGTGCAGAACTTCCCGTTCGACTCTCAGAAGTGCGACTTGTTCTTCGGCTCCTGGACGCACCACATGCTGGAGGTGAACCTCACCATGGGCGAGCCGGAGAAAGGCATCAACCTGTGGACGTTTGAGACGGACTACAAAGATTCGTGTGCCTGGGACATCGTGAAGAGCACTGCGGGTCGCACGGTGGACCCGCTGTCTCTCAACGTCGTGCTCACCTTCTCGCTCGAGATGAGGAGAAAGATGGTGTTCTCGAGCTACATCCTGACGCTGCCCTGTGTGTTCCTCGCCTTCCTCACCCTCGTCGTCTTCTGGCTTCCAGCAGACAGGCCGGACAGAACGTCCCTCGGTGAGCACTCGTCCATCAATTTGCCTTCATATCTCAGACCCAGTGCGTCTGGTTCGCGTCCTCCGCTCATCACCAGCTGCGCGCAAAATGCCTCGTAATCTAACATCCATTTGAGCTGATTTCGAGTGACTTTTCAATACATTTGCAGCAATGAGTGTCTTCGGAAGTTTCCTCGTGTTGCTTCTCATCCTGGTGGAGGCTGCCCCTCCCACTGCGAGTTCTGTGCCTGTACTTGGTAGGTGGGCGCAGCGCCTGCTACTTCAAATAAATGTACAACAGACACAACTCAGAACAAAGAACAGTGAAGCCCAGAAAGGCCAGTTGTGCGCAACAAGACACAAAGAAATTGATGTTGGGGAAATGAGTTTTACGCAAATACCACAAGTCCGTGTTCGTTCACCTGGGGCAGGTTGACCGACCTCTGCCTGTTTGGTCATTGCAGGAATATACTACTGTTTCAACATGGTCATTATCATGATGTCCATTTTCCTGTCCACTCTGGTCATCAACGTCAGCAGAGGGGGCGACAACAAACGACGGGTTCCGAAGTGGCTGCGCACGGTGCGTCTTTAATTCAGCTGGGAGGGGATTTCCGTCCTGTCCAGGGACCTTGCCCAGGAGGAATGGGTCTCCATCGAATCTCCATCTGCATGCAAGTTCGGAAATGTGAAAACGAAAACGATTGCGGGTCTGATCATGCGAAATTGGATCTGTTGAGGAAATGGTCTGTTCTCTGAACGACGGGTTCCTGAACTGAAGGGTGTCTTGAACTCGAACCGCGTCATGTTAAGGCTGTCGCGGCTGAGGGTGAGGCTTCGAAGGAAGTGGATGTATGTCTGATAAATACCGCGGTGTCCATTCATTATGCCCTGGTGTCTGGGAAAAATGGACTGAGAGATGTGTTTCGCCTGAAGCTGGTGACAAATGATTCGAAGCAACGTTCGATCTGAACGTCGCGGTTCGGAGCCAAAAGGCACAAGCTAACGAGAACTGTAAATTCTGGTTCGGACAATCGTCCTGCATTACCACAGACGTTACTGCACACCGGGGAAGAATAAGGCATCATCTTCCTTGATTGCTGTCACACGGGCCCCACATGGTAAATAGCTTCATCCAGGAAACCAAAAGGCGCCACAATTTACACTGTGACAAAGGTCAGAGACAGACGGCCACACGGAGCTGAAGCTGTTGGTGACTTGTGCGTTCCTGGCGACTGAGTCCAACACGTAGGGTGGGCAATTTGAGGGGGGTCCCAGAATTCTCACTGGAAGCAACGACCAAGGGGGTAAAAACTCAGGAGAAAAATCTTTTTCGTGCTTCGACGCACAATCACTTTGCAATTGTTGTTTTTGCGTGGAACAGGCCTGGGAGTCTGGGCTCAATCTCTGTCGAGAAGATCTCTCCACACCTGGAATGTGCACGTAGAAAGCGGTGCTTCACGAAGACAATGGAATGAGAGATTTTCAACTGTTTCCCACAATATCGTTTGTTGTGCCTTCTCTGAAACACCCTTGTGACACTTCACGAAACTGCACCAGCGATGAAGCGGACAAAAATCCGCCAAAGTACACGCGTTTAAATTTCGACACCACCCTTTTGTGTGGTGCATGTTGAGAAGCGAGAAAGGTTGATCAACGAGACAAAACGCGCTGTTTCGTAGCAAGGCATGCCCCACTGAAGCACGAACGTTCTCTCCACAGCTGACGCTGCGGTTCCTGGCTCGCTTCCTATGCGTGTGCACGGGTCCGTACCTGCTCGGGGACGACGCGTACCGGAGCGTCGCGTCGCACGAGGAGGCCGCCGCCCTCATGGGGGACCACGCCCTCGAGTCGCACACCTCCTCCGCCAACTCCGTCACCTGCAAGGAGCGGGCGGCGGCCGCGGCGGCGCGGTGCGCGGCGGTGGCGCCACCGGCGGCCGGGACGCCAGCGTCGCCACCCGACGCCAACAACCACAACCACCACACTCCGACCTACCACCCGCACCACACGTACGAGAAGGCCGTTTACACGACACTGATGGCACTCGCGGACAGTAGCACGAAGGACCACAGCTACTACTGGGTGGTGAAGGAGTGGAGACTCATTGCCTTGGTGTTGGACAGAATATTCTTTCTGTTGTACATAGTGGCGATCATTATTTCACTCATACTTCTGTTTCCCAGACCAGATTACAGCTAAGTGCGGGTTTGCACAGCTGTCTGTTCCGCTTTCCTTGCGTTTTGTGTGCGTACGCAAATATGATTAATTTTGATATATTTGACATGTTTTGTGTTGATTCAATGAACACATTTCAAATCAGGATTCAGCTTTGCCTTCAAGAACTGGGTCAAACGGCCCCATGAACGAAATTGGCGCTGGAAGAAATTTAGTTCGGCACTCCAGCAAAGTTTTTGCCAAGTGCAACTGAAAACAGGGTACGTCAAGCAATGCGACAAATGTTTTTGTGTTTTCCTCTTTTTTCTCATTATTGTTGTTGATGTGCATTTACAGAAACAAAACCGTTTGTAAGTCTGGTAAGCCACATGACTTTGACTACAACTGTGGGGGTTTGAAGTTGAAGCCCTGAAGTGTCCTTGATACACACACACCTTCACCAACAGTGCTACACCACAAGAAGACTCTCCACACAAGGAGTCCACCTTTCATGGTTTAGAATTGGCAACAAGTCTCGCTTGAGGCCAATTCAAGGACTTCGGGTGAGGTGGCTGCGTGACAAACCAAAGGTTTTGTGAGCTCAAAATGTCGAACAGCAAGAAATAAAAACCTGCAGGTCAGTTCAATTTGAAATTGAAGCTCAAGTAGAAGAGCTGACACAGCATCGTGTTGGAATAGCTCATTCACTCCATCCTTTGCGCCAGGCAGACATCAGTTCCCCGAGCAAACACTCTCGAATTTCTCGAGACGTCGCATCGCCCATTGAATCCTCAACAGGCGCATGACAAACGAGAAAGCGCGCTCGACAACCCACCCAAGACTCAAATTGTCCACAGTTCCTTGTTCCACCTTCTGATTTCAAGCGAGTTTGCACCTCTGCTTCGAAAGAACGAGCACCACATGCACAGGCCTCAGTGTGTGAAGAATAAGGATTTCTTACCAACATCTGCACCAAAAAAGCCTTTCTTCTTTACTTGCAAGTGCCAAAAAAATAGACATTCGAACCAATGAGGAACAGGATTAACGAAAAAAACAAAACAACATGCAGGGTCATCGCACCAAAAAATGTTGGTACCAGGTCTATGCATGTCGCAGGAAGTTGGTGTCTTTCCACGATTCTGCGAGTAAAACCTTGTACGAAACGGAATGGCCAGTAGCCCGGCTGATGCTGAGAAACAGACACAGCATGTAAATTTGCCAAAAAGAGATCGATCTTCCCCTGCTTGGACTCAGGCTGCTCTCCCTCTCTCAACAATCAAACTTGTTCCACTTTGCAAAGCACAACGAAAAACAGGCAAATTGTTTGAAGTTGGATTTGCCTGACAACTTTCGAATCAATCAAACACTGTACAAACCATTGATCTGTGCAAAACCATATTTTTATTGAACACAAATGTTGAACCAATATGCCTCTTTGTGGTTGTTTTTTGTCCGAAACTGGAAGACCTTCGCGCGTGGGAGGCTCCATTGACAGCACTTGAAGCCTGAGCCAAAGTGATGACTGTGTCACAAAATCCCCTCCTCAAACACGAATCCCCCTCATTTCTCAAAGGGCCGTTCGACCAGGCAACACTCGCCTTCCAGCGTTGTCTCGTGAGTGGCGTTGTGCGTGGCTCAGGATGTGGCGTTTACACAGGCTCAAATCTTTGGTGTAGCTTCAGTGGAACAAAACACAGAGTGCTGTGGTGAGGACCCAAAGAAGGACCCGAATACTTGACAGGGCGGAGGAATTCGGTCCTGGAGGTCTCAAAGTTTACACGATATTCCGTGATGCAACAAGTAAAAAACATCTGCAAGAACCGGTATTTGTCCAAGGCACCACAAAAAGTCGACAGGATCTTCCCCAATGATCGCGTGACGCAGACATCAAGTGATCACAGCGTCTCGTGTTTTCCCGTGTTTCTCCAGACTCAATCGCTTTCTGTATCGCAACAAATTAGACTTGATGGAATGCCCTGATCGCCCATTAAGAACATCCTTCTCGCGCACAGACACCCGTGGTGCCGATACAGTGTCTCGAGATTGTTGGGAGCATACGTCTCAAGCCCTTGGTTCCATTGCCGATGGAACAGAGCTGCATGCTGGGACGTAGTTTGCGAGTCACACTTCCAAAACACTCACTCAATTTTGGAAGACGACAAGAACAAACTTAGCCAAGTTCTTCCGGTGAGAGACATACAGAGAGAAAGAGACAGAGAGAGAGGGAGGAGAGAGAGACAGAGTCGCCGCTGCTCCAGCCTTGAAGGATTTGTGTCCCCGAACACTTCAGCTGTCTCGTAAAACTCGGCTTCTGTCACGAACAATCGACTGTGTTCCAAATGTGGGACAACAAATGCGATCCTTGTGAACACAAGGTGCTCTTTATGGTCGCATTCAATCGATTCGTTCTTTCTTGTTCCCAGAAACATTTCACTCAAGGACTTTGGTTCGAAGTGATCACGCACCAAGGCCCTGGAATAATTTGTTCGTTTGCATTCTTGTTTTCTTCACAAACAAACATTTTCATCAGCAATTGGCAGGAATTGGAAACTCCGGTAGATGTGCCTCTTCTGATAATTATTTTCCGACCGTGGTGAAATAACGTGACAGTTCGTTCCCCAAATCGCAAAGCTCCAGAAGAGTCCCAAATCAGACGACGCAGATCCTGGCTTCTTGGGGTAACTTCTTCCCAGGAGAATGCGACTTCCAGTTGGGAGCATTGTCCTGAGATCTAAATACAGGTCCATTTCGGATAATTCGAATCTCCATAATTCGACTTTTTGCATAATTCGACTTTTTTCAAAACCGGTTTGGATTCGTATGTGTATAAATCGGTTTTATAATTCGACTTTCACATGATTCGACTTTTTCATCGGCAAAGAGGGCAAGTCGAATTATCCGAAACAGACAGGCAACTTCCATTCCATGGGTGCGAGTCACCTGTTCAGGTTTGTTGGCTTTTTCAGAAAACTGGACAATTGCTTCTGGGTGGATTCAGACTTGGAAATTGGGTCCTTGCTCACGGTGGTGAAGTCCCAACAACGAACAATTGGACATGGGCAAAGGAAACACTCCCGTGAATCCTCTTCTGGTCGGCAGGATCGTGCGATCTTGTGACACAAGTGTCCATTCTACGGGATATCCGGACACGCAGCGCGCTGTCGTCAAAGACAGACGTGTTGCAGTCACGGTGCCACAACACGGCTGACATTCACTTCAACAGCCAGAGTGTACGTTGGAAACTGAGCTGGACATTCGGTGAGCAATGGACATTGAAGCGACTCTTTCCCCCACCTCTCCCTCTCTCTCTCTCTCTCTCTCTCTCTCTCTCTCTCTCTCTCTCTCTCTCTGAAAACTGACCATTGACAACTTGTGGCGACAGAATCACCATGGGGTTGGCCACGTGGCCTCACCAATGGGCATTGACGCAGACCTCATCGCTTCGAAGTGATATGATGCAAGAGACTTCCAGTGTGAAGCTGGTCTTTCGTGCCAACAGAGGGGAAGGCGGCAGGATCATCATCACTGCTTCGTTGGAGAGATTTCCGTTGCTAAAGCCTCGTGACATGACAGTGAGGGAAAGAAATACCTCGTATATTCCTGTTGGGCCCCACACTGGATCTGAAGAGAGAGAAACAGAGACAGAAGCACCGAGACACAAACGGAGACGCAGACGGGATGCATCAAATAGAGACAGACAGACAGACAGACAGACAGACAGGCAGACAGACAGACAGACAGACAGACAGACAGACAGACAGACAGACAGACAGACAGAGAAGAACCGAAATTGGCGCAGTTGCCTGCCTGACGGAAAGTCTTTCGCAAAACATTCAACGTGGCCTGACGTGCTGTTGTTTGTCACAGTTTTTCATGTTCACTTCCAAGTTCAATAAAAGATCAGGGATTCTCCACGTTCACGTCCACACATATTAGGCAGATTAAGCACGACGTTTGAAAACGGCTGAACGTCGCGTCGCCGACGCGACGCGTGAACGTCGAAATAGCAATTTTGACGCGTCGGGGCTCCGACGGGTGATTTCAAACGTCGCGCTTAAACTCCCCATTGAAAGGTGCACCAAGTTCATACTTCGGAACCACGTTCCTCGGCTTAGAGATTCGTGAGAATCGAACTAAACAGCTCAGTACATCAGACTTTCATGCCCTTTTGAGCCCCTGCTTTCCTGCAAAGCGAAAGGGGATCAAGTGGTATTTGTCTCCATTCCAGAAAAAAGGTTCCTGTTGAGGGAACAGCTCGAATTTGAAAACCACAGTTGTTTTTGCTTCTGAATGGGGCCAATGACAAACTGGACCAAGAGGTTTTGGAGGGGTGTTTGCACTTCATTCGTTTTTCATTCGGTTTTGAATGATGAAGCGCCTACTGCAAACAAAATGGGTTTTTGATCCCTGAAGGACAATGAAGCATACACATACAGTCCAAACTTTTCAAATTTCATCCGAAGTTCATTTGTTCAAACGTCACAAAAAATAGCTCCATGGAGCTCACAGTGATTTGAGGAAATTCTGATTTCGCTCACTCTGATTTCGCTCACTCTGATTTTGCTCACTCTGATTTTGCTCCCTCTGATTTTGCTCCCTCTGATTTCACTCCCTCTGAT
>JAAUXT010141743.1_pt1 | contig 20444 bp, 22 predicted proteins | sample 7278171 | NCBI WGS metagenome assembly JAAUXT01 (sample SAMN14350112, study PRJNA611818) | marine sediment metagenome | isolation source: surface marine sediment (1.8m) | place: French Polynesia: Moorea | collected 2018-08 | reverse complement strand
TGTTGAACTTCACTGCAGTGTTCAGGAGCAATCCAGGGTCTGCAGTCAACACAGCATGGAAGGCCACAGCTGTAGAAACATCAACCTCAACATGAACCAAGGAAGTTTGTACTTTGCATGGTGAAGAATGAAATCTCCACTGTAGGAAAAATTTCCAAGAAATGCAAATTATTTTCAACAAAGGATTCCTCTCAATCTACATCCACACATGCTTGAAAATCATAGTTTTCATTTCCAGCTGTCTATCTGTCTGTCTGTCTGTGTACCAAACTGTCTGTCAGTCAGCCTCTCCCTCCCTTTCTTTCTCCTTGCCTGTGTGTCTCACTATGTGGATCCCTCTGTGTCTCTCAAGCTCTCACCCTGTTCTGCTCCCCAAGTCTCAACTTGCCAAGAAAAGACAAACCACACAAGAACCCAGCAAATGTAGCATCTTTTCATGAACATCAACTGATGATTCACACTTTCACAATTTTCACATTGTAATGGAATGCACATAAAACTATTTTACAGGCAAAATCAAGCAGCTTTTCAGAAGAATCGCAAAAGTTTAGCATGATTTAGATCAAACATTGAGTTTTCCTGTCAATGTGCCTGTCAATTTTTGATGAGTGACCCCAACACCACACACTGGATGAAGACATCAGCAGATTACTAGAGCATTCATTGTACAATGATTCTCTCTGAACATTTTGTCTTGTGAGGTCAGTGATGTGTTTGCATCAGCTGGTTTCACCACCACTTCTGCAATGCTTCATGTTGGTTTGCCAATATTTCTGTCCAGTGCACAATATGAATTGTATTTCAAGTTCTCTGAACTGTTTTTTCAGTTTTTGCAATACTTTTAATATTCTTTCATAGCCTTCCTGTCTGCTATGTTCTTTGGTGTACTTGCAAATATACTTTCAGTTGTTGCTGGAGAGAACTGACTCAGGCTTTGTGTGAATACATTTGGGAACAGCCATTCTTCATGGCTCCAGTGCCAGTCTAATTCCAGTGAACCCACTTGTGTAGTAGGAGCCAGCCAAGTACAGAGGAGTGTTGTCACTTTCCCATATCACCTTCACTCTGACCTCATCACCTGCAATGAAGATGCCACGTTTCTCCCATCAACATGCAGTGCATTTACAAACCAAATGTTCCCAGAGGAATACATCCATGAACATTTTAGCACTAAGCTGATGTGGTTCCAGGGAAATAAGGTCCTTTTTGCTTGCATGACTGATTTTGTTCATTCTATCTTGTCACAATACTTTTATCACAGAATAGGCTGTCTCTCCTGTAATTGCAGGCAGCCTGCCCAGTGTCAAAAACCATTTTCTTACACACTCACTCACCTTCTTCCAGTTGAGCCAGTCCACTGCAGGCAGCCTGGGCTGAGTCAAAAGCTCCACTGTGATTGCTGTCAGCATCAGTTGTGCAGATCCTGTTGCCATTGATGTTGATGTCAAATCCAGAAGTTTCCCCATCATCTGCCAAGAAGTAGACAGTGAAGTAGTAGGTTCCATTTCCACCAGTGGGAACTGTGAAGGTTCCTGTCGCTGAGTTGTAGCTGGAAAGATTTGGAACAAACAAACATGTGAAATATCTCAGTCAATGGCAAAAAGAAGCATTCCTATTTTTGAAGATGGTGTTCTTTCGACTGAAATGCATTGCAGTTTTCAACCATTTTTGGACTGAAATGTATTGCAGTTTTCAAATAATTTCAATAAATGAAAAGAACAAAAACCATTGTTATGTTGGAACCCAACATGAAACAGAGAAATACAAAAAGATCAAGGCAGACAAACTGGGGTACTGTTTGTTGTTGCTCTTGGCTCTTGCTCTGATTTACCACAAACCCATCCTTCTGATTGTTATTTCTGGGAATACTTCCAAAGTTTTCCCTCATTTAGTTCACACACACTTTTCATTGAAACAAACAAAAACAATCACACAACCATCAACAACACACCATTGTCCCTTGTTGAAGAGAACAGTGTCAAAGAGAACAGGGTCACCAGTCTCAATTGTGGTGTAGGTTGTCAGGACAGCATGGAAACCAATCACATCTGTTGAGAGAAAAAATATTTGGTCTCAACATTTTATTTTTACTCCTTGTTCTTGAATCAATTGGAACTAGTCTCAGCTTGCCCAGCATTACACAACTTCAGTATTCACAGCTCTGTTTTGTCTATCACTTGACATAATCTCTCACCTGCATTTGTTCTTTGCTTCAGTGACCCAATGTCAGCCTCATTCTGGTTGATTTTTGAGGCCTGTTCTTGGATGGTTCCATTCAGAACTTCTGTTGTGTTCTTGCATTCTTCTCTTTGTTCCTGAATGGTTTTCTTAAGGACTTTGGTGGTGTTCTTGCATTCTTCCATTTGCTCCTGGATGGTTTTGTTCAGAATATCTATCAGTTGGAAATATTCCCTCAACCTGACCACATTGCAGCTGTCTCCAGCCCAGACAGGCAGAAGAATGGCCAGGAGAAGGAAGCCAGTTCTCCACTGTAACATGGTTCAGATCACCTTCACCTGAAATTGAGCTCTGGCAAATGTCATGGAATCCCATCTGATCCACACAAGTTGCCACTTGTCAGAATTTTTTTCCACCAGCAAACTTCTCTTTAGTGTGATCAATTAACTTGACACCATCATATCAATGACACAAAATAATGAAACCACAATACCTTGTTCCTTGAATGTGTGATGCCAACCTGCTGAAGCACACACAGCCCTTCAACTGATTCACAGCAGGAAGCCTTTGTCATGAAGCAAACAGAAAATGACCTGAACTGCTTCCACATGCCAACTACTCCTCTTCAAAATGTAACATTCTGAGCAACATTTTGCTGCAAATTTGTCTGTTTATTTTTATAGAAGATAGTTTGGAACAAACAAAGTAGCCAAAGTATATAATGAAGATGTATGTATTTTTGGAAAGACTTGGTATGACAAAGTCTTTGCTTATTTAGTGCAAAGCCATTTAAAGATGAGGCATGGTCCCAACACAGTCATCAGGGATAAATTAGCAATAAAGTTCATGGAAGATCCATTGTGTGTTGCTCCTCATCAGCTGAGGGCATGATCAATTGTATGAAAGGTCTATGTATACATTATGCACATATTTACAACACACTCTGAAACAGTGATGCTTGAAAACACACACATGCTCTAAAGGTAGTGTTTTTGATTTGAAAAGAAACAATGCTTCCTTCTTGCAAGCATCTGTTCTTGATGACACAGTGAGGTGTCCCCACCTTGTTAGGATGACTGCTGCTGCAAAACCACAGTGCTTTCTCTGAAGTTGACAATCTGGTTGCATTTGTGAGACAGAGAACAAATACCTCATCTCTCTTTGAGGTCAGCCCTTCTCTGAAAACACAAGAAACTTCCCAGAATCTTGGTGGGAGTTTCTTGACCGTTTCAATTCTGCACGAAAACTTGATTGTCTACTGTGACCAGCCCAGAGAAGGCCTTGTTACTTTGTATGACTGAACCAGAGAACAACATTCCAGTTTGGGAGTGACAGCATAATGTCTTGATTTGTGATTCAGAAATTGGGGCTGAATCAGGATGGCTACACCCAGTGTAAATCGTAATCACCCATATCTCTCATGGTTTCTCCCTGTCATCAGTCAATTGTCTGGAATCAGACTGAATGCAGCTCCGGCTTCATTTCTGGACAGAGAGCCAACAAAATTTCGGAATATCTGAGCAGGGTAATCTTCCCTTCAGCCACGCCTGCTCTCACTCGTCTGTCCATTTACACTGCGTATGTGTTTGATGTGGAGGTGTAGGATTTGTGGAGGGAGGATGTCTGCTGCAGAGAGAGTGTGTGAATGTATATGTGCTGCACAACACCTGTTCGTCTTGTTATCAATCCTTTGAAACTGATGCCCCCAAAGGGGTACATTTTCATTACAGGTGGAGGAAACAAACAACCAACCAAATACTTGTCAACACACTCTGGTTCAAAATGTATCAAGTCAAAATTCACCAAATTGTGCATTTCAGAGCAAATATTTTATTGAACTGTTGCAAACCACACTTACAAGTAAACATTATATTGCCCCAAAGTTCTTTTCCTTCTCGCATCAACTCCCATCCAAGCTGGAATTTAGATCTGCATCTTTGTGCCTCAGTGATATCAACAATGTCCGAAGAAAGGACTGTCTTGCAGCCTTGCCTTTTAAGTACATTTGTTCACACATTATGATGTCTGTCAGGTAAAAGTTACAACTCACATCACATGTTTGTCAACCATTTTTCATTGCACTACCATTGTGGATGTTGTCAGAATCAACAAAGTGAACCATTTCTATCTTTGTCTGAAACACAGGCAAGAATGTAAAATGAGCAAAAATAAAGTACTTCAGATGCATCACAGTTTATTTTACAAATGATAAGAAAAGTATTTTCAGTCACCAGATTTCTACCCTCCTTATCTTGACATTGCAGAGCTCAGACTCCAAATCCAGAGAAGGCTGAGTAGTAGTTGACCCCAGACACAAACACTGGGTTGGCTGTGCTTCCCTCAATGTACTTCACAAATACCAGGTCTCCTATGGTAGACACAAAGAACAATGAGTTTTAGAAAGAAAAGCAAACATTGAAATCTTTCTAAAGATTCTGACAGTATTTTAGACCTGCCATGTTTTGGGGTTTCCTGTGCTTACAGATGCCATTGCACAGACTGAAATGTTTTGAAGACTAACTGACCTTCTTGTAGCTTCGCCACACTGCTGCAGACAGCTTGGGAGAAATCATTCACTCCATTGTTGTTTTGGTCACCCATCCTTCTACACAGCATCTGACCATTTGTCTCGATTTCAAACTTGGCCATTTCTCCTGCCCTCACCAGGACAAAGGTGGAGAAGTAGTAGGTTCCGTTCCTACCCATGGGAACTCTGAAGACTCCAGTGTTGCTATTGTGCCTACAGAAAAAAGCAGAGAAATTTGCTGTTTTAGAGTGAAAACAAGAGGAAGATATTTGAATAATTCTCACCCAAGTCAAGCTGAAGCACACCACAAGTTTGGACATTGTTGTGACTGGTACACAGCAGGCAAAATCAGCATCACTCTGGTTCACCCACCTCCATCATCAACACATGTCAACTCGCCCATCTCCATCACTGGTCAACTCACCCATCTCCATCTTTGGTCAACTCACCCATCTCCATCACTGGTCAACTCACCCATCTCCATCATTGGTCAACTCACCCATTTCCATCATTGAGCAGAACATTGTTGAACTTCACTGCAGTGTTTAGCACCAGACCGGGGTCTACTGTCAACACGGCATGGAAGGCCACAGCTGTGAAAACATCAGCTTGTTTCTTTGAACCAAAGAAGTTTGTATTTTTCCATGATAAGAAAATGAAGCACTGCTGTGGAACACATCACCAAGAATCGCAAATCATTTTCAACAAAGGGTTCCTTTCAATCTACATCCACACATGCTTAAAAATCAAAGTTTGCTTTTCCTGTTTGCCTGTCTGTTTGTGTGTCTGTCTGCCTGTCTGCCTGCCAATCTGTCTGTCAGTCAGTCTCTCTGTCTTTCTGTTTGCCTGCTTATCTCTTTATGTGAATCTCTCTCTCTCTCTCTCTCTCTGTTTATTCTGTTCAATCAGTCTGAATATACCTTCACTCTGGCTTGTTGCCTTGAGGGTGTCCAGCTCTGTTTTCAACTCCTGAATTCTGTCCTTGCATTCTTCTCTTTGCTCCTGGATGGTTTTGTTCAGAACATCTATCAGTTGGAAATATTCCCTCAGCCTGACCACATTACAGGTGTCTCCAGCCCAGACAGGCAGAAGAATGGCCAGGAGAAGGAAGCCAGTTCCCCACTGTGACATGTTTCCAATTGACAGAACCCTGAAAACATCATCATGCAAAATGAGATGAAATGTTGGATTATGGGTCTGGATTTTGGGGTGCACAGTTCCCTCATGTGACGTCACTTCAACTTTGATAAAAATGTGAAGGAAAGAACATCTCAGAGTGAAGTGTTAAAACCTGTTTATTGTAAGGGCATAGGGCCGTATTAAAGTATGGTAATGCACAAGTTAATACAAAAGGACCACCAAGAACACAAAGCTGCTAGTAAAGTGCAAGTGCCCTAATGTGAGGAAGCTGCTGATGGTCCAACTGAGTACTCATGTTGCAAAGTAGGATCTCCTCCGGTTACACCAACAGCTGAAGGCACAACTCAAGTCTTAGGGTTATGGCACCCACACCCTGATCTCGAACTTGTCACAGTAGTGTGACAAATGCTGACAAAGAAAGCTAGGTAACCATAAGCTAGCAAATTACCACAGTGCGGACACGCGCAATACACAGGGTTGAACATGATTCATCTGCGGATTTCTGGTCTTTGTTTCGTGTGCAGAAAATTGTGTCAAAACACAGGACAGATCGCGCAGATTCCGCACCACCCTTTGTACTGACATTTGTTCTCCCATGGCTTTGAGGGGCTTTGCTGATCACAACGCAACAAACTGTTGTCATGCATGATTGTTTAAATCCCAACCAGTTCCCCCTGAATGTAAACTTGATTTGTACAAGGATTTGGGTCAGGAGCTTTCTCCTTCTCTGAATGACTGGCCATTTTGTCTTTCACAACTTTCAGGATTCAGCAAGGCAGGCACCAAGCTGAGCTGCACCAGTTACATTCCCATTGTCATGATAACACAACCTTATTTTCCAGCCAAACTTTCAAACAAGTAATGAACAACAAATTACCTGCGACCTGAACTTTCCGTGGTAGTGTTGGTTCTACAACAGGCGCAAGACACACAGGGTCCAACAAGTTCTTCCCAGCTCTCCACAAAAAGTTATTTATGTGTGTGTTTGTTCCTTACTGAAGGTGAGCTGGCTGTTTACTGGTGCTGAACAACTCCTTTCTTTGTCATTCTTCCAAAATGTAGATAAACACTCTGAGCAACATTTTACAATGGGAGCATTTGTTTTCACAAAGTGCAGAGTATCCAGTGATGAGGTTCGATCTTGACAGATCCATTATAGATGAGGCTGATGGAAGGCCTATTGTGTCCAATTCTTATCTACTGAGCCCAGAGCTCACTGCATGGAAGGTAAGCCTTGCATTTTGTACCAGTCAAAGGAGTTTGTTTACTACACACTCTGAAACAGCCAGGCATTGCCAAGCCCGCATACACAGGCATACAGACACACACACACGCACACGTGCGCACACAAACACACGTGACTCACATGGATTTACCGTGCTGGGTGGGTGGGACATGGAGGGTAGGGAGCTCAGGGAAGAGAGAACAGACGTCCATGCAGTACAAAAGGACGTGAAGAAAGAGTCAACAGGGGTATAACATGGCATGGGCGCCAATGGAAACATTGAACATGAGGTCATATGGGAGAAGCATTGTGTACTGAGAGGAGGTCATGGTATGAAGTGAGGCTTCACTAAAGACTTGCAGTATCAGGCAGAACTTTTCCTCTGACCCTGCCCATATCAACGAGGGTACTGCACAACAATCAAATGTCCATGTCACTCTTCTCTGCATGGAATTCAATCTCCCCTGCATCACTCCTGCATCAGAGAAACAAAACACAAACAGTTGATCCAGCTTCTGAGACCTTGATACTGAATGGAATATTCCCCAATACTGCGCACCAAAATCCTGATGTAGATTTACATCCCCGCTCCCATCTCCCGTCCTGCAACATTCTTGTGGTGCAAATTGGAAGGGTCTGAGATCCTAAAATCCTACAGGGAAAAGCTGCGAAAAAGCCATGGAAACCTTGCGTTGTTTCAGCCTGTCCTTTGGATGCCCCGCCCTGCGTGCCAGGTCCGCCCCTGAGGACCCTGGGGTAGTGAGGGAAGGAGTGCTGGTCCACCCCTCTGGGGCCTGCAGCGTAAGAGGGAGTGAATTGAAAAATAACATTCTAAATCAGGACGCATGAACAATGGGACAAAAACATCATCAGTCAAGACAGCCCTGCCGGGCCTTGAGTCAACATGACTCTGGATTGGGTGTGTCACCCTCCGCGTTTCACTCAGCATGCTTGACACATTCGTATCGTAAATGGCTCCAAACTAGATGCGTCGCGCGTTGCAGCCCCACCATGCCCAACTCTGTCCACAGTCTCTACTGCACCAGCACCAGGCGTAACTTCTCGTGCACAGTCCTTTTCGAATTTTTTACGCAATTGTTTGCATGTCAAGTAAACTCAATGTGTGTGTGGGTGTGTGTGCGTGTGAGAGGGCTGGTCATACAACTGGTCTGCACCACTGGTTCATGAATGTAGCTGTCCTTTCTTGGTTTGTAATTCAAGCCAGATTCACAACAGATGTTCACAGCAAAACCAGTGAATTTATTTCTGTATTTGGTGCCTGCTCAAGAGGAAAGTCTGATGTCTGCAGAAACCTGGTGTTTGGCAGCATAAAAATTACCAGATGAGGCTGCTAAAACTACAAACTTAATGATTGCTTGGTTTGGTGGAATTTGCACAACAGCACAATTTTGCAAATTTCCATTTCATTTCACTTTTTCCATTGTAGCCGCCAGCATGTTTGGAAATGTCAAGACAAGAGTGACACAGACGAAGAATTCTCACGTGAAAAGTGCAATGAGAGAAAGAAAAAAAGAAACTAGAGGTGAGATGATATCTTCCTCTTGTGGTGTCATAAACTCATGTTGAGAGTTTGACTCCAGTGAAGCCTGTGGAGTAGTGATCCTCACTGAAGTCATTGGCCAGAGGAGTGGAGACTGTTCCAAACTTGAACTTGACAGCAACTTCATCTCCTGTCAACAAGAAGAAAAGCATGCCAATATATGAATGTTTCAGAAGTTGAAAAAAAACACCCACTGCTGTACCCACACTCACCTTCCTCCAGCTGAGCCAGTCCACTGCAGGCAGCCTGTCCGGTGTCACCAGCTTGTGCAGTACTCTTTTCTCTCTCTTTTCTGTCTCTCTCTCATACACACACATACACTCTCACTCACCTTCCTCCAGCTGAGCCAGTCCACTGCAGGCAGCCTGTGGGAAGGTGTGGTGGTCCTGTAAGGACAGAGTCTCACCTTCCTCAAGCTGAGCCAGTCCACTACAGGCAGCCTGTGCAGTGTCACCATCTGCAACAGCATCATGATCATCCCTGACACTACACATCTGGTTGCTGTTGACAGTGACATGAAATGCAGCTCTGATGCTAGATGGGATCTGGAGGTAGGTGGAGAAGTAGTACAGCCCTGCTCCACCAGGGGGGACCCTGAACTGTCCTGTTGCTGAGTTGTACCTGTTGTGCAGAAGAAAATAATCAGCATGAACAAGAAATGTTGTGGTCTGAAGCTTGTGGCAGTTTGTGAGGAAAATTGGTGCTGATTTTTTGTGCTGATGTGCAGGTCTACCACAGCTTTGAGATTGCCAAACAACATTTCAATAAGTTGTATTTAAACCACAAGAAATTGTCTTCAACAAAGTTTGTGAGGCAACTCACCCATTTCCTTCATTCAGCAGAACATGGTTGAACTTGATAGAGTCACCCACACTGAGAGAGATGGTGGTGGATGAAGTCAACACAGCGTGGAAGGCAACAGCAGCTGCAAGCAATAACCATCACAGTCAATTGTGACATTTCCTGACCAATTCAGCTGAGGTAAAAAAAACACACTGTTCTTTGGCATTGTTCACAACATCGGGTCATGCGGGAATGTGGGAATACTTGTTTTGTAAACTGTGTATTGTTGGGGTGTCTCAACTCACCTTCTTCCATGATCAGAGCCTGTACATCAGCCTTGATGATCTCCAGTTCTGCTTGCTGCTCCAGGAGAGTCCTGTTCAGAGCTTCTGTGGCTGCAGAATCCTGCTCCTGCTCCTGGCTAGTTGTGTTCTCGGCTTCAGCTGAAGTCGTGTGGTCAGCTATGAGTTGCTCCTGCTCCTTGATGGTTCTATTCAGAGCTTCTATGATGTTCTTGTAGTCTTCTATTGCTCTTCCTTGCTCCTGAATGAGATTCGTGTATTCATCCAATTTCATGAGGAATTTCTTCACATTGGATGAATCCTCTGATGAAGCTGACCAAACAACTGCGAGGAGCACGAACGCTGTTGCTGACGTTGTCCAGGGTGACATTGTTTCCTTCTACAAAACGCTGCCTGAAAAGATGCAAAGTTCAATCTGTTATTGTTGTGCAATTTGGGAATTTTGAAAAATATGGGGAATGGAATGCAAGCGTCAATTGGCCCAAAGAAACAGATTTACCTGCCGCTTGATGAACACAGCTGAGCTGGATGTTGTGCTCAAGAAACTTCTGCAGGAAAAATCCTCTCAGCATCTAAAGGTCTAAACAAAAGTTTTGCTTTGTCAGCAACTTTCTTCAGAAATGCCAATGAAGTTTCCAAACAAGGCGCATGAAGTTATCAGGAGGTGCAAGCAAAGAGATACAATGCAAATCATTCATTCATTGTTTTGCTAAGTATTGAACCTTTCACTGTCTCTTGCTTTGAGTGGAAAGTTCATGAACTCCCCAGTTGGTACAGGAGTACTGGCATTTCAGCACTGCACTTGAAAACCAGCTCAGTGTTCACAGAAGGTGGCATGGTTTGTGTGAAATGCCAAACAAAAGTGCTGAAATTCTCCTGAGAAGGAAAGGCAAAACAAATTCAGATGCTCCTGAAGTTTTGACAGTTTTGACAAATTTTGACAGGTTCTGTCTTTCCCTCCAGTCCTCAAATAAACACAAATACTGAACACAGTCACAGAACAGCTGATATGCCCTTCCAAAATTAACAGCAACAAAAGCAGCACTGATCCCTTTAAGTGTACTCTGTACGGTGTAACATAGAGAGAGAACCATGTATGTGGGTAACCAGGCAACCAGGATGTCACTGGCTCTCAACGTTTCTTGTTTGCAATTCTGGGGTGAAACAAAATTTTGTGGCGAAAATTACTTCATCAGCAACTTTCAATTCATAGAATGACCTTCTCCCGTTTTCAAATCTCAGCCAAATTACTTTTGCTTCTTTTGACCAGAGTGAAGCTTTTATTTTCATAGAAAATACACAAAAAGACAGCTCATGAGGTATGAAAAGTTCATTGACTGTGTCAAAAGAGACAGGTGAAGATCAACCTTTGCTGGGTCCATCATTTGGTCACAATTTTGTGGCTCACCTCAGAACTGAGCAACACAACTATTGCTGTTTCTTCACGGGTTGCTCACATGAATCATAAGAGAAATGATGTTTTCAAGCCTTTTTCATGTGGTTCATGCCCAGTCTGATACTGTGTGTGCTTCTCTTCTCGATGCAAGAGACTCAGGGATTCATGAAGCCATAAAAGCAAGAAAGGACAATGTGAGAACAGATTTCCAGTTTGATTGACACAGGCAACCATCGCTTCTTTGACATGTATGAGGATTAGTCTCATCCTTGTGTGCCTTCCTCCACCACAATGTCAATTGTACAAAGTGTAAAAGAAAATAATACAACAGAGAAAACCCCCAGTTCATGTCACAACACCACAGCAGCCATTGAGACACAAGGCATTGACACTTGATGACCCAATTGATGGACACAGTGTGATGAGGTTTTTGTTATAACTTGTCAGCCTGTTCTGCCGACTAAACATGTCGCTCAAAGCTTGATGCCTGAGAATCCATTGAAGAGCTGGTCACCAGCTGTTTGCAGTGGAGTGAAGTCAGAAGCCCACACACACCTGACCTGCACCTCATGTCCTGTGGATCAAAATGCATGAAACTTTCAGGGAGAACTTGACACAACGAACAAGAAAGACTTTTGCATTGTGTACAGTTGATCTCATGAGGTGTTGTTGTAAAGAGAAATAAATTGAATGGAAAACATCACCTTTCTCCAACTGAGCCACTCCATTGCAAGGTTGCCTGCACAGTGTCACCAGTGCCGGCATCAACACACTCTCTCTCACTCTCCCTCTCTCTCTTGCTCTCTATCACTCTCCCTGTCTCTCTCGCTCTCTCTCTTTCTCTCTATCTCTCCCCCTCTCTCTCCCTCTCTCTTTCTCTTGCTCTCTCTCACTCTCCCTGTCTCTCTCTCTCACTCTCTATCTCTGCCCTCTCTCCTTCCCTTTCTCTCTTGCTCTCTTTCTCTTGCTCTCTCTCTCACTCTTCCTGTCTCTCTCACCCTCTCTTTTTCTCTCTCTCCCTCACTGTCTCTCTCCTTCCCTTTGTCTCTCACTCTCTCTTTCTCTTGCTTTCTCTCCCTGTCTCTCTTCTCTCTCTATCTCTCTCTCAGACACTTACCTTCCTCCAGCTGAGCCAGCCACTGCAGGCAGCCTGACCAGTGTTATCACCAGCTACAGCACATACACACTCACACTTTACCTTCCTCCAGCTGAGCCACTCCACTGCAGCCAGCCTGGGAAAAGTCCTGAGCTCCACTGCTGTCATGATCTCCCATGGCTCTGCAGATTTCACCTTCTGTAGACCCCAAGACAAACTGCCCAAGTTTTTCCCAGCCAATCATGAAGTAGGCGGAGAAGTAGTAGATCCCTGCTCCACCAATGGGAACTGTGAAGATGCCTGTGTTGTTATTGTAGCTGGAATACACAACACAGTTTGAAGCTTTGAGCAATTGTGAAGTTTCTGCATCAGTATAAATGGTTGCAAGACTGGCCACAAATATCCATTGTCACATTGTGTGATTCCTGGGCACCATTGAGTGAAGGAATAGCACACCTGCATCATTCTTTCATCAACTCACAAATCTTGTCCTCTGGGGTCAAGGCACCCGTCATCTCGCTCTTTGCTCCTCCTCACACAACTTCAGAATCTTTGGTCAAATCACCCAGTGGAGTGGCACAAGTTAGACTTGTGTCTCTGAACACCCCCACAATGAAACCACCCCGAAATATCCAGAGTGCTTTCTGCTTATCACATGTGCTTTAACATCAAGTTTCCAGCATGGTGATTTCAAAACCAAAAGAATAAGGGTTTTCATTGGTCAACTCAGCCGTCTCCATCACTGGTCAGCTCACCCATCACTATCATTTGTCAACTCACCCATCTCCATCATTGGTCAACTCACCCATGTCCCTTGTTGAGTAATACGTGATTGAACTTGACAATTTCATAAAAGGCAGGTTCCAAAGTGTCATAAGAAGTCAGGGCAGCATAGAAAGCAACACCTGTGGAGAAATGACTGTATTTTGGAAAAAAGTGAAAAGGTGTCTTTTTCAGGTTGACTGCATCATTTTATGACAAAGGAATGAGGCCATTTTGATTTCTTTGGTTTGGCATTTTTTTCAATTTCCTTGCTCACAAATTTGTTTCTGATCACTACATGTTCCACCTCACCTTCAGTCTTGTTTAATGCCTGGATGTCAGCGTCATGTTTGTTGATTTTTGCCTCTTGCTCCTGGATGGTTCTGTTGAGGGCTTCTGTAGTGTTCCTGTGGTCCTCTATCACTCGTGCTTGTTCCTCTATCAGCTTTGTGTAATCATCCAATTTGATAAGAAATTGCTTCATGTTGGAGGAATCTTCAGCCAAAGCGAGCAGTGCTGTTGCAAGGAACAGCAATGCAAGTGTTGTCAGCTGTGCCATTGGTGTCATTTTGCTAAATTTCATCACAAGAAACCACAGACCTACAAGAGAATGAATACTTGCAGTATTGTTTGACGTAGTTCCAATTTTATCACGCGCACAAATGCACACAATGCAATGACAATCAGTTTATCTTGCGAACACATTCCGTCCTTCAAAATCTGAACCAACTGGCACCCAACTCAAATTGCCAATCGTGATTCAAACTCCAAATTGGTGCCTTAAACTGCAGAAGTGAGCACAGCCACTGTGCAAAACTGACCGACCAAGAGCTTCAGCAATCTGATCAACCAGAGTGAAACCCAGCCTGGCAAATATGTCGCTGAAGAAGTGGAAACAACACAAACGTTTTGTGTTCGTTGAAACCTTTCAGAAAGGGCACCAAAGTTTGACAGAAAGGTGAGCAGATTTTGTGCGAATGGTGGGAAAGGGGTTTTCGGTGCAGGAGTCCAATTCATTCTTCTTTCCTTTGCTTTTGTTTGAATTTTGAATAGATCTGGAAGTTGACGAGCTCTGTGGCTGGGACGTGTGCACTGACATTTCAATACTGCAGCTCAAATCTAAAGGCCAGACCAGGCTTCTGAAAAGAATGGTGTTGTGTATGAAGGTTTGCGCGCTCAGAAGCTTTCCTGCAAAAACCACCAATGTCTCAAACAAACTTGCAAACTGCTCCGATATGTACATCAACAAAAGGGAAAAAACTATTTCTTTCGTGTCAGAAGTTTTGGAAACGGCTGTTTGCTCGATATCACCAATCCCTGACACATCTTGTCCCGTTGTTTTGGGCCTGCAGTGCAACCATGGGAACAGATATTTTCTTTGAAAATCAAGGACCCTGGCCCACATTGATCCGCCCCCCTGGATCCATCAACAGAAAGCAACGAGCTCCAGTGTTGTCCTTTGGTTTGCTTGCAGCACAACTTTGTACACGGGGGATCAGGGAGCCTAGACCCACCTGGCCCCTCCCCTGGATCCGCACCTGCCCCACCCAAAGCCCTGGTGTTCTCCTTGTGTTGCCCGCGGTACCGGCGCCTTTGTTCCCAGGTTGCGTCTCCTCTGTTCCTCTCGTCTCCAACAATAGCTGCGGGGGTGGGGGCAGGAAGACAAAGGAACAGCTCATCCGGGAGTGTTGTCAGGAAGCAGAAGGGCGGCGGGGGGGGGGGGAGTTCACACGAGTGGCGTCATGGGGTTACAGTGGAGACGTCACACGGGTGACGTCACAGGGTTACAGTGGAGACGTCACACTGATGACGTCACTCCGCATGGCGCTACACTTGGGACGTCCCGCTACATCACACTGATGACGTCACACCAGAGGCGTGACGCAGTGCGTTTTCAGCGGGGCCAGCTGCGTCACCACAAGCGTTACGTCACTGCGTCAGCCAAATGAAGCTGCACGTTCTATCCCAACATTCTTCTTTTCATTCAGAGAGTCTGTTGTTGTTCACGTGTTCCACGCTCAACGCGTTAGCCGTAAGGTCCGTGCGCATCCCCATCAGCCCCGTCTTGGGCGCAACGAAACTCGTGTGAACGGGTCCTGAATCCGAGAGATGACACGTTGTTGGCGAGGGAAAATGCCTCCGAGTCAAAGTGCCTCCAGGTGTCTGGGCCAGAACAGCACACCATTCAGGTCTAAAATTGGTTCAAGACAGGTGTGGACACCTGTTTGGTAATGTACCTTAATGGTGTGCTGTTTTGCCCTTCCTCTGAGCTCCTCCCCATGAACATGGTCAAAACAACACACTATTCAGGTTATATTTTTTGTTATTTTTTTTCAAAAAAAAAATTATTTTTTGTCTTTTTGATATTTTTGTTCAAAATTCTGTATTTCTTCTGTCTAAATTCTTCACTTCACTTTTAGCTCAGTATTGGCTTCTGTGATTGTTTCTGAGTGATTGAAAAAGAAGCCATGACTGGATTGTGTGCTGTTTTGATCACAGATAGGAGGAGGCACTTTGCCATGACGACCGTTGAGTATTTGTGCAGGAGGGGCACTTTGCCTCGGGGGACATTTTCCCACTCCAACAACATCAACACGTGTTTTCCCGTTTCCGTGACAACAATGCGCGATGTCATAACTCGTTCCTGGAAGCCGCACTCTTCCCTTGAGGGATTTCTCTTGTGTTGGGGCGGTGGGATGAGGTGGTTTTGAAGAGTTTGTGGTGTTGTTTGCGTCTCTGAGGGCGGATGATGCTGTTGCTGTTGATATTAAAATGTACCCAAGCGCCCATGGCTGTGAATCTGACCCCATGCGTCCACGAAATGTCTTTTGTTGCACTGTGAGGCGCACTGTACTATTCTCGGTCCTTTTGCTCAAGGCAGCATCAAACTCAACGTCTCCCGTGCGGTGGAGGAGGGGGGGGTGGCGTTCGGGTTGTCCTCTTTTGGGCAGCACAGGGCCTGACTGAGAGACCACACACACACACACACACACACACAAACACTCACACACATGCTTACACACACTCACACCCACACACTCACACATGCTTACACACACCCACACACACTCACACCCCACACACACTCACACTCACACACACTCACACGTACACATACTCACACACTCGCACACACACACACACACACACACACACACACACACACACACACACACACACACACACACAAAAAGCCCATTCTGATCCGCCCCTCCTTGGTGTTTCCAGTCCCAATGTGCCGTTTCTCCCTGAGGGACTGCAGGGCGGAGCAAACGTCATTCAGAGAAATGTTTGGGGATGCGTGTCCCAATTCTGAAAGGTTGCTGGCTCGTCGCGAAAATTTACGGCTTGATGTTGCCAGTGATGTTGGTTTTGAAGTCCCATTGGGGGGGGGGGTGCTCACATGCATGTGCAATGGAGGTCGTTTTGGGGGTTCCTGCATTGAAATGACAAGGTCAGTTGTAATTTATCAGAGTGCGCAGGTTTGGTCCCCCCCCCCCCCCGCAAAAAGCAAGATTCGCACATTTGTTTTCCCGCCATGGCTGGCGGTTTCCCGCCACGTCCCATGTTTTCCCGCCACGTCGCGTGGTTGTTTCCCGCCACGTTGCTTGATTTCCCGCCACCATGGCAATGCAACATTGATGTCATTCCTGCTCAGCGATTCCGTTTCATGTGCGCTTCATTTTAATCTTGGTGTCAGCTGCTGAAAAACCGCGAAATTCTGCAGCGGATCCAGGTACCCAACCGCTCTCCCTCCATTTTGTGGAGGAGGGCCCTGGACCCCAGGCCCCTGGATCCACCAGAGGCAGACCATCCGGAGATTCTTCGTACCCGCTGCATCCAGTACATAGTGATGGCTTGTTCCAACTACCAGGGTACCCCCCTCCCCCGCAATGGTAGTTCTAGGGACGGGAGCCAGTCTGGTGCACCTGCCTGATTCTCGGTACACCCTCCCCATACTTCAGTAGAGATCGTGGCGTCCATGGCATTGCTGCAAGAAGAAAACGTTTGCAGAACCTGCAGTTTTGCGTCAGGACGTTTTTCGCCATTTCCATTGACGTCGCAGTCCTCCTGCAGGACTGTTGTGCTCTTGTCCTGCCCACCCACCCTCCTGGGTGTGCCAACCCACCCACCCAGCCCACCCTGGAACCATCCTACCCACCCTGGACCCACCCAACCCACCCTGAACGAACCCCAAACCACCCTGGCCCTATCCGACACACCCTGACCTGCTCCGCTTCACCCTGGCTCCTCATCATCCCCTGGATTGGCCCTGGCCCCGCCCCACCCTGGACTCACACGCCCCACCCTGGCCCCGCCCCGCCCCACCCTGGACTCACCCGCCCCACCCTGGCCCCGCTCCGCCCCACCCTGGCTCCGCCCACCTCTCCTGCAATTATACACATCAAACGGACAGTCGTTGTCGCATTGCGGTGAAACTTTGATCAGACGAGCGAAATCTTCTCCCAATCAACAGGGAATCACTAATGAAGATTAAACACCGAATAAAAATTCACTTTCACTTTCATTTTCATTGCCACTTTCACTTTCACTTTCAACTACAAATGAACTCTACTTCCAACCGCAGAATCATCAATGAAAACGATTTTCTACAAATGAAGACGGAGTGTTTGATTACAATTCCCTTTGTAGTTGAATGGATAAATTTCAAAGTGAATTTGAAGAAGTTCAGACGAAAAAGTATGCAGCTGGGAAGCAGCCTCAGTTTGGGGATAAGAGGTGGGGGGGTTGCAGGGGGAAGGGCCTTGATGACCCGCCGCCCGTTTGTCAGTTTCATTTGTGCGTTGCAATGGCACTCTGACACACACTGTGATTTTCATATAACCCACACTTTTTCAACACGCTTGGAGAAACACATTCCCGTCACATTCTGGAGTGACCCATGTGTGCGTGCTTGATATGACCACACACGCACACGATTCAATTGCTGGGATTGAGTCTCGTTTCTCCGGCACACCCGAACCCCTTGATTCAGGTTGGACCTGAAAATGGCCAGGCGCCGGTGTCTGGGTGATCGCGGGTCTGCTCATTCCATTACACCGGACCACTTTCTCTCCAGAAGAGTAACCCTGAACCTTGAACTCTCCGAGCTCTCTGTCTCTCTACCTGTCTCTGTCCCCTCTCTCTCTCTCTCTCTCTCTCTCATTCTCTCTCTTTGTCTCTCTCTGTCTCTCTCTCATTCTCTCTCTGTCTCTCTGTCTCTCTGTCTCTCTCATTCTCTCTCTCGCTCTCTCTCTCCCCCTGACTCCCTTGTCTTATCCTCACGGCACACGTGTTCCCCTCCCACACTGCGCACGCGTCAAGCCGCCTGGTTCCCGCCCCAGGGTCACACTGGTACCCGAGTCGGAAAGAGTAGGGAACAGCCCGCGGGAGTGGCGTGAGAGAACCACCGGGAACCAGGCTAAGCTGTGCGGGTGCCTACGGGCAGGACGGGTCCCCGAGCAGAACCAACTGTCTGAGAGGCTTTGCCTGTAGAAAGCACTGAGAACCAGACTGGTTGGGCTGAACACCAGGAAGAGAGAGAGGGCATGGGATCAAACCACCAAGGCATCATGGGGATAAAAACACGCACACACGCCACACACACGCACACAAACACACGCACACGCAAGGACTCCCATCAGCAACTGGCTCAGCAAGCCTTGATTATTTGTTTTCGCGCAAAAACAGACACACGCACGCACACGCGTTTACGCACACACACACGCACACACGCACACACACGTTCACGCGCACACACGCGTTCACACGCACGCACACACACACACACACACACACACTCTACGAGACCACAACGCACGCAGAGCCCCTTGTGTTTCTGCACTCCCTGTACCTCTCCGCACAAACAGCTGGAGCCTATTTTGGGCTGGTGGGGGGGGGGGGGTAGTCAGTGATTACGAGTCGCTAAAGCCTGGCTGTAGATTACGCTGATCCCTCCGCTCCCAGTGATCGCAGCCTCAGGCCCGGGGTACACCGCGCGCGTGATGCGCTGCGTCAATAGGGACGAATGCGGACGCCGCTGCAGCCTGGTTTGTTTGTATGTGTCAGGCTTCGTGCACATGCAGGAAGGATTCACATCTGTGTGTGTGTGTGTGTGTGTGTGTGTGTGTGTGTGTGTCCCTGTTTGTGTGTGTGTGTGTGTGTGTGTGTACAGGTGTGTGTGTGTCTGTCTGTCTGTCTGTTTGTCTGTTTGTCTGTTTGTCTGTCTGTCCGTCTCTGTGTGTATGTGTATCTGTATGTTTGGGGGGCGTGTGTGCGTGTGCGTTTCAGTGTCTGTCTCTCTCTCAATCTCCCTCCTGCTCTCTTTCACTGTCTCCCTGTCGCTCACTCTGTCTCTCTCTCCCTGCTCTCTCTCTCTCTGTCTCTCCCTGCTCTCTCTGTCTCTCCCTGCTCTCTCTCTGTCTCTCCCTGCTGTCTCTCTCTGTCTCTCCCTGCTCTCTTTCTCGCTCTGTCTCTCCCTCTCTCTCTCTGTCTCTCCCAGCTCTCTCTTCTCCCTCTCTCTCTCCCTGCTCTCTCTCTCCCTGCTCTCTCTCTCTCTCTCTCTCTCTCTCTCTCTCTCTCTCTCCCCTCTCTCTCCCTCCCTCTCTCATTCCCCCTCTCTCTCTCTCTCTCCCTCCCCCTCTCTCTCCCTCCCTCTCTCATTCCCTCTCTCTCTCTCCCCCACTCTCTCCCTCTCTCTCCCTGCTCTCTCTCCATGTCTCTCTCTGTCTTCTCTGCCCCTCTGTATTTTTCTCTCACGACACAGCGCTCTGTGTGACCCAGCCCACAGTAAGGCTGACCCATGGTGTGTGCACGCACACCACACAAACTCCCCACACGCAAGCTTGCTGGATATTGCGGTTTGTAAGTGATTGTTCGGACCGGAAGCCTCACAGTGCATTACGGCTGATCCCGCTGGGCGAGACCAGAGACTAAGGGTGGGGCTCACTACACGCGTCGTGCGTAGTCAGCAGTGGCTGCGTTGCGGGTCAGGCAAAAGCCTGCCACACTGGTTGCGTCTTCATATCTGTCTGTTGAAGTCAAAGCCGTCTTCACATTGGTGCCGTTGACATCAAAAGGACGTCAACGTCAAAATTAAACCTGACGCCCAATTGTTGGGCATTATAAAATGGCCCAGACCATTCTTTGACGTCGTCAAGAAAAGTTGCCATCGATGTCAGAAAAAGCTGACGTCATCATCAACGTGAAAACCCATGAACATGAATCGTGGTCTTGTGCAAACGTCGCGCCGGTGAAATAATCTCGACCGTCGAATGAACAAAACAAAGACAGGACCGTGGGGCGAATTTGAACGTTATGCGAGACTTCACAGTTGCCTTGTCATCAGGCTGGGATGCAATATTGCAATGACGGTGGATGTAGTATATGACTGAGCAGTGAGTAGTAGGAGTCTGTTCTGTTGAAAACAATAACACATATCCCGTAGCGATTGACTGTGATATATTGCAGGATC
>JAAUXT010050066.1_pt1 | contig 20445 bp, 18 predicted proteins | sample 7278171 | NCBI WGS metagenome assembly JAAUXT01 (sample SAMN14350112, study PRJNA611818) | marine sediment metagenome | isolation source: surface marine sediment (1.8m) | place: French Polynesia: Moorea | collected 2018-08 | reverse complement strand
GTGTGTGTGAGAGAGAGAGAGAGAGAGAGAGAGAGAGAGAGAGAGAGAGAGAGAGAGAGAGAGAGAGAGAGAGAGAGAGAGAGTTTGGCTTTCTTATCGGCATCCGTTTTATGAAGGAGACTCCAACCGCAAAAATGTACAAATCGAATTCGTTTTCAACTCTACATGCACGAATACAGACACCGTTTGTTGACCTGAAAACCTGGTCTGAGCTCAACTGACCCGAAATAAGAAAAAAATTTGTTCTGAATTGAGCAGAAACTTGGAAACATGTCACGCGGGATGTGGAACCAAACACGCGTGCACACCGTTTCGACTTCAAAACTGCAATTGTCCTCTCTTTCATCTTGCGTTCTGTTTCTGGTGCGTAAATGACAAAATTTACCGATCAGCTAAAAGATAACATTTCTAACACTTCGCCAATTTTGTCCACCATCTGCGGTGTGTTTTGGTCGCACATTCACTTTTGCGTGTCACTCAACAATTGATTTACTTTCGTTTGGTCTCAGCTTTGATCAGGCAAAAGGAGTGGCTTTAATGTTTCATGCAATTTATTAAAATCATTCTGATGAGTACACACCTAATTTGAGGAATAGCAAAGAGGTTTTTATCCGAAGTGGGAAGTTTGAAACAATGGCCTGACATGCGAACCAGTTGATCGCGCAGATTCAACTCCACCCAGGTCCCGCCAAAGATTTGAAACAAAACCTGAAAAAATAACGAAAAAAAACGGAAAAAGTGAAACATTTAATTAGAAATGGACGGCAGGTTAGAAATTTACAAATTTGCCCGAAGGCTTCATTATTTCTCTCATAATTTGTCACTCCTTGACAATGGCACTAATTGAAGCAGCATGTGGCCATTAAATTGAATGTGGCCCGTGAACATTGGACAGAAACTTTGTTTTGACTTCATTTACAAATCCTCGTCACGATTATTGTGACACTCTCAATGCTAATCAGATCAATAACTGTCCAGTGATTGGTTCTTCTTTCTCATTGTGTTGCCTGGTTTGACTCCATTCAGCTCCAAGCGTGAAAAGGGGAAGTCTTCCATGCCAAATTCCTTCCACTGACTCTCATTTAGAATCACCTTCGCTCCATAAATTTCACCTTTCTTGCAAAGACTCACAAATGAACTCTCAAAAAGGACCCATTGATGCTGCAACTGTAGGTTGGACCAACTCTGAAGAGTTTATTTGAGAGGATGGTCTTGTGAAGAGTTGTTTTCAAAGCGAACAATAGTGTCGCACCTCCGCCGAGTCCCTGGGAATTGATCAGGTGGGAGCGACACAAACCCCGAAACATCCGTGCGTCTCCAAAGAACCAAATCGCCGTGTTGTCACTTTTGTTGAGGAAATTTCATGATTTTCTTTGGGGAGAAAGTCAATTCGCTGGATAACCACGTGTCATATTGTGGTTTGTGGCCAAAACGTTGCCCAGAATGAATGCGAGGGTGACCAAGAAAGTGACAGCTCTTCAGCAAATGGAGAATTTCTACCTTTTTGGCGTGCCATTTCTTTGAATGCTGCCATCAGTGAGAATCGTTGTTTCCATCGTCCGGCACGAGCACTAATGATCTGTGCCACGGCCAATCGTAGTGTTCATGGTGTTGATTTTATTGGGATCTAATGGGTGATTATGCGTCCCACAATAGCGTCGTCCCGAGATCTGTTCACTGGGGTGTGAGAAATACACCACATTTAGATCTCCCCCAGATTGGCACCTCTCTGGGAGTCTAAATATGCACACCCCTGCCATTAATGTCAACTGGATATTGTTTAAAGTCATTCTCAGAGACCCACATTTATGCAAAAATGAATTGGTTCCATAAACGATGGAAAAATATAATCGGGAAAGTCAATTATTCCTGCATGACCCAAATGACTTACTGCTGCCATTGTATCAATTTCAGGACAGTGACATAAAACTTGGAAGTGAGTAATACGTGACAAAAATGCATAATTCTGGAGAATCTATCATACTGTCCGTCTAAAATGTGATTATTGATCATATTTATTCAGCTCATACTCCTTAATCACTGCTGTAAAAAGGAGTCAGAGGACATGTTCAATTTAGGGTGGCAACCATGCACAAAATGACGCAGATTTCGGAAGTGTTCTGCACCATTAGAGACATACTGAAAGCTTTTTCACTTCTCGCTGGCTTGCCAACCAAGCCACATTTTCTGCAGGAAATGACTAACATTAAGCTGGGTATAATTTACTTGTAGGGAAAGGCCCTCAATCACTGCAAGTCATACCAAGTATAGCCTTTAACACCTCTCCCATGCATACCGGGCGGTTGAAAATTTATTTCGCGAAAACTGTGAAGCTGGACTGGCAATAGTCATCTGTCATTCAAGAGCAGAACTGCAGTTTGTGTAGTTTCGGAGCTCCTGCTGTGTGAAACTTTTCACAAAGACAAAACAAAAACAGCAGAATCCTTTGGGAATGATGGACTTGCTGCCTTCTTTCAGTTGCTGTCAGTTTCAGCTGCACGCGCCTTGGTCTGTCCTCCGATTTTTCTCGTCTGCATGTTCTGGTTCTGCATGAAAGCTGACTGATCTACGTATGTTTTCCCACTTTTTGCCTCTGCGGAGGGGGTCAACCGGTGGTTGGGTCTGTGCGCATCACCACATTTTCAGAGGCTGCAGAATATTCCAGTGGTTCCGAGCTGTTTGGAAAGCCAAGTACTTGTATGTTTTCCCTGATTTCGCCTGTGTTGGGCATCGCTGCATTTGAAGAGGCTGCAGAACTATTCGAGTGGTTCTGTCCAAAACTATTTTGAATCGGAAAGCCACGTGCTTCAAATATCTACAAATCTCAGACTTACTGACGAATGTTTCTGTTTACTGCACCCATTTTTGGTCTTTCACAACTGTCACTCTTTCTGTTGTCATTGGCAACACACCTGAAACAATCTTTGTTTTCTCATGTTGATGGGAAACTTTCAGTGATTGGCAGATCCAGAGCAGAGGACCGTGCGACACGGACCCTTGGAAACCAAACTTGTGTTTGTCCTGTTGAAAACTAAATTCGGCTTGCATCTCACGCTCAGGAGGTTTGACACACGCACCTCCAATTCCCCTTTCTACCGCTGAGCGAGCAAAAGGCAACTCACAGCGTATTAATCAGGCCATAAGATGAAGCGTGAAAGCAAGGGAAATTAAAGCGAGTTTGTCGTAATACCGATAGGGCACTGAGGCCCGGGTTGGTCCTGAATATGAATGGAGGGCCCGATCAAATGTGGGCTCTTGCACGATACGCTCTGTTACAATTCATTAAACTCAATTTCTCACGATTTAATGTTCATTGGACCCATAAAGCCACAAATAAACATTGTCTGAAGCCATTTGCTTTTGAAGCAGGTATTTGTCATCGAGATTGATATGATAATTTCCAAATCCATTTCTGCTGCTGGAGGGCGGGGGGGGGACTCAAATGCAGTTTGCTCATTTGCAAGTCTATCGGGAGGTGGTTTCAATGTCCAAACAGATTGCTTTCAATTTTCTGTTATTTAATTCATTTCAGCTTTCACTTATCGGCCCCCATCGACTTCCGTCAGTGCATTTTCCTGTTATTTGCAACGGTGGCCATTAAAAACACCGTCGCGAGATGTGGGCCTGTCTGCACTCAGGTAGGAAGCAAACCCTAAATGCAAAAAGTGATATGCTTTAATGCCCTTATCAAGCTGGGAATTAAACTTATTGAATTTATAGACCTGCTTCCTCCCTTGCATCAAAATCTCATTTGGGCTTCAATAGAACGGTATCAAGCATGGAGTGTTTGCCTTGGTGAACCAAAACATTCCGTACAATGATACCTTGCCGATCAAAAGCCCAGGTAGGCATTGTTGGCAATATTTAAAGTGCTAACTTTAGCAGATATTCAAGCAGTTATTTTGTTACGGCTCAAAGAAACCAATGCATGTCAACTGCTGTCAAATTTGGCAGATAAAGGCAGCAATGGAAACGCCCGAGTATGTGCACACATCTCAACTGCTTTGGATTACGACTGTGCGACCCCCAAAATCAAACCATCCTACCTTATCAAAATAGAACCTTCACTGGCTTCGCATTCACAGACTTTCGGTTCCATCAACGATTTCACTTTGACTCATTTATTCAAATACTGCATGACAAAGGAGCATCCAAATGAAAACTTTTTTTCATTCTTTTCAGATAAGTCTGTCAAATAGTCTGTCAAACTTTTTTCTGTTCGGTCCTTCGCAAAAGCACCGCGCTCGAAGAAACTTGCGTTTGACAAGCGAGACACACAAAATTCAGTGAAATCTGCTGTTGTAGCAATCGAACTTTAGTTTGGCAGACAAACGTACCTCATTGTTCAGTAAAACGAGAATTATTTCATGATTTTTCTGAATATGAACGAGATCACACTACAGACGCTTTGCAATAAATGAGTATGTAGAAATATCTATTGCACATTCGTAAATATGTATGCGCATTCTAAAAAGTCTACATCAGTTTCAAAACAGATCTGCGTTTACTCTCACTTGGGCAAGACAAAAACGCCAGTGTTTGATGGCACCAAAGCACAGCATCGCCGAAAGACTGTCAACAGAAGTTTAGGCTCACGCGCCAAACAAGTCGCTTTTTTTTCTCCTATTTCCATTTTCACTGGACGGATGCACGAAATACGCAGCTCCCAACTTGGGTTGTCCATTGAGCGGGTTGGTTGTTGAGAACGTGGCGCCCCCTGTGAGAGGGATCAGAACGTGGCGGAGCAGTAGATGCCCTGCCCGCGCGCCCCCTCCCGGCCGACGCCGTCCTCGCGCTGGTGTCGGAGCGACGCGCTCCGGGCCATCTCCGACCGGAAGGAGTCCACGCTCGCCTTCGCCTGAAACGATCAAAACACAACTGCAATGAAGAACGTTTCGACTCATCTTCATGACGCTGCTGGGGAGTCTGTGGGACCAAATTGGGGAATCTGAAACAGGAGCACCTTTCCGTGAGAATTTTGGAATTTCTCATCAGTGGGACTCCACACGCTGCTGATGTCCGTGAAACTGAAGCTGACCTTCAAGAACGACTGTGATTTGCATCGAATATTTTTGTCAGTGAAAACCTTTTTATCGGCAGGAATACAAAGGCTGCAGCAGATGACAATAACAATGAAACAGAGTGTGAGCTGAGGGATTCTGGTCACGGATTCTGAGCCCCAAACAAAATGTGAAAGTCTCAGAAAGGAAACGCATTGATTGGCGTCCAGATTTATGACCAGTTGCCATTAGCTACATCGACTGCGCCTCGGCGAGACGAGCGAGCGAAAAAGCGCACATTTTCCAGGTGACGGCTCAGTGAGCCCCAACACCCAGAGTCGGGAAGCGGGGGGAACTTTTCCATTGAGCGCTCCAGGTTAAATGGAAATACTAAATTACAATCCATGGTTTAATGGCCCATATAAAATGTATGGCCCGATGTGATCGACATATCAAGTTTCTATTTTGAAGCTGCTGCAGTTTTATCTTCGTGGGTGTCAGGGGCTTCCATTGAGGTGGCATCATTTGTCTCCGCGGTGAACTTTCATCCGTGACGACACTAAGGGAGCCAATGCCATCCCTCAATGTGCCTCAATAGGCCAAAATGACAGCGTTTTCCGCCCAACATCTTCTCTGAAATTGCAGGTTTTCTTGGCCGTTCGGCTCCACTGCGGGGTAGATGGGGAGATAATGGAAGGTTCAATCTTTTCCTGACACAAAGGAATTCTGAAGAACTTGACATCTAAATTTCACAGAATTTCTGAACGTGCTTGGAGCCTGTGGAACCAAGGTCAGAATCTTCTTGACGGGCCTTTCCGCCGCCACCAAGCTGGAACAAAAACAGAAAATTTCAAATTTCCTGCTTTGCAATATGTAAAACTTCAAGCTGAAGTTGTCCCACCCCCCAAATCCCCCCCCCCTGCCTCCGAGAGTCAAACTCAGCCCCAAACTAAAGGTGGGCCCCCTCCCACTGGCCCTGAGCCTTCAGCAGCACGGAGCACTGTTCAAAGTTGCCTTCTCAGAGCAGTAAGTGGCAGAAGCACATTTACAGCTTGAATAATAAATGGCGTTATATTGGCCAAATTTGCCTGATAACTTTGGTATGGGTCATTTTCCCAGTGCTTGCCCACAAAAGTGCATCAAATGCCGAAGTCTAAACAGTGAATTTGCTGCTCTGTTATTCCCAGGGTGGGAAGAAGTCGACAATTGTCGCTGCCCTGTGTACAATTTAGGGGTAAAAGGGGTATGCCAACCAAATCTAGCAGCATATGGTGGACGACAAACTCGTCAACTGCATCGCTAACAAGGGTGCGACGTTGGAGTTCACTCACAGAGCGACAAAGCAGTCTGCGAACCTTGTTTTCGCTCGTCGTGTCGGTTCACACGTCTGCAGTTCGTTTCGAGATCTTAATTGTCCTGCAGTTGGTGTTCACCAAGCCACAAACTACAGGATATCAGCAACTTTGACATGGATCCTGACCCTCCTTTGCGGACTGGATCGTCAAGACCAGCAGCTCTGTGTCTCTCGGACCAACCGAGGCACGATGTCGTGTCTGAAACAATGAGCAGTTTGTTGACTCGACGTACAGAGGCCCAATGAATTTCCACCCAATCTTCTATTCTCTTGTTAATTAGAATGGAATTAATTTGCAGCTGTTGGTATTGTCCCTTGCCAATAATGCGCCTGAATTTGATCTTTAATCTATTGATTGATGGGCAAATGTGGCAAAGCGTCCTAATGGCGGCTTCCATGACGGCAATAGCGCTGGGGTCTCAGTGCATGACTGGTGTGGCAGAAGAGGGAGCTTCGCGCCAACGCTCCAATCCTCTTGACAATTTTCTTTTATTTAATCACAACTTGTCGTAATTACAAACTCGGTGGAAGACCCATTGTGCTTGTGCCGAGGTATGGCGTACAAATTAAATTTGAAATATTAAAGACGATTTGGCTGGGGCCCGTGAGTGGTGCTCGGGAGATCGAGGCTGTTTGTGCAGTCATAACCAGCAGCCTGACCCTTAATCTGTTTAATCATACACAGTTCTCAGCTCCACCGAGACCCGTAATGGCAGGTTTTCGTGTCTACCACAGGCACGCATCGCCACAACGGAACTGTACTGGTACCTTTTGGCCTCAGCCTCAATTTGGTGGAGGTTCAAGAAGGTATCCACCGGGGCACAAGAAATGTGAAATCCAGGGAAAACAGACCAACCAAGGATCCAGGAGACAAATCCAAGCTCACCACCAAGGAACACTTGGTTCAAAAATGGTGACAGGTGAAAAATTTCACCCGGCACTTGGTTGTTATTTTTTGTGCAGCTTATTGTTGCTTTCTTGTACTCAACGACTTTTGAGGAATTGCGTGGACGTCCGATCCCTGCACAGAATGAGAACAGAAGAAACGCACGAACTGTGGCAGAAACGCTCCCCCAAGGGGGTTGCGTGAAAAAGGTGCCAATGGCGCAAGGACGGGGAGATACCTCCACAGACCGAACCCTTGTGGACACAAAAAACACAAGATTGATCAGTGATAGCGAACAACGCCACTCACCACAACACTCGATCGCATGCCGATTAAAAAACATCAAACTTCTCTTGATGATTACCTTGAAATTACCCGAATATGTAATTGTTGCCTGAACGCGAAATTGGTCCGTTCTAGACGCAAAGTTTTCCTTTGGGAAATCACTTTAACACCTTCAATCAATACTAATCAGGCGCTGCACACGTTATTAAGATTATGCTTTTGTAGAATTAGTTACATGCTTAAGGGTGATTACACAAGCCATTAAGAGAAACACCAGTGAACTTTTAAAATATTAATTTTAAATTTGACCCATTTATCACGTTCTGAAGTGGAATTTTGCATGATACTCATCCACAGATCCAATTGGTAATTTCTTGTTCAGGCTGAGAAAGTTTTTTTTTTTTTTTCCAGTTCTGGACTCGTGAAATCAGTTGTTATTGAAATGGGTCTTTTATGGGAAGAAATCATGCTCGAGTTCTTTCTTCCACCAAAGCGAGTTGTTTGGCAGAGGTGAAAGTTTTTCTCGTCGCTTTGGAAACATCACAACAAATTAAAGATCCCGCCCGCGAGGTTTTGCTGAAGTGTGAAGCCAAATTTTCTCTGAACTGAAATCTCTTCTTGCAACCCAGCAGCCCATCTGTGTGTTGATGAGTGTCCACAAGAATTGCATGGCAGCCCCAGCCACTGCACACATTCTGACCAGACAATTCAATCTGTACAGCCAACAAGCGCCTGTCTCGCACAGCAGCTCCAGAAGTGAATGGCGCGTTTCAGCAGTGGTGTCATTATTTCGGTCGCTTGACAAGCTGGAGCAGGAACAGTCCATTTGAAACTCAACAACACTGCGAAGATAACAAAACCACGCAAAGTTGGGACTGCGCCTATCAGACCAGACCAGAGTGCAAAAATCCTGGTCACAGAAGAATCGCTACGCTTGAAGGATGCCACAACATCAGTGAATTGAGAGCTCCTCCCCCCCCCCCCCCACACACACAACCCTGTGCTGGAGTTGGGATTCCACCAATGATCTGACCTGCATAGACCCACTTGCATTCAACTCGATTCGCCTTGGTGTAAAAATTCTTCGGGTGAAACAGCGTGCCACGGCGATACTGACCTTTTTGGTGAACTTTGGCATCTTCCAGGGCTCGGCGGGCGCGACTGGGATCTGATGCGCCCTGAGGAGTGTGGCACGCGTCGCCGGAGAGTTCCGAGGCACGAACTTCTGCAGATCAAACAGCGGAGACGTTCAGCACGGCCTAAAATTTCCACGCGTGCGGTGCCCCAGTCACCAAAACGGTGGAACAGATTACCAAATTTGCACTGAATTTGCATTGAGAGCCAATGACAAGTGACCAAATGGTGTCTGCATGACCAATCTGGCAGTTGGGTCACGTCAGAAAAAGGAGTGGACATTCAATATTGCTACAAATCACGTGTCATTCGAATAAATGGTATTGTCTTTCTTTCTCGATCCATTCCCCAGATAGATACAACTTCTCTCCCGATCACAAAATTGAATGTTTCTCACAAGCTGAAACCAGACCATATGTTGGGCACGCTTTTTGTCGATCTTTTTCTCGAAAAGGGAGGGGGTGATGAGTTTCACAAACCTTTTCAGATTCCAGAAGAGCCCTTCTCCTAGCCTCGGCGAGTTGCCTCTGCCTGAGCCACTCGTCTTGGAAACGAAATTCTAACAGCTCGTGGATCGGAGCTCCCTGCCTGCAAACACAAGTCCAATGCACCAGTTATTTCGGGGGAATATTCAAACAAATAGAAAGTGATGCGCGATAATTTTCCTCTCCTTAAACCATCGCATTTAATTTTTCAACAGCAGTTGCTGCCTCCGAATGGCTATCATGCTTCGTTGAGGAGCCACATTTAATTATTAACCTGCAGTTGTGGGATGAAGGCCTGCCATTTAGAGCGCTTCATAATACAACACTTTCCTTTCATCTCAAATCAAATCTTTTCAGGGTTGTTTCTCCAAGCTTCTGCGTGAAATCCTTTGGGGCAAAAGTGACTTCACCTGACACGGCTGTGCCTTGGTCAAAATTGCAATAAATTGACGATTTTGACCTCAACACAAAGCTGCATTAGGCTGCATGAAAAATAAGAACTGGCAGGTCTGGGCACATACGTTAATCATCCACAACGCGTTTGCTGCGTTTTGCCTGTGTGGAATCCGCCAGAATTTTTTTCCTCGAGAAGTAATAACTTTCTTTGGCAACAAAAGCACAAGCCAAATCATCAGCGAATTGCTGTGCGCAAAATGGTCCATTACAGGGACGGCAGCCAAGAAGGATTGTGTTGTCATAATTGCTTATTTTGCCATCTCTTTGCTTCACTAATCAAGTTAAAATGCTTGGCGTTATTTATGTATGCGCTAATGATCTGATTCATCTTTCCTTGTCACGCTACAATCGTCAGAGTCACAAGTACTCGACGAGAAGCAGCGTGTGTGTGTGTGTGTTCTCAGGAACACGCAGACTTGAACAACACACAAGAGGAATTTTGAATTCTGCACCAAGTTTACGTTCACAGAACGTGGCTCTTACTTTGTTGCAGCACCAAACACCATGTTTGGAGGGAGGCGCCTCGTCGAGTTGTCCGAGTAACGGACGGCTGACCGGACATCGTGCGTCGCCCGGAACGCGTTGAGCTGCGGGGCGGAGGTGAGGCCGGCCCGCAGAGCAGCTTTGTTGAGCGCCAGGAAGTCCCTGGGACGGTGCGCCGAGCACCCAACATTTCTGTGGTAGTGGCCACACCAACCAGACAGGGCTGAAAATAAAGCATTCAGAAGTCTGTTCTGTCTCCGAGTAGACTCTACAACCACAAATTCTCAAACATTTTGATGCTCCACTCAAACACAAGAGTGTGCAGTGAGTGTCGCACAGTCTGCAAACACCAACCTGCGGACGTGCCTCCTTCTTGTATGAGCATCGGTTGGCCGTATCTGAAGCCCTCCCCGGGGTACGAGTAGGCGCTGTAGCCTCGCCTGACAGGACGAGCGAGTTCTGACTGCAAACAACCCCAAAATGCTGTTGCCAACACACATGGATGTCATCTTTGAAATGAATAGGTTTCTACACAGCAGATAGATCCAAAGACACCAGATTTTGATCAACATCTAGCGCTGTACAGTGTAAAAAGCCATCTAGGTCACCAAATTGCGACTCTGTAGTCTAGATCCAGATCTAGATCTAGAATATTTTAGGCTGTGTCGTCTCATGCAAAGTGAGCCTTGTCCATCTCTTGACAACTGCTCAAGATAAAGTCTGGGTCTGACAAACTTGTGTGTGCTGAACCTGACTCAGGATAAAAAAAAACGAACAGCTCCAACTTCTGAGCGTCAAGATTCTGCAAGTCGGCCTCCAACAAGATTTGATGTCTTTCCCCACAAAAATAGATCTAGACTCTACTAGGAAACCACACCTTCAGGAGAAGTGGATTTTGAAGCATTGAACAACGCTTCTCTCCCAAAACACCTGTGGAGGTGTATTCGAAAGGATCTCCCACTGCTGCCATGTTCTATTGTCCTGAATAAGAGACCTCCATGCAGGTGAAAATGTCAAAAACTCGTCAAAATGTTTTTGTGGTTGTGTCGTTCCTGTCTGGCGTTTTGTTTCCTTGGCAACCCAGCTGATCGCGCAGCCACGAAACAACGGCGCACTCTTGCGGCGAAAATTTCCCGCGAATTTGCAGAAGAATCGCCTGTCAGGAGGGAATCATGTCTTGAAACTTCGGGACCCACTCCAAATATTTTGTCGGAGTTTATCAGCTGCCCAAAACTTTGAATTGGACAGTCGGGACTTTTGAACTGCTCTAGATCCAGTTTGCTCAATTTTAGAGCTTGTTTCGAAGTAAAATTTATGTTCTTGTCTTTTCCAATTCTTGTCTTCTCCAAAACCGGATCCCTGATGTTTCCAGTTGTCTTCTTTCCAGAGGGCTGAAGCAGATTGGAATTTGTTGACAGGCACTTGAGACCTCTGCTTGGAACTCTTTTGGGAACCCCAGTCTCCCCCTTGCTGTCCAGTAATTGCCTGTCCGAATGAAAAGTAGCATGCAACAGACTCACAACTCCCACTGAATTTGTAAACAGAGAAAAGAAATTTTGCAAGTCACTGTCTCTCAACTGGATACAAAGATCAAACTTTCATTTCTTGTGGTGGGAAATTGCTTGTGGTACTGCGACCGAGGTCCAGAGGCAAATGAAGACTGCCGTGACCTTTTTGCACTTGTGGCCTGTAAGAGGACAGAGGATAGTGAGATGTGATGTTGGTCTGAAGATTGTTTCAAATCAGTCAAGTTTGTCAGTCAAGATTTAGGTGGCCCGAAGAAAGAGAACACGATTTCTTTTCCACAAAATGAGTGTTTTGTGAAGCAGAAGCTCTTTGGGCACGTCCAGTTTCGCCCAAGCACTTGACGACCCAAGTGCTTGAGTATTTAGCAGGAACAAGAAGGACAGCTATCCCTCAGTAATCTCAGAATCGCGCGGTGATGGGGGCACGGAATCATGGGGGTTAATTAAATGAGAGGGGTTAAATGCGGAAGGGTCTTCTAAGTGGTGTCAATTAGCAAGCAAAACTACCCCATTTGTCCATTCAGTTTTTTCGATGGCCACATGGTACTGACAGTGATAACCTTGTAATTGAAAGACGTTGTGGTATTAAATTGGTGGTTCCTTCTGCTACTCCTACAAAAGGGTACCCAGTACAAATTTGGCACTCACTTGACACAGAGTTCCAAAGGATTTGAAGAGGTCTTTAACTGCGGTTGTCTCTAAGCTCTCTACTTACAGGCTGTTATGGTACGAGGCTTCCTCTGCTTTGCCCCTGGGCTGCTTCTTATCGCACCAATCAACTCCATTTGGCTAGCTGTACCTGTCTTTTCATCAGCTTTTTGTAATGACTGTTCGCGTCTATAGAAGCACAATGTCCCCACTGCTGGCCTCCTGTAGAGGCCCAGGAAGTTCCTTGTCACTTTTCTGTACCATTTTACACCTTTCAAAATGACTTTGTGCAATTAAACCCAGTGGTTCTTTGTAAAGAAAGGAAGGTTCCGCCTCAAGATGCTCCATGTTTCAAAGCAAACAGTCGCCCCTGGTGCTTACTTATCCTGACGTGGTGCCTCGCACCTGGTTGAAGAGAAACTTCAGGAAGTAAGTCATCATCTCACCAGCCTCCAGTTGTCCCTCGACGTGTGTCGGCTGCTTGTTCTTATTTGTCGTTTCAATTCTTAAGCTGGTCAACATTCAAGGTGTCTTCGCAACCATCCTCGTTCACTGGATTTGCTGCATGTGTAGAAAGACAACTTGTGGCAACAGTCTCTGACCGGGACAACTGCATGGCCAAGATGTTCCAGTCTTTGAAACTGGTTGAAAACCCAGAGACGTTGCCGCGACAAAGCTGAAAAGGACAGCAGGTCCAGGTGCGGTCATAAAAGAGCAAAGAAAACAATTGGTATCAACAATTGCAAAATTGTGTCATTGTACGAAAGCACATCCTAATCACCCGTACGACAAATTACATGTCCAACTGTCTAGTTTTGTCCAGTAAATGGGTTGATAGCACGTAAAATTTTATTCTTTCGCTGCCAGTTGAGATTTTATTCTCCTGAACAGACTTTTGGTTCCTCTGCAGCCGGAAAAGGGAGAGCGCAATTATCAGTCACGCGGAACTGTGCGATGTCCGTAATCGACATCGTTTTTCAAAACTGCCACCTGGGTCAAGTCATAAACCTGAATTTCATCTCCAAGCATTAAAATTTCAGCTCTGTTGGTTGCCTGATCAAGCATATCTTTGAAACAACGCTCGAAGGTAATTGGTGTCTGTGTCTGTCCTTTTCCTTCTCGGAGAGCCAAAAAGTGGTTGCTCGTGTCTGCAAAACACAAAAACACGTGAGTGTTCCAATTTGCAAAGGAGGGGAAACGACACTTACGACACTTCCATACACTGTAGATCTGGTACGAGACGTGCACTGATCATGCAGTGACTCTTTTGGTTCAACTGGAGGACCGCTGCTTCCAGCCTCGCGTTCCAGCCTTGGTCCTCCAACCTTGGTGCCCTAGTCTTGGTGCTGTTTCTCCACAGCGCAATGCACATCTGTGCTGATCTCTGTGTCAGCGATGCGGTTGCCTTGAGAGGGCCCTGATCAAGCTGTGGCCTGTTTCACTCATTGCGGTTCTCCACATCCCAACTGTGAGCACCACAGAACAGGAAACCCCAAGCGTTTTGCGAAGGTTAAGAAATTACTCCCCTGGTTCATCGACAAATTGTTTCAAATTATGATGGTTTTTGCACTGGTCCTTCCGCATGTGAAGGTGAGTTTGTGCGTTTCTGAGTTGAACCAGTGCAGTGGAGGGTCCTCGGTGTATTCTGATGCTGGGTCCACGCAGACCACACGAAAACCGGTACTCGAACCTAACACGTACAAACTCGAAAGTCTTCATATTTTGCGCGTCAACTTCGATCTGCAGATCTATTCGTCTGGTGTGAAGGAACATGCAGCACATTGGTCCACACATGAAGTGGAGAATCGGGATAACCAACTGACCGCACCCTTGGCATCCAGAGTCCGTCTTTTCAGCACTGGGTCATCGCTGGAGCTCAAGAGATAAGAAAGGCAAGAGCACCCAAGGAACGGTTGGAACGGTTGAAAAGGTTCCACTGACTGAGTGTTTTCCGTTGAGCTTGTGAACCTGGGAGTGAAGGTTGACCCGGGTGCAGACCGAAATATGCTCAAGAACAAGCGGATAGCGTGATACTGAACCATCTTCTACCAGATAATTTGTTGCTGAAAATGCTATTTACTGCAGCCTAAGTATTTACGACTTAATGGCTAAATAAATGTTAGCTATTAGGTGTGTTAAGGCAGATGTGCCTGAGAAAAGCAACAACGATTAACAAGAGAGCACAAAAGGCATGACAGTACAAAACTATGTGGTTGAAAAAGATCTATGATAACCACAGAGGATGTTCTCGTCATGTGTCTCTTTTCGGCTCCTTTTCCTTTCAAGATCGTCCCATTCAATGAGTGCTGGCCAGGACACTTTTTTCATTTGCCGATGTCACACTCCCACTTGCTGCTTTGCCCATTCAAAAGGAACATCGCACAACAATCAACCAACTCAAACAAACGCAAAGTTTGCTCTTGAAAGTTCAGTCTCACGTTAAATTCATCCAGGGCACAGACATGAACGCGCAGCTTGAATTCGAAAGGAACCTGGGTTTTATTGTCACGGTTCATCCAAGACGTCGCCGGACAGGACTTTACACTTCCGTTGCTGGATGATCCAACTGTGTCCATCTGACACAAATCCTTCAAGAAGAAGAACTTCGTCTGACTTCAGTTGAACACACTTGAAAACTCAGTTGTTTCCTTGGGCTGTGTATCCGTGTGGGTGCGACCTTCAGAGCTGAAGGAGAAAGATGATTGTTGCCGCGAAACACGCGAAACTCCCATCCACTTACTTCACGCAGGCTTAGTAATCTCCTTAGAAAGGAAATGTTTGTTTATAGAAGGGTATTAAGTGTTGGTAATGGGACTGGTGCTAATAAGGTGCTAGTCCTCCTCTAATAACCAGTTGTCATGTCTTCTCGTTTCAAATCTCAATGTCCTCGTAATTGATGGTAAATTTTGGTTGTCACAAAAACTGAGCTCATGCAAAGGACCTTTTCTGTTCAACCAGCAGCACAAAGAAAGGCGTGACATGGTTCGGGTTTTCTTTCAAAAGACCTTTCAAGAACACAGAAAAAAGATTTGAGGAGCTCTCAAGCAAACTGGGTTTGTTACTCCTGTGTTCTCACTCACAAAAAATTGTTTGTGATTTCTGCTGAAGCCAAGTCTTCCCTGGAAATGGTCTGGGAGCACACGTTGCATCAACCCTGGATAAATACTCCAGAAACGGACACGGACTTGAACTTGCAAAACTTACCGGTTCCATGCAACGATCATCTGCTGTTGTCATTGACGTGTGCAACAAAAGTTTTCGTCTTGGTCACCTGGGACGGAAAGTGCGCGTCAAACGACACATGTAAAAGTGTGCAAAACTCAGATGAATTTGAAGCCTTCTTTTTGTCTTGCGTAAAGACGTACAAACTTTCCCGCAGGTTGGTGTGCTCCCCCCCACCCAAAGCATCAAAATATTTTACCCCGGTTTTCATTCTGAGACCCACTGGCGCTCTGGTATCACAGCCAGAAAATTTGCTCCGAACGTTCATATTTCGCCCCACAAATGAACGTCGCATCAACAGTTTTCTTTTTATTTTTCGCGACAATTTCGACAAGAACTTCAGTCCAAAACAAGACAAGGCAAGACTTGCTTTTGGTGACCTTTCTGAACTGCACGTTGACCTGCAGAATGTACGCTTACTCATTTTCGCTGTCTTGCGTGCTCAGGACATCTTCAGAGCAAACGTCCGAGCGAAGAGTAATTTTTCTAAACCGAAATTATGAAATCACCCTGACATTTCTTCAGTGCCCACTTTAGCAATCTTCAATCTTCGCAACCATCCCAAGACACGCAACTTCGCGTTCCTCCGCTCTTTAGCATTGCAGAAGCTTTCTCTAATTTTCTTCTCCCCCAAAACACGAAGGTCCAACATCCATTTAGAGTTTGATGGCTGTGGCATGTGCTTCCTTCGTGTGTCAACCTCTTGATGAGGATCCATCAGGTACAGGTTCACGAACACTCCTTTCTCTGCACAAACTGTCTGCAGTTTACTCTTTGAGTTGAAATTGTTCAACGGCTTGCCCACGAAGCACGCAGTTGCCCACCCACAGCTGGACGCTGACGAATTGTTTGCACAGAATGGACCACTCGCAGGCAGTGTTTTGCACAGTTCACGGTGCACAGTCCAGACCTGGACACCTTCAAAGACCCAAATTGAAGGGACCTTGCTCCATTTTTGGAGAAGACGAAAACTATTCTTTGACCACGAGCATTCATTTGTTTCAAGACATCTCAATGAACAGCACAACACGATTCTTTGCTGTTTTCTGAAACTAAAAAGCCTGCCTTTGTGCATGTTTCATTGGTGCAAGGGTGCTCCCCGAGACCACAAGGACAACTCTTCGTTCCAGCATCTGCGGTTGGAGAATATCTGATGTGCTCTCTTCCGCCAACACCAAATACGATTTTGTTTACAAGTCACTTTTCTGTTTGTGAAATTCATTGTTCGTGGGTGGAGGCGATTGATTTGTTTGCACCGCCAACTGACTGACAAGAGGCCGCACGAGTGATGTGTTAATTGTAGCTTTACGATTGTCCAGCTCCCCACGCCACGCACATGCCGCGCTTTTCCCCCCAATTCTCTCCCCTCTGTCATTGTGATAGATTTTCAAATTTTTATTCATTGCAGTTCAGTGATAATTTCGCTTGCTCCTTCCCAAAATTGTCGGTGACGAGACGTTTTCGTCGCCACGACAATTCATCAAGCGAACAACCGTTGACCAAAAGGCCAGCGACGGTACGTATTGAATCAAAAACTGTTTCAGTTCACAATCTGCAGATCCAAATCACATCCCACGTTCTTCTCAACAATGGAGTTTCATCCATTCTGTGTCTCGGAAAGCACGAAAATATCCCAAATCTTTTGTAAATGATTCAGAAAAAATGAGCCTGTTCATCGCTTCTGCACCAGAACTCTGACCCGAGATTTCCCAAGCGTTGCACCAAAGCGTTCATTTGCGTCATCCGTTTTGAAAAGAAATGAATTTTTCAATGACACAACGTTACAAACGACAACTGCGGCCCTGAAACGGCCTGCTGCAGCGATAATGCACGAACTGTACTTAGCGACGAGCAGAGCAGGAGGATCCTGTGATCTGCCGAAGGACGAGTCATTTGTCAGGGCTAACGATAGAGCAGGTGAACTCTGCCCGATTCTACATCAAAAGCGCAAGTTGTGTCGCACCTCATTTCGTGTCGGACGACAATCAATCGCCGCGCACACAAGGATGACACTGGATAATTACAGCAAATTGTCCCGCGAGTAGAACTAACCGACAGATGCGAGATGTGTGCGCATTTAATAGTACGTCTTCCACCGAGCGCTCTGAGCACATATCATCAACAGGCGATACATTCGTGGTGCGAGGTCGACGCAGTTACACAGCCCGACTTATTCTTTGAAATTCCAATTCACAGTGTGTGAATTCTGAAATTGTTTCAAATTTGATTTTGTCATGAAATGCTGTGATAGATGGCTTTCAACTGTTGCAGGAAATATCAGCAAATTGTCCTTGCAGCATCGTAAAACATCAGAGGGTAATTTGCTGTTGGATGACAATAAAAAACTTCATTGTCTCCGAGCAAGTAACAAATTCGCAGTCGGGACGATTGACGAACTGACAGAAATGTCCGGTTGTTGGATGCAAACTTTTTTGCGCAATTTTTCCTTTTTGACAAGGAAGCTTTCCAGACCTTTTCCGCAAGCACACGTCTTTCGTTTTTCAGATTCTGGCAGAAATGCACATCAAAACGCTGAACAATTGTTTTGTCAATGACTGAATGCGAACGACATTTCTCCGTCGAGCAGGGCGGAAGTTGCTCCGGAAGTTGCGCGCGCATCTTGGAGCCTCCACTTCGCACCAAACGGTCCGCTCTGCTCTGCGCACAGAACAATCAACCCCCAAATCTCCCCATCTCCAACTCTCCGGAAGTGCGATGTAGTTAGTGACCACGTCTCCTCGCGACGCTGCAATTACGCTCATCAGCGAGTGGTCAGTTTGGGTTCCTCAGTGCAGAATCAGGTGCTGGGTTTCCTGTGTCCGAGAGCGCACCCAGTCACACCCGACTCCCCCACCACTGTGGGAAACCGCACAATTGGACCATTTTTCCTCCACTTTTGAAACAATGCAGCCAGGAAAACTTTGCAACCAGCAATCTCTGTGCTTTGGCCAGCAGCGCTGTGGTTTTTGAGTTTTGAGCGGCGAGTTCCGGTGCCGCGGGGATCGGGCGGCTCACTCAGATGGTTTGAGGGGTAATGCGGGAGCAGGGTGGCTAATCACGGAGGTGTTGCGGGACCGTCCTGACACCCTGCACTTTGAGCATCGAATACCACCTGTTCTTCAAAAACGTACCATATTAACATCATCTCTTTTTGTATTTGGTAATCATTTTAAGTTTCCGAAGAATGTAAATTGGGTATTTCCCAGGCGAACAGGGAACCAATACTTAACATGCTGTTCAATGTCAGTGACAGAAGACACAACTGCAAGGAAGCCACAGATGACCACCAAATTTGGCACAAAGGCTATTCAGAAAATTAGTACACCAAAGAAATGTTTCTGTTCGTTTTCTTTCAGGAACACCAAGTCGCAGTGCTTGGACTCTTGAGAATGTGAAACACTGATCAAGGAAGTTTCTGCTCAGGAAAGACATCTGGCGACGAAATCTTGAGATTCGGCTCTGGGCCAAAAACTGAGTCACCGCGCATTGCAAGGAAAGTCAAATGCAACCAACTTGAAATGTATTCAAGAAGAGCAAAACTCTTTTCTTTGCACTTCTTTGTGATTCGCCAAAAGATTTTATCACAGATTGGATTGTTGATGAATGTCAACTGTCGCCGTCAAATGCACGTTGCACGCACGCAAGCAGTCACAGATGCAGTTTGTCTATTTCTTCTTTCAGTTCATTTTCGAGTTCTTCTTCCGTAACGTCGAAATTGTCCAGAGGATCAGTGGCTCCCACGTGGTTCACGGTGTCTTCCTGGTCAGCAGGTTGCAGCGCCTTAAAGGTGGCGTTGGATGGAACTTCAGAACGCGCATTCATGTTTTCCTCTTCTTCCAGTTCAGTATCTTCTATGGCCGGCGGTTCTCCGTGGGGCTCTCGATTTTCAAAGTTGACGTTTTCTTCACCGGAGTTCACGTACTCATCCCAGTTCCGCACAGCTGGTTCCTCTGCGGAGGCAGGGCTTGGTAGGTACGCCACACGACCCTCCCTGCTCGGTGCCGTGTACTCAGGAATCCCAGAGACACAGCTGAACTGATCGTCATCTATCTGAGGTGGCAACCCACCCACAACGCCGTTGCCTGACCTTACCCAGGAGTCTAATTGGTTCAATTGGTCATTAGATTGATTATCACTTATCTGTGTTTTCATATCGTTTAATATGGGTTGATAGTGATCTGCTCCAGCTTCGGGCTCCCGCGAAGACTCCTCCGCTTCGCTGGGCTCGGCCTCAGGGACGGCGGGGCGGGCGAGGCCTTCCCGGGGCGGCAGCAGCGGCGGCGGCGGCGGCGGCGGCGGCAGCGGCGGCGGACCACGTGGCGGACCGGAGGCGAGGCTGCTCGGAGTGTTAATCCGACTGATATCATCTAGATTGCTGGGCGGGGGAGCCGTGATCGTTATCCTCCCGCTGTCAGACTCCGCAGCTTCCTGCAAAACACACAACTTTTCCAACTAATTGTCCTGAATTATTCACATGATTTTGTGATACAAAAACGTTGCAAATAGAAAGTGGCCAACAAAAGGACAATTTCATGGAGTTGGGTGGGACAGAGGCAAGAACAGGGAGGAAAGCTGAAAAAGGTCCAAGTAGAAACTTCCATTCGAGTTTTTCAACATTGCTCAAATTTGTTGACAAAGGCCGCGTTCAAAGACGCGCACGCACACCTGATTCACACCCACCAACAACATGTTACAATGGCCACAAGCGTTGCATGCTGTTTGCGTTCAAAGCGGCATGTGAAAGTTTGGTGAGTGTTGAAGTGTTCGGCAAGTGTTCACGAAGCGTTCTCGAAGCGTTCGCACCTCTGCTATGCCAGAGTGATATCTGGTGTAAAGTTGTAAAAATTGGGACACGAATAAAATGGCGGACAAGCACATGGTGTCAGAAGTTTAAAAACTCACGAATTTTGCCAAATTTCTTAGGATGGCAGAAGCACTTGCTCAAAACGGACCTCACATTGACTTC
>JAAUXT010036498.1_pt1 | contig 20445 bp, 21 predicted proteins | sample 7278171 | NCBI WGS metagenome assembly JAAUXT01 (sample SAMN14350112, study PRJNA611818) | marine sediment metagenome | isolation source: surface marine sediment (1.8m) | place: French Polynesia: Moorea | collected 2018-08 | reverse complement strand
CCCCTCACTCTCGAGTTAAAAAGCAAAAGAAATACATCTACCCAGTTTGACTCTATAAATCATTGGTAAAAGCGCACTCGCACAATCTGATCCGAATTTCTGACAAAAAAAATGAAAAAGAAACGTCAAGTGTGCACCAAGTAACGGGCCCTAATACTACTGACCTTGAAATGTGCTTTGACTTTCAGCTGAACGGCCTCCGTTTCGGCACGTTGTTTCTGATGGCTCTAATATCGCTACCGATGCACGGGGCGGGGTCGCAGCGGACCGCCTGCTCCCGCTCCACCATCGCCTGGGTGCTGCTCTGGTCCGGGCTTGGAGTCGCCACTTCACTGCTCCATTACGTATCTGTCGTGTATCTCAGTCTCGGAAAAGTCATCAGCCTCATGAGGTAAAAACCCAGCTGCGGTGGAGCGGATGGTCCACCAGATCAAAGCGGACACGAGATCCTTGTTTCCAAGTGTCCAAAAGACAAGGATGACTTGGGTGCACAAAAAAGATAGCACATTTGCTTGCTGTGAGGAACAGTTGTTTTTCTCTGTTGACACGACCACACAGTGGCAGTGCTTTTGATAGATCATGTTCAAATCAATAAAATCAAAATTTTCTGTTTTTTGTTCTCTGGTGACTTTTTCATGCGTGAATTACTCATCTTGCAGAAATACAACAACCCTCATCGTGGCCGTCGTCTCGTGGACTTTCTTCAGGCAGCGGGTCCTGTGTGTCGAGATCGCTGCTTTGGTCACTGGTGTCGTCAGTGTTTTGATGGTTTTCCAGGACGATTTGGTGTTTTTGACCCAAAACCTTGAAGACAACAACACCACCAAAATTTTCCAAACAAACTACAGCAGCCAACGAACGCCATACCTTGGTGATGTAAATTGTAACAGGCCTGAGCAAGTTTCTGAAATCCCTGAAACAGTGGTGGGAGTTTTGTTGACTGTGACCTCGGCGTTTCTCGAAGCAGGTGATTGGTTCGACTTTTGAGAGACTGTGTTGGTTTTTTGGTGTGTGAGTGTGTGTATGTGTGTGTGTGTGTGTGTGTGTGTGTGTGTGTGTGTGTGTGTGTGACAGTTTTCCATTGTCGAGGGCTCTTGCTGGCTGAAAGAAATTCAGGACACAAACTCACCGACAGCGAGCAAGAACGACAAGATCGCTGTGATTGCACTGGTGGTTTGACCTCCACTTGTGCCTCATACGAGTGACTGTATCAAAACTAGTTTTTTTGTGCTGAGGACTGTTCTCAGACAGGCTACAAGGTTGCCAACTCTTCTGGCTGATCCACCGCCGAAGTATTCTGATCTCCTTTTATCCTTCCAGGTGTTATCATATTCCAGAGGGTAGGACTGCGAGACTACAATCTGACGGTGTTGTGTGTGTGGTACGCACTGCTCGGAGTCGTGACGTCCTTCAGTTTGTCCGCTGCGGTGGAAACACTGAGCTTCCCGTCGTCCACGCCCGACTGGCTTCTTCTGATCGGACATTGTCTGGCGTCTGCAGCCTGGGGTGTGCTCAGCACAGTCGCTCAGCACTATGCTTCCTTCATCGTCGTATCGTTGTCATTTAGCTTTTCAACAGCATTTTATTTTCTGGCTCAGTATGTTGTTTTTCACGAGTATTCACCAGGCAGAAGACTCACCATTGACATTGTTGGAGCTGGCTTGGCCCTAGCGTCCGCATGCTTGGTTCCTTTGTATGAATTGATGGCACAATTATCACAATGAAAAACTCAGGTCATGTTGTGAGTGTTTTTATTCGAAGAAGTACGGGAAGACAAAGTGCAAACGTCACACCAATGGGATTGTTTCTGTTTCAGATTTTAACAAGGATGAGCAGAGGGTAAAGGGGCCCTTTGCTCAATTGAATTTGTGCTGTGGTGCAAATTCAAACAGGAACTAGATCTACGAGGGATGTTTCAACGCAGGTCTGGTGCAAAAGGCATCTCAGAAAAATGCAATGCTGCTCATCTGCTCAAATTGGGGCCAGCAGCGGGCGGGCACTGTGAAACCTGGACCCGTGACGGGGAGGAAAACCTGTCCCCAAGAACGTCCCGCAGCTGCAGCATCTGTGTCATGTTGCAGTGCTGCGAAACCAGGCTCCGCAAAATCATAACTTTCTTCAAGTTCGGAAGAAGTATCCAACTTTGTACACGAAGACGGACTTTTTGACGACTTGGCGACGACGTCGACGGAAGCGCCGCGGACGCGTCGACAAAGCGACTGTCGACGCCAGCTGACGGTGTTTTGGCGCGAAACTATTAACTTTCTCAGCGTGGCAGCGACTCACTCGATTGTACCACGAGCAGTTACTATGTTCAAGTCGCTTTTTCGAGGAAATTGCTTCCAATTCACCGTGGAAATTGTTCTGCTGCTAATGACATCTTAATTCTGAGAAAAACAAAGGGGTGTCTGTGGGCTGGGAGCGAAGAAAGGGCGAAGAAAGGCGTCAAGGAGGCGTTAAGCTGACACAGACGACACGCGCGCTCATATAAACCTCATCACAGAGGTTATTCTGCCATTTTCCTCTGAACTCTGCATTGGGATATTTTTGTGCAACCTTCAGGTGAGTTCAATGTCTTTCGGTATTCTCTCTGTTTGAACTGATTTGGAGCCTATTTACAAAACGAATTCGTTGCGTGACCTGTAAATCGTGCTGCACCCAGAGTCCATGAAACAGCAGAAAAAGAGCAGGCACATCTGAAGACATTTTGAGGAACGGACCTGCTTGCGTCGCAACAAAAATCCAGAAGGTCTTCAAATTCGAAATCATTCAGATGCAGTGATTTGAAATCATTGAATCTTTTGGCTTGTGGTAGTGTTCATGTGCGTGTTGTGCAGATGTCCGACATATGTGACAGCACAGCACGGTCATCGTCCGTCCTGCATGTTATGGATTCAGAACAAGAGGGCCTGGACGGAACCGGAAAAGTACAGTACACAAATGTTGGCAAAATGCCGAAAATTTCATGTTCGTCTCTCTCTTGTGTTTTTGGAACGTCATCGACCAAATTAATGCACAATTTTGCGAAAATGTCGAACAACCACATAAAACAACGGCCCACAAGGTTGGGTTGGCTTTTGATCCTTGGCGATCCAGGGTTGCAAAAACAGTTCACAGAAAAGAATTTATCACGGTGAATGAAAATGCATCATGAAGGATCATGATGAGAGAATTTCAGACTTGGCCTTGCATTGAACAGGAAACTGACAAAACGTGCGACACCACAGGCTTCAGATGTTCAACAACCGTTCAAAAGCTTTACACCACTGTTCCCAAAACCTTCCGACACCAAATGTTCATCTCACGTGCGACAGAATTGAAGGAGCCCTTCCAGCAGGTTCCTGTTTCGGAAATCTTCGTTGCAACGACGCAGGACACAAGAGGCGCGGTCATTATCCCTGAGTGCCCAACGGGCACCTGAATATGCAATTGTTAAAGAAAATTGTCCTCAAATCAAGGTTGGAGTTTGGTTCCAAGGATGGGCCCCTGAGTTGAATTCTGGGTCTGAATTGAATTCTGGGTCTCACATCTGAACCAGGATTGAGGTCAGTGGGACACCTTGCCCCAGGGAAGGCCCAGGAAAAAGGAGTATGCGACGCGAAATTGTCAGATTACTTTTCAGGTTCAGAGAGCCCAGGCTCCTGGGCGCCCACTGCATTCACTCCTGCAAAAGAATTTTCTGTGCGCCAGATTCAAGTCTTCCTTGTTTTGCTTTGTTTTATCTTTCGCTGGGAGGTACTTGCAGCAGTTACAGCGACGGAAGAGACAAATTTGTGCTCGGTTTTTGTTGGAGTTCAAGTGATCGACGATTTTGGAAGCACAATCGCTCGGAATGACCCGTACGTCTCACCTCGATCTATTTCTCAGTTTCAGTCTCATTTCACTTCACTTGCTACCTGGCTCTTCCGAGTGCTACTCCAACCTCACCAGGGGCCAGTTGGGATAGCACTTGGAAGAGCCAGCAGGTGGCACTCAGAAGAGCGAGGTAGCACTCGGAAGAGCCAGGAACTCAGAACTGAACTGAGGTGGAGACTGAGAAATGGGTCGAGGCACGTCTCTCCTTCCGTGGGGGAACCTGCTTGAACTGGAAAACACTCTTTCGTCTCTGCTGAAATTCATGATTGCTTCCATTTTTCAGACACAAAGATGAAAGCAGGGACATGCTTGGTTCAGATCCTGGCATGCGTACTTGGCGCCATCTTGCTCTTGAGTCACGTGACGGAAACGGAAGCTGACAACATGGCGGGTCCTCCGGTACGACCAGAAGTCTTCAGAAATCCCCAGGAGCTCAGGGACTACCTCACCGCGCTGAATGAATACTTCGCTATTGTCGGAAGACCAAGGTATGTCTGTCCATGCTTGGAATATCAACGTCAACCATCTGTATCCACGTGTTTGGGAATGGGAACCAAGGTTCCCTTGCTCCCCAGGAGCAAACTGTTTTCCCCTGGTTGTGTCGCCAGAGAAAATCTGACTCCCTTTCTGATGTGAACAAAGTCAAAATGCCCAGACACAGGGTTGTCTGGTGAAGTTGGCCAGTAAAGAGTGAAACACCATGTAACACAGTGGGAAACAACATGATTTTCACCGTCAGAGAGCCCAGAGTTTGTCCTTTTTTCTGAAGTTTGGGTTGTGTTTCCCGTCACCTTCAGGCCCAAGATATACTGAGCGTCGCCCCGCTGCTATCTCCCCACACGTTTGCCCACTGATCTCCCCTTATGCAGTCTTGCATATTTGTTTCAATAAAGCAAATTAAACAGCCTGGGGTGATTTGTGGGGAGATAGATCTCCCTGCACTTCAGTTGCGTGGCATGCAACTGAGTGGGATGATCTACTGGGTTGTGATATTTAAGCCAGCAAAACATGTGGACAGCTATAATTGGCTTTGCTGAAAAATATTTCCTGCCACTCAACTAGATTTTCTGTACTAACAAACAAAACAAAAACGCAATTTTTTGTTGGAAGATAGCAGATCTCTGTACTGTTTGTGTATGTCTTGCATGCATTTGAGACATTTGGATCTCCCCGCTGATCAACACGGACTGCACACACAAAATTTAGTATATCTTCGGCCTTGGAGGTGGACCTCACCTGTCGGATCGGAATGGGCCTGATGTTCGTTTTCGTGAAGAACCTAGCTTTTGTGACCCGCATGATTTGCATTTCAAAGTTACGTGTACTGAAAGATTTCAAGACATCAATTCTTCGAATATAAGTCAAGCGACCTACAGGCCAACAAGCCGTGCGAATGGTAAATGTTGTTCGCCCCAAGTAGACAGATTGCAGTGGATTCCGTGTACTCGTTCAAGAGCAAGGTTTTTAGTGCCTGCACAGACCGTACCAATTCCACAGGTTTGGCCGGAGTGTGGGGAAGCGCGCGTTGTTCCGCAGGGCTCCGGGCAGCGAGCTGTTCGAAGATCTGGACGTCAACGGTGAGTTGTGGTGAGCAAGTCAGCCACACAGGCCTGTGTCACTATGGCTGACCTTTGTTAGAGGGACCCCTCTTTGAAACTGTTGAAAACAGCTGATTCTGGACTTGGCCGCGCGTTTTCTTGGATGTCTGTCTGACATAAACGAGTTCAGGGAAAAGGCACGAAAGCTTCAGTTTGCTTTTAGGCAGTTTACTTTCTCCACAGAACAGGTGACGGATATATAACGCCGGACGAATTCCACTACTTCAAATCTTCTTCCTACCGCAAATAACGACATCGCCACGCAACAACCCGAGAGACGCAGCAACATCAGAGCAGCTGCGACAAGAAGGCTCACGATTTCTGGCTTTTCATCGCAAATGTGAGCGATGTAAATAAACTGTCCGGATTCCAGGGTTCCACTTTGTGTACACTAACAAAATTGGTTTGAGCAAAAAAAGCATAAAACGACCATTGTACAAATATCTTTTACTTTGGTTTCTTTCTTTTTGTGGTTCTTTGTTTTGTTGACCTGTTCCTGCAGGATCGACCGCCTGTGTGAAGATCACTTGTTCGAGCGGTGATGTCCTCATCCACTGAGGTTCACTTGTACAGACTTGCTCTTTCCTTTGCATTGCCAGTTCGCCACAAGACGAGTCCGCAATGCGTGGTGAGGCCCGCGTTGTGCTCGGAGCGTTGATGATTGACTGCATAAAGGCTCAGAGGTTTTCCATTCTGCAGCCTCTTTGGATGTTGCAAGCTGAAGAGTTTTCAGTTTGCCTCAACTGGGCAGGGCAGACAGCACCTGAACTATTTTGCGCAGGGCAGAGAAGCAAGATGAACCATTTTTGGCCGTATCCCGAAACCTCGACTACTTTCCCATTTTTGTTTGCTCACTGCAAATGAACTTGTCCGGACCCCGAAGTCAAGAAAATTATTTTACCTTCCTGATTTTGTGGTGTCACAGACATGAATGTTTATCAATTTTTGCACATTGGCCACTTTCCATCCCAACAAGAATAAAATTTACCTCCCTAATTTTGAGAACACGTTGGTCAGATGCCAGTGGAGACCAAGGTCGCTCTCCTGTTCCAATTCTGGGTCCACTGGAAAAAGTCGTATACAGACAGGAGTATAAGTGCTTTTGTGCGCCAACTCGTACGTATACCTCGTTGACGTGAAGTAAAAGAATCCAAAATCAATAGAAAGGATTCGAGATCTGCTCGCGCTTTCGGCGAAACATGACTCTGACCAGTGTTTGTTTTCCCGGACCATGACGCCTCACTGACGTGATCCCAAATGAAATTTCGCGTGCGCCATGTTCTGAAACAAACAATATATCATTGGGTTGGAAAACAACACAGCCTTTGGAATGGAATCGTATTTGAAGCGAATTGACGACACTATTGCTCAAGTCCAGCTGAGACTACTCAGAGAGGTGAGTTTTCTTTCAACAAACGCGAAAAGACAACAGTTCGCTCTCTGCGCGATATACGAGGCCATATTTGCTGAACCTGAACTTCTGGAGACACGCACGTCGATGGACCAGTGGACCACAATGCAAGTAGCTCATGTCGAGAAACTCCGAATTTCATTTTCAGAACAAAAGTAACTGCTTGGCCACTGTTCATGTCCGGACGAAATCTCAAGCTAAACTTGATTTGGTTCTCTGGTGCCGTCCGACAGAGGTTTCCTTGAGTCTGTGATTTGCACTGACTTGATGGGCAGGGTAAATACGTACCACAGACGTCTCCCAGGAGACTGAAGAAGCCGAGGGACAATTTTGCTAACCCCTCCCCGCAAGTACGTCTTCAGCGCCCCACAATCTGCAGAAACGCCTCGAGCTGCTCAGCTCTGTTGTGCAGAAACTGGACGCGGAGCGGGAGGCGGAGACGCCGCGGCGCGGGTCGGCAGGAAGACGCTCGGCGCAGCGCAGCCGCCGCCGCAGCCGCAGCGACAGCCTCGACGAGAGGAACGCAGAGCTGCAGCGCGCCCTGCTGCGCAGAGAGGCGCTCGTCGAGGAGCTCAAGGTAGAGCCGCAGAGACAAGTGTTTTGGATGTTGCCCAATCTGGGGTTCTTGGGTGAAACATGATGTCAAGACGATCACCAACAGAGGGAGAAAGACACCGACAAAACAACGAACAACACATCTTGGAGCCTTGGTGTCGAAGTCATTGTAGCGCGCAATATTGACTTGTTTCAGCAGGAGAGAAGAGAGGCTCCTCGAGGACGTTCTCACGATGGTACGTGCTGCCAGTGTGTGTCACACATTCCGTCATTCGCTGAAAGAACCATGCAAGAACCAGGCACCGGGAACAAATTTATGTTTTTCAATGCTGCGTTATGTACTTCAAACGATTATATCGTGGTCCAATGCCACCGACCACATTTTCATTCAATGGTCGCAGACTTCATGGAGATGATGATGATGCAACAAACTCAGATGAACCAGATGGTCATGCAGCAGATGATGCTCAACTCGACTCAGCGCAGCAACAGCCTCCCGCCCATCAGTCACCGCAGCCCCGTGGGTACATCCCATGCTCTCCACGGAGGGGTTCATAGCGTCGAATTTAATTGATTTTGAATAACGCGGCCAGGAGAACGGTCACTTGAAAACTATGTTGCCATTTCTCACTGCAGGAGCCGCATCCCCGGTCGGTGCACCACTACCACCCACCGGCTCCCGCCGGCCAGCCGCAGTACCTGCCGCCCCCGCCTCAACCCCAGCCTCAAGTCGTGTACCAGACGTTACCGCCCATCCACACGTAAGGGGCAGCCAACGAGATGTTATCAAGATGGAAACATGATTCTGGAACTCCGAGAGAATATTTCATCCAGTTTCCAGTGTCTCAGTGAATTCTGATTCAGACAAGCAGATGACTCTCTGGGTCGGTTGTTACAGTCTGTTTTGTCGTGAATTGCAGGCCGCGAGAAGAACCCACCAAAAGATCAGGTGCGACCTCAAGCGTCTGCGTCAAATCCATTTCCTCTGTGTTTGTGTCGTTGGACGCTTTGGACTCAATGTTTTCAATCGATCTTGGTTGTCTTGGTCTGCAGAAACTCCCAAAAGAGCAGAAACACCGAAACGGGCAGAGACACCGAAACGAGCCAAAACTCCGCCAAGAGAAAAGACACCACCTCCCAAGAGAGAGCGCACGCCACCAAAACGGGAGAAGACGCCGCCACCGAGAGCCAAGACGCCCAAGAAGGTGGATCCCCCGCCGCCAGAACCTCCGCGACCAGTCCCTCTGCGTAAGTGGAAACTGTCAATCAAATGAAGCACCAATTTCTTGCACCTCAAATTCGCGCAAAAAACATTTTCTCTTGTTGTGTTGCAGGTAGCATGCCCTTCCCTGGTCCACGTGAGTTTGTTTTCATGCACCTGTCTTCGAGAGAGCAGAGCGTAGTGTTTGTGATCCATTCTTCCTGACATTGCAGTGTTTGTGACCTGATGTCCGGCAATGCGCGCGACACAATTCTCCTTCGTTTTGTTCGTGTAGAGGACCAACAAAACCTGTTGCAGGTCCGCTGAGGAGATTTCGTCAGGCCGCGTACGCCGTGTGGGCGACGAGAATCCTGGGAAACCTGCGCTTCAGGAAAGCGGTGCCTGGCAGTTGATCTAAGTTTTGTTGTTCACAAACCTTCGCACCCCTCCCCGAGATCCCCATTTTCCTTGACTCTGCCTCTTGCTGTTGCAGAAGGAGCGCATGGAAGAGCTGAAGCAGAACAACCCGAACAACGCAGCTTTCATCTTCATCATCTCCATCAAAGAGATCGTCCGCGCGCTCCACAAAATCTACCTCGACGTGAGCTTAATTCATCGCTGTCCGCCCAGTTCGCAAACACGCATACAAAACGCTTTTTTGCCACGAGCAAGCCGTCTGAGAGCCGAGTCAGGCCTCAGTTTGTGACACGAAGTCATGATACCGGCAGATGTCTTGTGGATGCAACTTACTCAATGCAACGCTGGGTGCGTCAAACTGCGCCTTTCTGCTGTGAATGTGCGCCGCACATGTCCAGGTGAAACCAACCCAAACAAACAAGGCGAGACGAGGTGAACACCCCACACCGAAGGCTTGTTATGAATCTCCTTTGTGCTTTGCAGCCGAACGAGGACATCTACCACGCGCTGACGGCGCCGACTGTGCCGAGCGCCGTAAACTATTCAGCGGTGCTCGACGACGTCGGCGGCGCCGCTGCTGAGGAGGAGAGGGCGCTGCAAGAGATCGCCGGCGTCATTGATGCCGTCGTGCGCAGTATCACCAGCATCATGGTGAGTTCCCGGTGTTCGCTTTTCTTGTCGCAGAATGTATTGAATGCAAGAAAAGAAATGCAAAGTGAAGAAACGACTTTGTTGAAGCCTTCAGGCAGGGAGAAAGTGAACACCGAGGATAACGCTTCAAAATCACCTGTCAGTACAGACGTGTGCCGTGGCCTGCAGCAGCGGCGGAGGCCATTGAAAGTACAAGAATAGTGTGTGTGTGTGTGTGTGTGTGTGTGTGTGTGTGTGTGTGTGTGTGCGCATGTGTGTGTGCGTGTGTGTGTGTGTGTGTCGGGGGATGCGGGTTTGCAGCGCTGGGGTTGTGGGTGGGTTGGTGTCTGGCTGGGTTTCTGATCGGATGCTTCACCTGCTACAGGTCTGATTCTCGATTCTTTTTGCAGCCTCAAACGGGGGTCCTGGGAACTCACAAGAAAGCTGCGATACACCGATTGATACGGCCGTGGCAGCAGTTTCCCAGAGGATACCTGTGGGACATTGAAAAAGTACGCAGAGGACATCTTTTTCAGCAGGTTGTAGTCACACACACGCGACACACAGACACAGACAGACAGACAGACACACACACACACACACACACACACACACACACCACACACACACACACACACACACACACACACACACACACACACACACACACTTCAGCATGTTGTTCCAAACGTCGGATGTTTGAACAGAAAGCCCTGCCGGTGGACAAGGAGAGGCGACTCCCGATTGTGCAGCCGCAGGACGCGTTTATCATGCTGACCGGGATTTTCATCGGCAGGGCGCTCGTCACCACGGTACGTGACGTCTGTGGCCAGTGGACAAGGAAAGGCGATTGCTATTTCTGTAGCATTACATGGTGGATTGTCTCACATGTATGTGGTTGAGTGTGAGAAACACCACTCTGCACAGTATTCGAGTCGTTACAGGGTGAAACAGCGAGACAAGAAAAGAGACAAGATGCCACAGTTGGCGAAACATGTTTTCTCCACCAAAAACTTATTCCCTGATATCAAGTGTCTGTGGTTGTAGTTACTGTTGAGACCAGAAGACTTTTTCTCGGTGGATTCTCCTCTGACGGACAGAGGCAAGGAGAACCTGAAGCTGTTGGCTTGGGTCTTCACCTACATTCTGAGAGCCGCGTGGGGCCCGAACAACAAACCTTTGGTGAGAAACTGCAGCTGTGTTGGAAACCCTTTTCCAGTTTCCAATTTCTCGCATCTTCGGGCGGGATTAGAAGTGCGTGGACAGCGGAACTGGTGAGAGCCCCCACCCTTTCCATCAAAACGAACTTTTGGTCCAAAAGGGACACCGCACAATGAAATAAGGTGGGAACCCGAGACTCCGTTTTGTTCAAACGACAGTTTTGAAACACAAAAAAGAGATGCTTGTTTTCAGGACGTCCCGATGGAGCTGCAGGAAAAGCTCCACTCGGACGAGAGCACCAAATCCCTCCGAACCAGACTGAAGCCGAACCTCGACAAGGCGCAGGTACCCCTCGCCCCTGTACCTTCGTACCTCCGTACTTTCCTCCTCGTTTCGGCACCTCACTTCGTCCCTATTTCTGTCCTTCCGCGCTTCCCTCTGTCTCTATCCCTTCCTCCTTCCTCTGCCCTCCGTCAATCTGTCTCAACATCTGCCTGTCCCTTGTTCCTCTGTCCTTTCACCCTTCCGTCTGTCCCTCTGTCTCTGTCCTCCTTCCCTGTATTTATCCCTCTGTTTGTGCCTCGTTTTCACTGTAACTGCATTCTCTCTATCTCTTTCTCTCGATCGAACACACACACACACACACACACCTAAATCTCACGTGCAAAAAACAACTTTTCGTGGTCATCATTCTGGAAGAAGGAATTGGTTGTTCCAGGTGGACATAAAACGCTGGGGCACTGAATACGTCACCAAGCTGCGAAAATGTTGAGCACGAGAAAACAAGTGAACAGAACGTCCTCCAGTCGGAGAAGAAAGTTCGTTTATTTTCAAAGTGGTCAAAGAATCAAACGCATTTTCTTTCAATTCTGCTGAACTGTCAATGCTTGCCAAGATTGCCAAAATGTTGTTTCTTCACTCACTCTCTGCTTCTGCTCGAACAAGATTTTCAAAACAAAGAATGTTTTTGAAAAAATAGTTTGTCTTTTGTCCTGACCTGCAGAATGAAGGATACCAAATCAACACACCAAAATCTTTTGTCAGCTTGCGTGATTTTTTCCGCCCAAATGGCGGTGTCCAAAATTTTGTAAGAGAGAGTCGATACAGGCCCTGAACACAAAAAGAACATCCCCATTTGTGAGCTACTATTTCACCAGCGTAATTTGTCAGTCCAAAAAGGTTCAGAACAAGATAACCGAAAAGAGGAGAAATACAATTTTTCTCAACACCAAGCAGAACCTTCCAGTGTAATTCTCTCGCATGAAAAACATTTCTTGGTCTCACACGATACCTAAAGAATTACTGCTGGGGCAACTGGATGCTGATCAACAGTGCCCAAGAAGGTATGCGGCTGGTGGAGAAATGGTTGGGTGTCTTGTGCCGGTCAAGGAGATCAAATCAAAAGTCTGACCTCAACTTCAGTCATAATACTTGTAAAGTACACACTTATGTACGAGGATCGTCTCAAAATAGACCGATCGGAGAACCGTAAAGTGTTCTCACAAGTACAATTGTATGTGTACAAACAAGAACATTACAAGTACATCTTGCCCTACCTGGTAGTACCTTCTATCCACAAAAAATTTGAATTTTTGTACTCATGAGTACAACTGTATACTCAAAAAATATCAAATATGATGATCTGTCCTACATGACAGTGATAGATTGAGATATCTCTATATAAACTTGAGAGAAAAAAGAAGCACAAATACCTTGTAATTCCAAAAAATTGTATGGAAATAAGAAAAATTAATCTTTAATAGCAAACAGACAAGTTCATCCAATTTTTAAATGGTTAAAAGAGGTTATTTGGCTGTGATCACAAGATTCCTGAACTGTGGGTTGATGAGCTATACTAAACACATTTATGTGATACAGGAAGTTTTCATTTTTGACCAAACACAAAGATGTACGGTCCTCCAATCGGTCTATTTTGAGACGGTCTTCGTACTTCGTCTAGTCCCAGGCCAACAGGTTTTTTATCCCTGTTGGCAAATTTACACGTCCAGTTGTGTTTTTCACGAGTCAAGTTGCATCACCATGTGTTTGGTGTTGTGTGCATGGAAAGAGCAAGAAGTGACAAAAGCGTCGAATCAGTTCCGCTTCCATGTCAATCAGAACTTGCTGGGTTTTGCAAAGCCAAGAGAAACTCACACCAGGGTAAAACCAACCTCAAATAATGCTCAGTATCCGATAATGCTTTGAGGGGAGATCGCAAATTATTATGTACAAAGCGCACAGTGTTCCTTTCTTGCACTCAGAGATTCTTCCCTGCAGGATATGAAGCCCGGCACCCAGAACTTGAGGGTTGATTTCTTTCCCCGTACATTTGATACAAAGTCCCTTCCCAATTTTCTACACCCCTCAGCACAACCCAAACTTGAATGCTGAACTCTGAGTCCATGTGAGACCTGCTCTGTACCGTTGGACGCAATGCTGCAGCACGAATTGCACACTCCCTTCAGAAAACAATGCAAAGCACATGTTACAGCAATTTGCAAGCCAGGAAATGAACATAACCGGGACAAATTGCACACAATAACGTAATGCTGACATCACAGAAACCTTTTTTCTTAACTTTGCACAACCTTGTGAATGCACATGGCTGCTGACTGCAGATCCTTCCAACAACGGTCAATTATTGTTGTCACTTGTCAAGCAAAAAATATTTTGATCGAAAGGTTGAAGCCACCATCAGCACACCCATACACAAGACACTCACGTACACACACGCACACACGCACACGCACACACGCGCACACACACACACACACACACACACACACACACACACGAAATAAACAGATTTTCCAGGCTTTGTTTCCACACCAGTTTGATTTGTGTTGCAGGTGGTGCTTCTGCGGTTTGAATTCCCACTGATTTTCTCCTATCTGAGAGCATTGTTGGAAGGGTCCAGCCAGCACAAGTCAGATCGTGGATCTTCTCTGGTTCCAGTTGACTCTTTCGGGTTTGTCCAATACATGTTTCATCACTTCGAACCAACCTCAGTGTGACCATGCTGCTGTCCAATTGGTTCCATGTCTTGTCTGTTTGTCTGTTTGGGATGTCTGTATCGGGAGTGTCTTTTCGTGTTGCTTGATGAGTGACAAACTCATCCAGTTCCAAACCTAACGACGGTTTTGTGGTACCATTCTGTTTCTCAGCTTCAGTCGAAGCTGGAAGTGTCTTGTCACATTTGATAATGTCCCTCCAGGAAGAACGTTTCAACGCTGGAAACGTGCGTGACCCATCTGTTTGGCCTGGTCACAAAATGCTCCTTGTGGTTTCAATTTCCACCTTGGCTCTGTATTTGGACACGGTCGAGTGATGATTGACGCATTCTGGAATGTCGCATTCGGAGTGGCAAGTCTTTTCCGGTGTTGTCTGTCTTGAATATTCAGGTGCGGTACGCTTTAGTGCAGAGTGGCTGCACCGTTACCAACGACAGCAGCAGCAAGGACTGCACTCAATCTCTCGCTTTCTGTTGTGTTCGATGTGTCAAGTCCAGGTGTTCTCGCATCCGGTTGAAGGTCCACAAATCTCACAGTGTTCAAGTCAATTCCGGGAAAGTCACATCCAGGACATGGTCACGTGGTTGGTTGCTGAGTGATGATTAGATGTGGGACTCGGGTCCGCCGCCCCGACGCCCCATGCGCATCCCGAAGTACGTCGGGAACTGAAACGAAAAATAGGAACCTTGACTGCAGCTGTTCTTCAGTCTGAGCGCCACCTCTGGCAGGAGTTTGAGTCAGGTCACAAAGACGAAGCTCCCGTCAAAAGTGACAACAGGAATCAATTGGACTTTGGTGCTGGAGACGAAAAACTTCAGTCAAATACCAAGTCACGAGTGGTCTTTCGTCTTGTTGAAGACCATCAGTTTACAAAAGTGGGTTTTGGTGGAAAAGAAATGTTATTTTCTCGTGCTTCAAGGTGTTTCTGGAGCACAAGGGTGGATTTGACTCGTGTCGAGAGGAGATCAACACTTACGCGCCAGGCGATCGGTCCGGACCTGATTCGAGACGAGTTGTAGCTCCTCATCTGCAAAAGAAAACACACCGTGTTGTTGCGGAAAGAAACGCTCCAGGTTTGATGGGCTGTTTGATCTGCACGTATCCTTCGATCCAGAGAAAAGACAATGACAGGAATCCAAAATGGAGTCAGCCATTTGTCCTTCTGAAACGTACATTGACCCCTGCCCAAATATGGCATTTTTCTGCATACCCAGTGTTCGTAAACTTCAATGAACAAAGAATTCCTGCCCTTCAGGGGATCCAACATGCCAAGAGCAACCTGAACTGGGGCACGTCGGGGTGGGGAACGCACCGTGTCGGAGGAGGTGGAGGATCCGTCGGAGTGTGGGTCCGGGTGGCGCGAGATCCACACCTGACCCGAAGTGTCGTGCACGTGCTCCGCGTCGCCGTCGTCCTCGCCGATTCCCGAGTGACGGATCTGAGCTGAAGTTCCAGAAATCCAGTTCACACACAGAGCCTTGAAACCGTTGTCTCGACGTGCGTCGTGTGTGGACAAACAATCGAAATGGAGGACGCGGCCTTTTGACATTTACGAGTAAATTTACGAAGTGGGGATCCTTTACTATCTTGCACTTTGGAGACGGCCGGTTTCACACACACACACACACACACACACACACACACACACTCAAAACGCCGTGGTGTACACGATCAGGTGATCATCGTCGCCAAAACTACGCCACACAGCACTGCAGTCCGTCTGCTGACTTCATACCAGGGTCAACGTAGGTGGCAAAGTTCCAGTCCTTCTTGGAGAGGAGTTTGTCGCGGTGCACGGTGAAGGAGGAGGCGCTGTCCGGGTCCCACTCCATCTGCTTCCCGTCGCCGAAGACGCCGGCGCCGAGGAACTGGCGCCAGTTGCGGCCGTACTCGGGGCGGAAGAAGCCGTGGTCGAGCCGACCCCAGCTGGCGTTGCGCGCGCCGTTGATGTGGGGCCTGGGGACAGGTGTGGAAGAAACAAGGTAATTTATCTGAACAAACAAGCTGCGTCAAAAGACAGAATGAATGACTATGTGAAAAACAAGTGAAATCGAGTGAAATCGAGCTTCAAACAAATTGTTGAACTGAAGCGCGAGAATTGAGAACAACCCGAATGTGGAGTTTGTGCTGAGGATAACATGTTGCTTCAATTTGGCTTTGAGAGTTTTTCACTGCCTCCTCGTGACTGACCTGGCTACGGTGTCGTAGTACATGCGCTCCACGTCCTTGTGGCTCTTGTGGCGGTGGCGCAGCACGAGCACGACGCACAGGATGCAGAAGAGCAGCGCCAGCGGCCCGAGCACTGACGCCGAGATGACGGCGGGCAGCAGGAACGCCTCGGTCGAGTCCGCCTGCGCCTCGCACGTCGAGCCCGTGTATCCACTCGGGCAGCTGTAACCAGCGCCAGGTGCGTGAAGGGAAACAGGGACAAACGCCGCGAGTTCTGATTTGACACGATTGGGGTTTGTGGTCACACTTCACAGATGAGCTCTCAAGGATTCTCAACAGGATCCTTCTGTTGGGTGACCGTGTGCCTTCCGGACTCACTTGCACGAGAGAAGTGCAGTATCGGCGGCGTGCTGACAGGAACCTCCGTTGCCGCACGGGTCTTCGAACTCAGGCAGCTCGCACAGGTCCTCAAACGAGGCTGATCAGAAAATCAACACAACACGACTTGACTCACATTTCTGCTGCTGTTGTTCCCAGATTTAATAATTTTTTTGAACCAGTCGGCGGCAATGTCACGAACTTTGGTTCTGTGCCACGGATTCAAGGCCCAACTCCGTGCAACTTGAAACTGTAAACCACAAGTGTAATTGGCCTGGATTGAGGTGGAGCAGGAAACGTACTCGCGGAGATGTTGAAGGAGCTCTGTGGATCGTCCTTGAACACGTACGAGCCGGTCATGCCGACTGTGGTGCCGTTCACATCGAACTGGTTGTTGTTGTTGAGCGCGTACTTCAGCGCCTCCATCCCGACCTGCAGATCCAGGGTACAACCGTCAAAGCACCATCGGGAGGCAATTCGTTTGATGTGTGCGTGTTTCATTCGCGGACAACTCAATTTTAAAACGCTTCAAGATCATTGAGACTACGCAGGGCAGCGGTACGAAAGAAAACGAACGAACTGCGTTGGCGGTGGCCTGGTCGTTCGTGTCCACATTCACAGCGTACTCGACGCCGGTGGAGCCCGAGCTGAAATGAGGCAAACACGCACAGTTCACATCCAAGTTGCACACGCTGTGAAAAATTACGCACGTATTCAGGCAGGATGGCTTCGTTCCATTTTCCTAGTTTTGTTTTTGATTGGAGAATCGCGAATTTCTGAGAATGGGAAGGACTCACAAGTATCGTTTGATGGTGATGCCGTTGTAATTGCTGTGGATGCGGTACAGCTGCAAAGACCCAAGCGAGACTCAGTGTCAGACGTACGAGTACACCAGCTCTTCACAGTGATTGAGAACAAAACTATCGAAGTTTTTGCCGCATGAAGCACGAGATAGTTCATAACTCCGTGACCTTGAGCCGTACGTGAAAACGTAAAAGACGTACCGTGGGCAGGAGTGAGTAGGTGAGGTCCCACCATTTGAGTGAGTAGGTGATGAGCAGATCCGAATCCCAGGGGTAGTCGAGGATCAGCCACACAAACACCTGGTTCTGAACTGCAGAGGAAAAGGGGAGCTCAGCAACATCTCGACAGAGAGATCAGATGGTGTGTGTGTTTGTCGGGCACAGGACTGACCACGTCAATCTTCGATGAGTGGATATCCAGGTTTGTCCGAGGCATGTGGAGGGCCAGGGCCTGACCCCAAAACACAGCCCTTCCTTCATTTTGTTTGTCCCTGGGGCTCAGACACCACCACCTTGATCTGGAACCAGCTGCAGGTATTTCACGCACCGGCGGTGGGTTTGCACACGGGCCCCCTGACGCTGCACGTGGTGCACGACTGGCGGTTGCCCGACGTGACGCAACCCGAGACGCAGTCGCCGAGGTTGGTGGCGCGTTTGTTGATCTCGATCACCAGGTTCGTTCGCGTGTTCTTGATGGTTGTCGACTGACAGGCCGGCTGAAAATAACGTGAAACGTGAACGGGTCGTAAGATTCACCTTTGTTTCGATGGATCTCACCAAAAGAGTTTGATTTTGATGCATCTTGCACATTCGGTGACATTTGAGACCACTTGGACGAATGAATACAGAAGTTAGCCAAGGGATGATCCCTTCGAGGTCCTCCTTCAGCTTTGGCAAAAAAGATGTGTCACAGGGCTACGCAAAATACTCGGGCTCGGAGGCCCCGGCTCCTCGACTTCTCCTGGATCGATCCGCACCTGAAATGTTTTGCCCGAACCTCGTACAGCACGAAATAGAAGATCAACTCATTTCTCCGCGACATGAGACATCCTCGTAACTGGAACTCACGATGGTCATGCTGGCTGTGGTCTGTTGCCAGAAGCCGCGGTTTGTGCAGTCGGCTTCGCTGACGGCGCTGCGACAGTAGAAGCACGCCTTGCCCTGACCCGGTGGACAGTTGTCCGACACGGGAGCTGTGAAACCAGCAAGGAGTCGGATAAATCCGTGAGCCGCGCATTTTTGACAAGAAGAAATGACAAATTGATGACAGAGTCTTCTAACTTTTAAGTTGTGCTTGTTTCTTCGGTGATTTGAAGATGGAAGCTTTTGTCATCGTCATTGAAGCCCCCCCAAAAAAATTACGCAAGGAAATGTCACGACCTGTGTCAGGCTGTGTTCAGTCTCTTTTTTACATACCACTCGGAGACGAAACATCCAAAGTCCACTCGGTTGTGTGAAGACAGACAAATAAACCGCAAGGAACCTGTTCCAGAACAGATCCCAGAAGGACTCTCCACGAACCACCAACAAAGGACCGACGAAAAACGGGCGACCGTCTTGCACTGCTAAACGCAGCGGACGAATATTTTTCTCCACAAGCGAAAGCATCACCACAAACAAATGTCAGCTTCAACGAACGAAAGACACACAAATGACAAAGATATGACAACAACAAACCTGATCTCTTTCCTAGACGCAAGGGAACGAGAAATCAACTGTTATACACAAGATTGAAAAGGGCTCGTCCCAAAGAGAAAACTCATGTTGAGCTACCTCAGTCAATTTTTATTTATGCCAGAAACCCTGGCTTGCAAACGAAATTTGGATCTGAGGCGCACCTCTGTCTCTCAGTGGTCTGTCCCACAGTTGGCCGTCGATACCCTGCGTGAGGATTGTCCCAGTGCCTGCGGTGCCTGTGCCTTCATTCGAGGTCCCACTCGCAGCACTGGTGTCAGTGTCTGTGAAAAGCTTCCTGGAACTTGCTGTTTCAACATCAGACACATCTTGACCCGACCCACGCAGACGAAAACGCCGATGATCAAGAACAGAGCCAAGTGACCTTTGTAGATCTGACCACAACATCGCGACATCATCGGACCCATTCAAACATCTCCAGTGAGAGAACAGAACATTGTGTTACGTTACCTCCCTCCGTCTTCGGCTGCGACCAGTGGCTGCCACTTTCAAATCGGTTGGGTCCTTGGTTTGCCCCTGTGTGACAATCTCGAATGTGTTTTTTTGTGGAGCCCAAAAGCAACCAAACAAAATGTGTACAGACGTTGCGTGCAAGATTACCTCTGTGACCATCTTCGTGCAACAACAAAGGAACTGGAACACTGTTCCTCAATTCAAATCTGGCGCTGCAGAACTTTAAATTTGCACAGCCCGTTATTTGACTGTATGTCAGCAAGTCACAGACTCGACACAAACCGATGGTTCGTGGCAACATCATCAAAATTTCGAAACGAACAAGAACTGAAAACGTGTGTGGAACCAGACAAGCCAACCAAACACGCGCAATCCAAGCCTTAATTAACTCCCACTCTTAAAGTTACCAAAGCGAGCGGATTTGATTCTCAAGCCACCTTGTCTCCACATACCTTCTGACAACCCAGAGAAAGCAAATTCTTCTTGCTGTGAAAACGCAAGTGACTTTGACATTTTGCCCGCGTGCGTGTGGAAAAAAAACATTCTTACCTTCACTCCACAACCATGTCACACTTCGTTTGACAAGAAGGATTACAAAAATGGTCGAACTGGGGACGGTTTCTCAAGTTCAAAGTTTCAACACTCGGTCGTCCGAGAATACTTCAACAATCTTGGTCAAACCACGTGAACACCGAACCGAACAGAACTTTTCCCCAGAACAAATTCAAGCTCGGATGATACGTACTTGTGGTTGTTTTGGGAGTTGTAGTCGTCGTTGTGGTTTGTGTCGTGACTTCTTGCGTGCTCATTTCGGCTGCAGTGAGTGGTTCCTGTGCCGCAGTTGGTCCTTCTGTCACTGGTTCTTTGGTTGTTGTTGGCCCTTCAGTCACTGGTTCCTTGGTGATTGTTGGTCCTTCAGTCACTGGTTCCTTGGTGGTTGTTGGTCCTTCTGTCACTGGTTCCTTGGTTGTTGTTGGTCCTTCAGTCACTGGTTCTTTGGTGGTTGTTGGTCCTTCAGTCACTGGTTCCTTGGTTGTTGTGGGTCCTTCAGTCACTGGTTCTTTGGTGGTTGTGGGTCCTTCAGTCACTGGTTCTTTGGTTGTTGTTG
>JAAUXT010002496.1_pt1 | contig 20450 bp, 20 predicted proteins | sample 7278171 | NCBI WGS metagenome assembly JAAUXT01 (sample SAMN14350112, study PRJNA611818) | marine sediment metagenome | isolation source: surface marine sediment (1.8m) | place: French Polynesia: Moorea | collected 2018-08 | reverse complement strand
TCCCTCCCTCCCTCCTCCGCCGGGGCCTCATTAGGCGTCATCTCTTTACGCCGCGTCCCTCGGGGCTGGGTGGGCGCCGCGTGGCGAGGCGGGGACGCTTCGCCGGAGAGCACCATCAGCCGAGCACAGCAGCCCACGTCGTCACGCTGCGCATCGACATCGCCCACGTGACAACAGTGAGTGCGGCGCAGATAACCCGGATGGAGACTTGCGTTCTTGTCCCGTCACTTATGGGTGCTTTGCGTCACGTGGCTTTGCGTTCATACAACGGGACAGGGCCTGTGCGAACGCTGTCCAGCAGTACCCAGGAAGTTGTACAGGACGCAGCGCACGACGCACCCAGTGCAGGAGCCACATCGCACGACGGCTACAGTGCGACAGACGCATCACGTGACGCACCCGGCGCGGGAGACGCGCAGCAGCGCGGGTGATTGGCTGCGCTGCGGGCCCCGCGCATCCCGCACCGCCTGATTGAATCAGCGCAACAGCGCGGCGCGCGCGGGCGACATGTGCTGCACCGGATGGGAAATTTCCCCCGCCGAGGCCGCGTCGCCTTTCATGAAGCGTGAGAGGCGAGGCTGTGGCCCCGTCCCTGCAGCGCCGTCCCTGCAGTGCCATCCCAAAACTGCCTACATTTGTGGTGTCATCCCTGCAATGCCTCTCTGCATGACCCCTGGGTGGTACACTGTCCCTGCACTATCGTCCATGCAGTACCGTCCCTGGAGTGCCCACCCAAAACTGCCCATGCCTGCAGTGCCCTCCCTGAAGTGGCGTCGCTGCAACCTGAGACCCTGGCTGACACACTATCCCTGCAGTGCAATCGCTCCCAGACAGTGGCGTCCCCAAACCGTGAGACCCATGGCTGTGTCGAAGTCCCTCAAGCGCCGTCTCCATGGGGTGTTTGCCTTGGCTTCGCTATCCCAGATGCCCTTTTGTGTGCACACACCCACACGCACGTGCCGCGCACAATCGCACGTGCTCGCGCTTATCCTGTGATGCCGCTTCAGCGCAGCGCTCTGCGCAGGGACGTGGCGCCAGTGAATCCGGTCAACGCCCTTTGTAAGAGAGAGGCCCGGGCTCCTGCGGTGGCGAGGCTTCTGCACTGCGGCCCCGGCGCCTGATGTACGGTCGCTGCTCATCCCCTTTACGACCTCCAACTATTTCCAGCCGTTCTCGCGACCCAAGTTTCGGAGCCGCTCGGCGCGTCGTGAGCATCAAATATGCAGCACGGAGCCAAACGGCGAGGCCCGGGGCTAAGGCTGAACCGAGGCGCCGTGGTGCTCGTGTCGTGCAGTGGTGACTCTGACGTCGTGTGCGTGAAGACTCAGGTCACTCACAGTTGAGCTGGCCACACATCCGCACGCATACATGCCCTTACGTGGCAAAACACCAGGTGTAAAAATGTCACACGTCAAAACATACTGACGACGTCCGGAAAGTCAAGGACGCCTCCTCTGAAGTGCTGCGAACACTTGATTTCCTGTCAAGGTTTCCCACGTGACGCGTCATGCGCACTCCACGACACTCACACAACAGCAATGCCTCCCATAACGCATCCTACGTGACAGACTACGGAAGAACAACGTTCGGTGTTTTCTTCAGGAAATTTCGCAGGAAATGAAGATCTCGCGCCTGACGCCTCGAGGCGGCGAGGACAGGAAGCGGCGGGAGGCGCGGGGAGGCTCGGGCGGCGGCGCCTGACGCCCGGGGAGACGGGGACAGGAAGCGACGGGGCGGGGCGGGTCACGATGCGGACGGCCACCCGACCTGACTCCTCAATGCAGAAATGACGTGTGCGTGTGTGTGCGTGTGCGTGTCTTGGTGTGTGTTACGTCTGTGCCATTGTGTGTGTGTGTGTGTGTGTGTCTTGGTGTGTTACGTCTGTGCCATTGCGTGTGTGTGTGTGTGAGTGTGAGTTTTGTGAGTGTGAGTTTTGTGTCTTTTCGCTTGTGAGTGTGTTCCTGTGTATGTGTGTGTGCCTGTGTTTGTGTGTGTGTGTGGGGGGGGGGTGTTGTATCGCGACCATACAGCGACAGAAAGGTCAAATGTTGTCCAGGCTCTCCTTTCACAACCCGAACTCTTCCTGCCATCACGTCCGCTACTCCCACCAACGATCCCTGGCCCGCTCCCCCTCCCGGCCCTGCGCCGCCCCCTCCCGGCTCCGCCCCTGCTCCGCGGCGGCAGCGCGGGCGCTGCTTCCCCTGACAATCTAATCGGCGCATGCCGCGGCTATCAGCCGCCGCCTCGCCCCTCTCCTACTCTCCTCAATTACCGGGCCCGACCGCCGCCGAGCGACGCTCTCACCACGCTGTCAGGCATGGCGAGGCAACGGAGCAGCTTCACTGCTGCACCGGGAGGCGCGAAGGGTGTTGGTTCGAGTCCGCACAGGAGGGGGCGTGGGATGTACGACCGCGTTGTGCGTGACGACACTGAATCTTTCCTCGACGACGAAGGCATGGGGCAGTGGGCACAAGCTCTTGTTCACTTTCTCTCTCTCTCTCTCTCTCTCTCTCTCTCTCTCTCTCTCTCTCTCTCTCCCCTCCTCTCTCTCCCTCCATCTCTTTCAGTCTCCCTCCATCTCTCTCAGTCTCTCTCAGTCTCTCTCTCCCTCTGCTCATCTCTCCCATCTCTCTCTCCCTCCCCATCTCTCCCCTGTTCTCACAGTGCGCCTCCCTCCCTCCCCTCCGCGCGGAGCTGTCCGGCGCGGCCGTCGCTCCCGCCACTAATCCTCGTAATGAAAGCCCCGCGAGGCGACGCGCCGCGCCGCGGCCAAATCAGCCGCGAACTGAGCCGGGCCAATCTCCGAGAACCCGCCGAGACACCGCCTGGGTGGGGGCGGAGTCCGGGGAGGGGGCGCCGGGGTGGGAGAGTCACGGAGAGGGGGCAGAGAACGAGAGGGAAGGAAAGGGTTGTCGGGGTCTGGGTACATTTGGCAAGGGGCAGGAGACGCCGCTTTGGGCGAGGGCGGTGGCGGGGGGGGGAGAGAATGGGCGGGAGCGGAAACACCAGGCAGAGGAATGGGAAGGAAGGAGTTTGAGGCAGGGGCGAGGCTGGTCCTTCGCACACTTGCCACACTTGGACCGAGAGAAGACTCTCGTACGCAGGTCCTGAAACACTTGCGGCGATTCAATCCGAACCAATTTCTGGTTTGATGCAAGGCCATCACCCCTTGTTGTCACCTCTCAGCCTTCTACGCAGTGACACGCTCAGCATGAGACGGCGTCTGCCCCACCCCACCCAGGACCATGGCTCTGCCCCGGCCCGGATCCTGACTCTGCCCCCGACCGCCGCTGAAGCCTGCAGTTTATGGCAGTCTCCACACGCCTCCAGCAAATTTCTGCTGTGCAACGATAGATGCGAGAGGCCGCTTCGTCCCCGCGCCCGCCAGGGCATCCATTGTGGCGGGCGCGGTGAAGCCTGCTTCACACTGAGGGCCTCGGCGTCCCGCATAAGAAAGCTGTATCTCACAACGCAACACGCGCACCCAACGCAACGCCCATTGGCACAGCTGCAACTCAGGACGCCTCCTGGCGCAAACCCGTGACCTGAACAGAGACGCAGTGCGCGACGCACCCGGCGTGATCCCGACCCGAGGGAACAACACACCCGAGCTGAGTCCGGCAAATTGCCAGTAAATCCTGCGGTCCGCCTGCGTCCGCCTGCGCCCGGGACAGGACGCTGCGCCTGCGCCGGGGCCGACGCCACAGAACCGCGCAGTCGCACAAGCGACCGGTTAAATATGCATGAGGCGGCTTGTTTGGTGCGAGGGCTTCCTGCGCCGCCGCCCAGGCCCCGTGCGTGGGCAGGTGCGCGGAAGAGATGGGCGTGCGTCACGTCGAGGCTCACTCAGGGATTTGTGCTCCTCAAGCGCTGGGAGAATCGAGCGCTGTTTTCCAAATGGGTCTGTACGAAGAATGTAAGATCACGAGAGAGAGAGAGAGAGAGAGAGAGAGAAAGAGAGAGAGAGAGAGAGAGAGAGAAAGAAAGAAAGAAAGAAAATAAGAAAGAAAGAAAGAAAGAAAGAAAGAAAGAAAGAAAGGAGGAAAGAAAGAAAGAAAGAAAGAAAGAAAGAAAGAAAGAAAGAAAGTGAGTGAGTGAGTGAGTGAGTGAGTGAGTGAGTGAGTGAGTGAGTGAGTGAGTGAGTGAGATCAGAGAGGGGAGGAGAGAGAGAGAAAGGAGAGTGACGACAGAGGCCGCGAGAAAGGACAAAGATGGAAACCGGAGAGTGTGACCTCTGTGAGATGTCAATTTTGTCAGAACAAAGTTCAAAGTTGGGTCCGAACAAAGTCCTGATTTGGTACAGAGCTGAGGTCTTGTGAACCCATCTCGGCTCGTCCGCGGACCTGCGCGGGAGAGCTGCGTCGCGTTCCGGGCTGCGCCGCCGGTCGAGACGCGGGAGCCTTTCTTCAGTCCGCGGAAAGAGAAGCCGCGATCGAAGCGGAGAGAAGATGGATGTGTGAATAGAGACGGGAAGTGGATCTGGGACCGGGAACCAGGCGAGGGGGACGCGCGGGGTTGGGTGTGGGAGGGAGCCCAATTTGACCGGACCAAGACAGAGCCTTGGAGAAACTTTAGCAATTCAGGTCTGACACTGAACTTCAGACAAAAAAGTTTGATGCACGGGGAAGAAAAGGACAAACGATGCCCGGGATGTCACTTGAATTCACATCACTGCCATTGTCACCAACATGGAAAAAAATGGCGAACACGTCAAGATTCAATGTGGCGGACTGGATCCGCGCGGAGCGCAGGGTCCGGGTCACGTCTCCGCTGCGCAGCTTGAGTGGCAGCTTCACGACGCGCTCCGTGACCCGCGGAAGGAAAGGAGCGGGGTCTGAGGGAGCCAGGCAAGGAAAGGAGCGGGATCTGAGGGAGCCATGGCAGGAAAGGAGCGGGGTCTGAGGGAGCCAGGCAAGGAAAGGAGCGGGACTGAGGGGATGCTGGTGTGGCGAAGGAAAGAATGATCCATTCGAAGGGAACATTGACCCATGGAGAGGAGCCACTCTCCGAGTGGATGCTTGAAGGCGCGCAATGACCTGTGGAAGAAAGAACACCCGGAACGATTCTTCTCACAGCGAGACCTCCTGCTTTCTGACACCGTGTAAAGCTTCTCGAGGCTTTGTGTCTCAAGCGTGTCGCGTCTTCAGATCAATTGAAGCTTGCACAAAAGGGACGCAACACGACTGATGGGTCTCGTGCACGAGACCCATGCGCCCCCTGGGCCGACGCCGCTCAGGATCCGCAGCGGCAGCGACGGTGGGGCCGGGGCCGAAGCTGTCGCTTTCACGAGGCCGGGCCACCAATTTCCCCGGACATGGCGGCGCGGTGCGCCGGGCGATATGGAGGAGCGGCGCGCAGCGTGACCCGAGGGAGCGCCAAACACTCATTTCCTGCGTCCTCTCTGCCTGGTTCCCGCTCCCTCCTCCCTGGCACCCGCTCCTCCTCCTTGGTTCCCCCACCCCTCTCTGGTACCCGCTCGTCTCCCCGGGTTCCCCCTCCCCGACTCAGGAGCTCGCCCCACCCCCACCACCAGCTTCCCTGTGTGCGTCATGTGTGTGGAGACTCAGTGACGCAGGACCCTTCTCGGCTCACGTCACGCAGTGTGAAACGGGCCCCGCCCGGATCTCCCACGGCGGGAGTGGCAGCGAGGCGCCCGGCTCGTGACAGAAGGCGATCAGGCGATGATGTGACGTGACACAGCCCCGTGCTCCGTCATTAGGGAGACGCGGGCCTCGGGCCGCAGCGAGGCGCAGCCCATTAACCCGCGCAGCCAGGAAATTCAACACGCACCCGGTGGGAAATAGACCTTGGGCTTCAGCTGGTGAAGGGAAAAAGATGCCTCGTGTCCCCACCATTGTCAATCCAGATTTGAGAATGAAAGGCTGGGGATCCTGGGTCTCTTGTTCAATGAGGTTTACTCGATGGTGTTGGTTTTCAAAAGTAGGAAGTGTTCTTTGTTGTGTGGGTCTGATCAGACACAAATACCAGATTCCAGGAGATGGAAGGAGGCTGAAAGAGACTGAGCGAAAGGTCAGCGAGTGAGTGAGTGAATGTGTGAGTGAGTGGTTGAGTGAATGAGTGCACGAGCGAGCAAACAAGCGAGTGAGTGAATGAGTGAGTGAGTGAGTGAGTGACTGACTGACTGACTGACTGAGCTGGCAAGCCAGCGATAGGTGGAGACAGCGAGCTGCGCGCCGCTCTGCATGGCGTCGCGGACCCTGTCCCGCACAGTTAATGGATGCGTTGACACTGACCGACCGACAGGCGGGCGGCGCTCTCGCCCGCGGCGCGGCGTCACGCACCTGCGTCCCCGGCGCCTCGCTCTCCCGCCGCGCGCGTGCGCACTGGGTGCGTCATGCGTGTCCGTCCTTCCTCATCAGCGTCCATCGTCGCTGAGTGCCCTGCTGGCGACAGCCATTGCGGACGCCATTGCGCCCATTGACCTGGATCGGGGGACGCAACACGTGATGCAGCCCACGCGAGCAGCTTCGGACCTGCCTCACCCGCTTGACCCAGCACGCATTGACGTGTCCGTCGCCGCTCCCGTCCCGCGTGAATCGCACTCGAGGGCCCCGCAGCACGGGCCGTGGCTTCCTCTCAGGAAATCTCGGTCACTCCCATTGTTGACAGTGGCGCAGCGGCTTTGTGTGGACTGCGAGAGTGTGCAGCGCGGGCGGGAGGGAGGGAGGAGGGAGGGAGGAGGGTCGCTGCCGAGCGACCACCGGGCGAGGCGCGTGCTCTGCCTCCCAATCCCGCCGGGGCGGCGAGGCCTCGGCCCCGGGGAGGGGCGGAGCCAGCCGCCGGGCGAGCGAGGCCTTGATCCATGGGAGGGGCGGACCCAAGTCCTGCCCAACTGATTTTCTTTCCCTTTCGAAGTTGGGCTCTTCACTGTCGCATTTCAGGGGACTCTGCTTTTCAGAACCAATGATGTCAGACAACTCAACATCAAACTGAACTGCGTTTGTCTGAATCGGCATCTTTTCGCACGCTGTATCAGTGCGTTGAACTGAAACACGAGTGTCTAGATCCAGTTCTTTTGGGACGCGTCACTGTGTGGCACGTGTCATTGTCAGCGCGTCCCGACATTTCAGCAGACAAAGGAAGTCCATATTGCGGGGATGAGGGACGGAGCTCCAATGACCACTCGTCAGGCGGGGCTATGTGGAGGCGAGGCACGCAACGAGACACGTTCTCTCCCGTCCAGAAGCCGCAGCGCTGCTGAGAGCACGTCCGGGGGAGACGGATCCAGGGTCAGCGCATGCGCAGGGTCGAGCAACAATCACGTGGGCGCCGCATGTTCTTCTCCTGATTTTCCAGGAGACCTTCCAAAGACCCACGAAATTGTCCACGCCCAATCATCATTGACTTGAATAGTTTAGCCTCTTGAGGCCAGAGGCCCATCAAGTCACGTGTTCTTCAGACCCGACCATGGATCGAGCCTCAGTCCCAGCCTGACTCCGCCCCACCCATCTCCTCGCGTGGCCCGCGGTCTTTGTGGGCGCTAATTGCGAGTCAGTGTCCGGAGCCTCGCCTGCTGCCCCCGGCTGCCCCTGCTCCCCTCCCCCGAGAGCCTCGCCTCCTGCCCCCGCTGCCCTCGCTCCCCTCCCCGGGGTCCTCTCATCCGCTGCCCACTGCAGAATCACTCTCAGAACAAACCTGGATCCTGTGGGCCTTTCTCGTGGTCAATTTCCGCACGTTCTGCAGGTGCAGTGCATAGTGTCCATGTGCAGGTCAACAGGGCCTTCAGCGGGTCCTTGGTCCTCTGTGCTCTGTGCTCCCCTCCCTCCCTCCCCGGCGGCCCGGCCCCTGGATCCCCGCCCCGCCCCGGAGGCGGCGGGTCGGCAGCTGTGCAGCGCAGGGCGGACGGTGGGCGCCGCGCGGCGTGTCGAGTCCCCGCGACACGGCCCGAGCCTGCGCCGTCCATCACCCGTCCAGCTCGGGGGAGGGGAGGGGGAGGTGACGCCGCAGCGCCGTCCGCACGACGTGACGCGTTGCGCTTGAGACTCGGGCCATTCCAGCCACGAATCGCGTCTGTTGGTTTGAACATTGTACGAATGGTCTCATCTCACGAATTTTGGACCCCAAAAACTGTTGCAAAATTGCAATTTTGACTTCGTGCCTCATCTCTGGCAGGAAACCAGAAATGGACATGTACAGGACGGGGCTGCAAGCATAACCAGACTGCGTGTGATACAGCTCTGCTCAAATTGGCATTCCGACTTCACTGTAGGGACTGCAGATTCATCCTCTATTGTCACAGTGGGATTGTAGCTCTGCAGACTCATTGCCCAACGCTGCGGGGACGGCGCTGCAGCCGTATTGCAGCACAATGCCTCCTGCGCGTATATGCGGCGGCAGTAATCAGTGGGGACAGATCCCTCTCGCAGCTGACACACAATACAAATGAGAGCCCCGACCTGCCCCGAATCCTAAGCGCCCGGCTCGGGGAGGGAGGGAGGCGGCCGAGGGCGGCGCCGGGTTCGCGGGGAAGGCGCCGGCCTGCGGCCCCGGACGGATCGGGTGTGCTCCACGGGAATGGTGTCACCTGACCCGAATACAAACCACTGCAGCTCAATGAGAAACACGTGCAATGCACACTTATACACACACACACTACACAGACTCACACACACACACACACACACACACACACACACACACACACACATGCGGACACATTGACTGGGTTCATAGTGAAGGGGCTCTTGGTCAGTCAAGAGAGGTCAACACAGGGATCGAACACGTGTGCAAAATGACCTCCAGTTTGACCCATGAATGGATCGTGGGACAACCTGACCCGGGACTGCGTGAGCGCAATCGTGCGTGCTGTTCCGCACTCCACTCAACGTCAATGGGCCTGCTCGACAAACGCTCCTTCCTTCGCAGCATTCGTACCACGGGCGTAGTGCGGTATGAGTACACTGCGTGTATGATTCGTATGGAGCCTCGATGGAAGTGAGAGAGACAGACGCCTCGTATCTCGTATCGCACCGAGGCTCATCTGAGGCGGGGGGGGGGGGAGGGGGCGTCGCGTCCTTCCCGCGCGCAGCTCTGTGATCGCGCCTCGTGAACTCAGCAGACCCGGGGGCTCATCTCCCGATGCGCCGCGCTGCCGCGGAAAAGACAACAGATCCCCAGGCCAGGCTCACGCTGAGTGCGTCGTGCGTCATGCGAGGCCCTTGTCTTTCAAGGGAAACGGGGTCTGCGTTACGTGAGTGCTGTGGTGTAGGGCACGAAAGAAACTGTAGCACGCGCACGCACACACAGACACACACACACGATCTGCGTGACTATGTGAGAACAACACATGTATGACGAACGTACACCCATACATCACCACAGCACGAGCTTCACCATTCAGTGTCAACCACGTCCTGTAGACTCCACACACACACACACACACACACGCACACACACCATCTGCGGTGGGTGCTTCTGGTGCAGGAGCAAACGTAAACACTTCACGCACGCACACACGCAGTCGCACATGCACTCGCAGCACGAGCTTCACCATTAAGCGTCAACCACGTCCTGTGGACTCCATTGTCTTGTCCAAACAAGAACACAGCGCACGACTCGCGCAGCGTGAACCCGGCCTCAGGCCCCAAGGCGACCGCGGAAAAGGGCGCGGGACGGCGCGCGTGTTTTGACGCTGTAATTGCGTGTTTGAGTGCCGCCCGTCCCTCCTGCGCACAAACTGATATGCCCGCCGGGTCCCCGGGGAGGAACACGCCAGCCGGGCCCTTATTAACTTAAGCGCGAGGGCGCAGCCGCCGCGCCGCTTAATTGGTGTGGAGAAGCATTGGAGCTGACTGAAGCGGGGTCACACTGGAAGCGACAGCAGGGTGCGTCCGTGGAAAAATTAATGGGGGTCGCGGGGAGCCCGGGAGGGGTTGCGCTGGATGCGTCGTGCGTGACGTCCACTGCGCCAGGTTTGTGGGCGCTGTGTGGCTGAGTTGACCTGGCGTGGTTTGAGTGGGTGGTTGGAGGTGAGGCATGACGCAAGCAGCGTGAGCCGGGCCCTGAGACAGCAGCGCAGGCGGAGTTCTCTGAAGGGGACTCGCGATCACGCGACGTGACGGAAGAGACGACTCAGCGTGAGGAGATAGGGGAGAGGTGGAGCCACGGGTGGAGCCCTGGTGGAGGGGGAGCCAGGGTGGAGCCACGGGTGGAGCCCTGGTGGAGGGGGAGCCAGGGTGGAGCAACGGGTGGAGCAGAGAGCTTACGTGGAAAGGGAATAAGGGTAGAAAGGAGAGCGAATGTGCAGCGGGGCCAGGGCAAGGGAAAGTGGAGGCCGGGTCTGGTCATTTTGATAGGTGTGTTTGCGCGTGTGTGTGTGGTGTGGTGTGCGTGCAAACGGGAAGAGACCGGGACTTGAACCGTCTGAGTCTTCAAAGTTTCAGACGCACACCAATTTCAATGCCCCTGTCTTGTCTCAAGATGGCATCGATCCCCCCCCCCGACCTTCCCTTGGCGCCGCCCCTGCGAGGCGCCGCCCCGCCCTCCTCAGCGCTGCGGTTCCCGGTCACGAAGCGGAGCGGTAAGTGGTGAAACGTGATGCATCACCGCCGGGATGGCGGCGTCGGGTGCGAGGTACTGTGATTGAGGCTCGGTGAGAGGCAATGGGGCAACAGTGGATTGTGCAGGAAGGCAGGGCTGAGCTGGGTGGTCAGGGGCACCGACACAGCGGTGGTGCTCACAGCCCGCTCAACGAGTCCCCATCAACTTGTCCTTGGCCTGGAACAACTGTGGCCTGGATACATCGTGGACACACTTCCACCCGGCGAGGTTCAAACCGGAAGTTCCATGGGACACGTGATGCAGACGAAGCCACTGTGGACCACGCTGCAGTGGCTCCGTTGCTGTGTGAAGAACCGTGGAGTCCCCAGCCCCCATCACTCACTGCCCATCTCTGTCTCATTGGAGACGAAACACTGTGAAATCGACGGTCAAATCAAGTCCTCATCTGTTCCACCATTTTCTGAAGATTTGTGGTTGATTCGAGATTTTGTCGCAAAACAGTGCGAGTGGACGAGGCTGCTTTCTGGCTGAGATAAGTTTTCATGCTTGTGTAACAACAACCCCCACCTCCTCTCACCGCCCACCCAAAGTCACATCATTCCTCGCCCGCGAACTTGCCACTCATCCACCTACTCATCCGCCCACCTGGCTGTCTTTTCAACCCGTGACCTTGCCACGCTCGCTTCCTCCCTGAGTGAGTGAGAGGACAGCTCTGGGCCCGCAGCTGTGGTCGCGGACAGCGGTCCCGGTGATACCCGGGTCGCGATGCGTGGTCACGCGACACGGGACGCGGGGACAGCGACAGCGCTGGGGCCGGTGCGCACTACGGGCTTCGTGATTTGCAGGCGGCACACAGTCAATGGGCGCCGAGTCGCTGAGTCAACTCTGCACCCGGTGACTTGTGCAGGGACACGACACACAAGGGACAGCACTGCCAACGCCAGGGTGATGGGCGTTGTTTTCTTCTATCTCGGAACCTGATGATATCTGCACTGAATTGAAATCGAGTAGAACGTCCATGGATGAAATCAGAAGCAGCGTGACCTGCAGTTGACAACAAAGTCTACGCACAACTTTCATAATTTTGCTTCAACCAATGTGAGACGTAGCCGAACAGAGAGCAATGCCCACCACAGAGCCAAGAGAAGAACCAGGGGCCCTGGGAGCCTGCGTCCTACTTTTTACTGCACAATTCTTGGAGATGAAATTGGCCCCGGGGCTGCCCCTGAAGGAGAACGTGAATTGACAGATGCACGGAGACGGACGTGAGCGACCGGGCGCTCTCGTTGCCCGCGTCCCCGCTGATGAGTCGGCGGCGCCGGGAGGGAGGGACGCGGCGCCGCGGGGATCGCTAACGATCTCCCATCACTCCTCTCCGCACCTCACCCACACACCACCCGCGCGGCTTCACACCGGCTGCGCCACGCGACGCGTTCACGTGCGGGTCAATGACCGTCAGGAGCCATGTCCGTTGCACACGCGTTGCGCATGCGCACAGCGAACACAACGGACATGAAGCATGCGTCACGGGCGCTGAAGTCCCATGATTGGGTCGAGTGAGTTATTGCAAAGACGTACTGGTAGTACACCTAATGTGACGCGCACGCATTCAGTGTCACACATGACGCATCTGCATGACACACCCAGTGTGATGACGCACGGAGCGTGAACCCGCCCCCTCCTCCTCCTCCACTGCGCGGCGCATCCACCCCTCTCCGCACGTGTTCACACTTCACCGTTCGCTCTTCACTTTCCGCCCGAGAGCGCAGATACCGGGGCCAATGAATCGATCCTGACTGCAGCGGGCTCCAGGGTGCGGCTCACACTGGAGGCGAGCCTCGCGCTGTATCCGGTGGGCGGGGGCTCTATCTTCCATCTCGCGATGGATTCATTCGTCCACGAACTGATGGAGTCATGATGTCCAGTGTGAATCTTGCATTTTCACGTCGCGTTAAGGAAAACACAAAACACAGGCTGCTGTCCTCACCTCGTCAGAGGCGCAACGCGTCTGGTACCAGCCCTTCCCATGCAACACAACACGCATTGATTTGCGCAGGGACGCAACACGTGACGCCGCCCGGTGTAATCCCGGCTTAGCGCGCGGCGCCCGCGGCGCCCACGGCGGTGACGGCGTCACGTCTATTCACAGCCCCCCGCGACATGAAACGTGTCTGCAGCCGAGGGGCGAGGAGGGAAAGGGCCCCGTCTGACGCACTGTCAAAAACTCACGAGAACGAGTTGGGTGGAATTGGCACGGACGAACTCGAGGCTCGAGTCACGAACTTATCAGATCCCGGAGCTTCAAGTGAGAGATTGAAGAGTGGATCCAGGTTCTGGTCGAATGGAGGGCGGAGGGGACTCTTGAGGAAAGGAGTGGGGTCAGAGTTACACACCACAATCAACACAATGTTAAACTACCCGAAAAACCCTTCAGCCAAACTCAGTACCACAGGACTGGAACGTCCCCGGCGCCCATATTCCTGGATGAATCACTGAGACCTTCACTCCACGCTCGTCTCCATGGTGCGTTGCGTCTATTCTTCTCAGCGTACAGACTTTTACAGACTGAAGGCGTGACGGCTCCACCGTGAACGTGGCCGCAGCTCTGGCCCCAGGTGTTCCGGCGGTTTTTCACTGTGTCAGTGGCAGGGGCCTCCGCGGAAAAAAGTCCAATGCCAGTGCCTCAATGGACGCGCTGTGTGGTGCTTTCCCCAGCGACGCAGCGCCTATTGACTCGCACAGGGCACGGCACATCACGCGTCTATTGTGAAGCAGACGCGGCCCAAGGGCCTCGGTTTAGAATGCCAACCACAGGACTCGAGAACAAAGGCTGCGGGGCGACGTCGCGCGCGTCGCGATCAATGACGGAGCGTCGTAAGAAAAGACGCTCCTCGACGGGTGCCCGCGCCTCGTATTGACCCCGGCGCCCGCCTCCGCGAGAGTGCGGGTCCACACGAGGATTCTCTTACACGGCTTTTCACTGCCTTCTGCGATCAATAGGGAGGCCTCCCTCCCTCCCTCCCTCCTTCACTCTCACAGACGTGGTTCACACCGGCGAACGATTAACAATCATTCTTCTCCTCACCCGTTTCAGGTTATTTCACACTGGATGCGTCACGCTTCGCATCCCTATTCAAACCAGCATTGGCTATTTGCAGACCAGAGACTCAACGCCCATTGCCTCACACCGAGACATTTCGCATGACGCATTCACTATGAACCCAGGCACCCTCCCGCTCTTACTTCACTCCTTCACTCCAGGCCACGAGAGAGAAAACATCCCCTCATAGTCGCGCGGCGTCCCTCTCAATAAGCGAGGTTCTTTGGGTGCTTCTCGCCTGGGTGTCGGTGCGGAGAGGCGTGGGGCGGGGCAATTGGCTGGGTGCGTGCGTTTTCAGGGCGTAGCGGCTCCTTCCTCTGAACTTTCATAAGGCTTCTTCGCCGCTTCTGATTCGAGAGGCGAGGGGTTTTCGCCTGAGCTGTGAGTGCTTTTGCGGACGCGTTCTGAAGAAGAGGCCTGTCTTCGCACCGGGGGCGCGTCACGCGCTGCGTCCCTCTCCACGAGTCAATACGAGTTCGAAGAGGCGACTCTTGCGAGAACCTCAGAGGCCGCAGCACATCTGAAAAATCGTTCAGTCCGCACCGCCTTGTACCGTCCTTCACGAGACTTTCACAAGTTCAAAATTTCTGAGTCTACGGTCAGTGCTCCGAGGGTCAGACCCCGACAAGGTCAGCGACCCTGGATGACCAGGGTACCACACTGCTCCACCACAGTGTGGTGGAGAGCAGATGCACACGCCGTGTTCATTCACCCCACCCTCCTGTGCGTGCATCAATGAGCAAAGGAGAATACACCGCGCTGTGCACCGCCCTTTGACTTGTGAGGGAAGCTCGGACATGGACTCGATGTGAACCCAGAGATTTACCGACTGTACGTGCACCGAGTGTAGCTCGTGCGATGTCTGCGTGGGAGTTTGGCCCGTCTGCGCTCACAGTGATTCGCAATGATCAGCTCCTCCTTCACCGAGCATCTGGATTGACGCTTCGCCCGCTGGGACAGGGGCAATCTGGATCTCCTTGCCTCCCGCAGATCCAGGGGCCTGGCAGGAGCCCGGGATCTCCACTTTTGCCCTTTTCTTTCGTTTTGGGAATGTTGGCATTGGACACCTGAAAAGTTGGGTGTAACATCTTCAAATATGGACTCTCGTTTCCGGTGTGGTTCTCTCCCCTGGTTCCCCTTCCACCTGGTCCCTTCGTGTTGTTACTTCTTTGCCTGGTACCCACCTCGTTCCCCTCAGCCTGGGCCCCCTGCTCCCCAACCAGTTCCCCTCTGCCTGGTTCCCCCTCCGCCTGGCCCGGGTCCCTCCGGTGAAACCGGATCTGCTGAGTCTGCGCACTGCGCGACGCGGCGTCTCATCCAATCAGAGGCTGATAAATCGCATTTCCGCGCAGCCGTGTGAAAACCGACCCGCTCCCTATCGCTGCCAGGGCTCGGGGGCCTGGTTCACACCGGCGAGGCGCTGCACAGGCGAGAAGCACTCGCGGATTCGTGGCCGTTGTGGGCAAGGGACCAAAATATAGTGCACGAACTGCACTGCATGTGTTGCTGGGGAAACACGCCGGATTTGGTCGCCATGGTGACAGGACCTCAGTACGAGCCTCTGTTGAAGGTCAGAGCCTGGAGGACGGGTCACGGGTGACATCGCTTCACACGTCAGACGAGCACAGGAACGCCACGCCCCCGGCCTGATCCCGCTCGCATCTGTTACCACGCTCATCGCGGCGATGTGGGCGGGTTTGTTTCCGCAGTTTAACCTGGTCAGGTTGTGTCAGTCAATCTTCACGCAACACATTCTGGGTCAGACGATCCCACCCTAAACACCGCGGATACCCGGGAGATAGCGGCCCGGCTCGCGTTCGCTCCTGATAGCGCCTGCGGGGGAGGAGTCGGAAGGGCATTCCAGGGACACCAACATTTTCTGACAGAATCACGTTTTTCAAGACCCAAACCAAGTTTTGCACCTCGTGTTGTCGCAGCTGAAAACTTTTTGTTGTGACTGTATTTCCAGTTGAACAGACTATTTCCAATGAGACCTCAACGGACCCGCTTTGGGACGTGGATGCCTGGACTGGGCCCTGGATCCGCGCCTCGTCCACCCCGGATCCTCCCGCCTGGAGCCTGGATAACGGGCTCTGCTGATAACGGATGGGAGGGAAACTCGTGTTGCGTAACACGAGCATCCAGTGCTCAGGAACGGACCCACGTAGGCGGGGCGGAGGCGGACCCATAACTCTCCCGCGCGGCTTTCAGACAGTTGGCACAGAGTAACAAATGTCAGGTCACTGACTCTGCGTTCATCCACTGCTGGCTGCTTGTTTCTCTGTCCACAGTGAACACACACACACACACATGTACACACACACACAGAGTCTGTCTGTCTGTCTGTTTGTCTGTCTGTATGTGTCTGTCTGTCTGTCGGTCTGTCTGTCTACAGATCTCTCTCTCCCTCTACTCACTCCCTCTCTCTGGAGCACACATCACACAAACGCTGATTTCCCTGGTGTACACACTTGTAACACACACACACACACACACACACACACACACACTCGCCTGTTGGCAGCGCCTCCCCCTTCACCCCCTGGCTCCCCTCTCTCCCCGGCTGACCCTCCCTCCCGGGTGCGGAGGGAGCGGTGGAGCGAGCGCAGAGCGCCGCGGCGCTCCGGACGCGCTGCTCCTCATTCCTCACAGCGCCGGTCGCTCCCCTCGACCCGCGGCGCGCCACGCAGCTGCCTCCGATCAATCACCGGGCTCTCCCCGCCGACCCGCGCGGGGACGGCCGGGGCCGGATCCGGGGGCGGCGGAGCCAGGCAGCCGCGGGGGCGGATCCTCCACCGAGGGCCCTGCACGGGAGACACCAGGGCTCAGATCATCCACAGGGGATCAGGTGGGGTGGGATCCTGTGTCTGCCTGAGATTCTGTCGTTCAAGATTCTGCACGAAGGATCTGACACGAACCCTGTAGAGGGGGCGGGAGATCCTGCTTCCACGACAGATCCCGCATGGCAGGGTCTCGCAGGGGCACACACATGGAAGGGTCCAGTCGGGAGTGGGCAGCCAGCTGGAAGAAACGTGGAAAATTCACAAAATCCCCACTCTCCAATGCTCCACAATGACCAATTTTCGGAAGCATCCACTTCTCTCAAACACTTATTTGCAGGGACAGACCTGACCCCACCTGTCCCTGGATCCCCCTCCAACCGACAGCGGAGGCCTGGCCCTGCACCGGCGGAAGCCGGGCTCTGAACGGCCGGAGGAGAGAGCGGAGGCCGCCCGGACGTTTATTGTGTCAGCTTTATGGGGGTCCGCCGGAGCCGACGGCTGATCCAGGGGTGCATCCAGGGGTCGCGCAGGAAGGGGGATGCACACATGTTTGTTTGGAAGTCAGTGGGCTGCAGGGTCAGAACTCCAACACTGATGGTTTGGGGCTGTAGTGGTTGGAAACGAGAACACATGCAGGCTCGCGCTCTACCTGCAATGACTTCGGCGCTGCCTGTGTGTGACGCACAAATTTTTGCTGTCGTCGTGTGTGGTCAGTACTTCATTCATCGAGTGTGAATCACCTGGTGTGAATGCACAGGACCTCTGCACGCACACACACACACACACACACACACACACACACACACTGTGAAACTGCAGGAGCCCCAGGGACGTGGCTGGAGCCGCAGCTGCGACGCCACCCTCTGACTCAAAGTGCATGTTCTCCGGATGTAGCCTTGGGTCGCCTGGATTCCGCGCTGCGGTGCGGCGACAGCTGCGCCGCGCGGCCGCGTTCACACTGCGCGCTGCTGAGCGGTGTGCGTGTGTGTGTGTGTGTGTGTCGAGTGAGGTGCGCTGGGCAGCTCAATGCGAAACCAGTTCAGGAGTACATCAAGCTACCAAACTGCTCGTAAAATCTGAACACAACACACAGACACCATTGGTGTCGGATGCTGTTGGCGTTGTGCAGCATGCAGCCGAGTCCTACGCTTTTCTGTACGAGTTTGCTTTGCGTCTGTTTCAAGTCAATGAGTGCAGCGCCCAGTGCTGTATGTAGTGTGGTACGCCTGCAGCCGTCTCCAGGCTTCACTGTACACAGCGTATACAGCTGCGGCCCCGGAGTCTCGTGACGGCCCGGGCCGCCCCGGCCTGTCTCCGCCGCGCAGGGCGGGGGGAGCGCGGCGGGACGTGAGGCGGGCGGACGTGCCGTCCCCGCCTCGCCCACTCAGTCCGCCGGGGGACGGATCCCGGAGCAAGGCAGGGTGTGGGCTGGATGGTCCCACATGCACGTCTAAATCTCTGCAGAATCTGAATCATTGCAATGTGTGTGTGTGTCTCTCTCTGTTTCCTTGCCTTGGACTTTCCAGTTCCCTCCCTTCCTGGAGTCAGCCACAAAAACCTTGTGTGTCTGTACGTCTGTCTCCCTAGAGCTGTCTCTTTCTGTCTCTTTCTCTCTGTCTTTCTCCCCTCTCACTCCCTCTGAGGTCCTTTTCTCCCTCAGGACTTCTCCCATCCTCTGTCTCCCTCCCCACCCCTACCAGTTTCCCAACCTCACCCCATCCCTCTCCACCTCACCTCCACCTCACCCCTCCACCTCCCACCCCTTCCCCGGATCCGCCCTCCTCTCCTCCGCGGCTGATCCGCTTAATTAGCGTTTCGCTGCTGATTCATAATGGATGAGGCGGCGCCGAGGACTGCGGAGCGGAGATGAGAACACACGAGCCCGGGCGGGATTCGGGGCGCGCCGCACCGGCTGCGTCACGGGGCCGCTCACACCGGCTGCGTCCCGCACACACCGGCTGTATTACGCCCACTGAGGCACGCCCAGAAATCCGAGTCCTCTGACACCCGCCGGTTGCACCGGACGCTTCGTGGATTCGGGAACCTGTCAGGTCGAGATTCAGGGCCCAGTCGCACCGGCTGCAGCATCACGCGCTGCATACAGCCACAAAATGGCCGCTGCTGCGGTGGGTGTTGCCTCATCGCGATTTATCACACATTGATGGGAAAATCACAATCAGCAAATTGATCCAATCCGCAATAACCTGAGGTGAGGCGGAACGTTTGCAGGCGGCCTTCGTGCCGGGGCAACGTCATTCTGAATGGGCGATCCATCCAGGGCAGCGACGCCTGCAGTGTGAACGCCGTCCCCCGGGGCCGGGCTTCGCGGCTGGGACGCCGCGTGTCCCACGACGCCCCCGTTCCGACGCGTCCCGAGTCAGCGTCATGCAGCGGCACATAATGAAGAGCGTTTCAGACCCAACGAGACTTTTGCGTTCCAGCGTTTTTGGGAACATTGCGTTGGGGTCTCCATGTTCAGTGGACGCCCACTGCGAATGTAGCACGTCAATAGGTGCGTCACAGGCAGAGCCGATCAGCTCCTGCAGTAACGCATCGTGTACTCAGCGTGAACCCGGCTGCTGCAGGCCGGACCCGCCCTGCCTGCAGATCTCGCCTGCAGGTGGAGGAGGTGAAGGGGAGGGCGGCGCGGGAGATTCCCCCACGTGTTTTTCATCAAGGCTTCACGCCTCACCTCCCGCCGCAGGTGTCGAATGTTGATACGCGCGCCCAGGCGTACCCTGTACCCCACCCGTGGATCCAGCATTCTCGTGAGCCCAATCTACCCAGCGGATCCAGGACTGTGGTCACTACAAGCCTCCAGAAGATCCGCTCTGGTGTGTTCGAGCGAGCTTGATCCTGGAGTCTCAGGAGGTTTTCAATTCGGGTGCTAGGAAAGGACCGCCAAGTCCTTTCTTTAGACAAGGAGTTGATTCTCTTCGACGTGACACCACAAGTTGGTGTGGTGAAGACAGAGAGTTGAGCCCCACCAGCTGGTTGAGGATCTTCAGCTGTGCAAGTGAAAACCATCAACCGTTTTGTTGCCGCCACAAACACTGCCAGTTGGCGGTGGAATGGAACACATTGCGCACTCCAGCTAATTCTGCATGCCCACAGCAAAGATCACGCGCCGATCACTGGAAAATTTGGGTTGTGTTGAGGGAGTGAGGACACGAGCCCCTGGATCCGCTGGAGTACCCAAGTGGGTGGGTACCACGTTCGTGGTGGGTACGGCGGTGGTACGTCTGCGCGCCTCCACCTGTCATCGCCCTCCATCCGATTCGCACCCAGTGGAGACTCGAACCACTTCGACGTCCTCACCCCGACACCAGGTGAAGGGCCCCTGGGAAGCTTCACCGTCGCTTCTCTTTGATCCTGCCGCGCCGTCCTCGCAGCGTGGAGCAGGCAGCACAAGGAGATCATACACAAACAAAAGAGCAAAGCAGACTTTTGTGGATGCTTTGCATCTGTTCCTGAAGAACAACGGGGAAGCCTTGCAACGAACGGACAGAGAAACAAGTTTGTTTTCAGATGTGAGTTGGAACTTCAACGTGATGCACATTGCACGAATGGTGCTGCAGCCTCAGCGACTCGCTGTGAGGACGGCACCACAACGTCAGTGCGAGGACGGCGCTGCGGCCCCCGGCTGGAGTGAAGGCCCCGAGGCGCGGTGCTCAGTGCGGGGCGGCTCAGGTCGCAACCCCGTCCGTCTCACGCGTCGCTGCCAGGTCAACACGAGATAACACCGCTCCCCGCGTCAATCAGCGAGCGTGGGGCCCGGGGGCGGAGCGGGGGCCCAGGGGTGGAGCCAGCAAACAGTGTCAATGCGTGTTCTTTGTTCTTTCCAAAGTGCACATTTAATCGACTGTATCAGTGATCTGTGACCTGTTCTTTGTTTGGTCTTGACGAAGTTGTGGACGAAAATTGCAAAACACTTTTGGAACAGAGCTCTCTCTCTCTCTCTCTCTCTCTCTCTCTCTCTCTCTCTCTCTCTCTCTCTCTCTCTCTCTCTCTCTCTCTCTCACACACACACACACACACACACACAC
>JAAUXT010131012.1_pt1 | contig 20452 bp, 22 predicted proteins | sample 7278171 | NCBI WGS metagenome assembly JAAUXT01 (sample SAMN14350112, study PRJNA611818) | marine sediment metagenome | isolation source: surface marine sediment (1.8m) | place: French Polynesia: Moorea | collected 2018-08 | reverse complement strand
CTGCCTGCCTGCCTGCCTGCCTGCCTGCCTGCCTGCCTGCCTGCCTGCCTGCCTGCCTGCCTTCTTCCCTGCCTCCCTGCCTCCCTGCCTCCCTCCCTTACTCACTTGCTCACTCACTTACTCACTTACCCACGTACAGAGAGTCAATAGTTTTCATCAAACGATGGTAAACGTCAGACTGTGGTTCCAGTTCACCATTCCGAACCACCTACTTTGGGATAATTTGCGAACTTCATTTGTCAGGGGTGATTTTTTCCGGTATTCACATGAGTGAGGTCTGACCAACAAATTTCACTGATTCCCAGCTATTTTGCACATCTTCACCAGAAACAAACTTTGCCTGTTTTGGAATCAGGGTACGTGCTGATATCATCCCTTCTTGATGTGCACAGCTCAGATTGATGAATCTCCTTTTCCCTTCTGTGCCAGGCAAACAGGAACCAGTTGCGATTTTTTGTGTCAAACAGCCCTGACGATTGAATTTTGAGGAGATGAACATTTCAAGAAAGAAGAGGTGTGAAAATTATCAATCTTTCTTCCGAGTGGCCACTTGCAGATTCTGTCACCTTGAAGATCCCTTGTGTATCGTTGATTCAATTCAACAATATTGTGAACAATGGGAACAATCTGACCCTTTTTGTCCAGGCATCCATGTTCTGCATTTTGACAGACATATTTTGTCGATTTGAGCTCGGGTTCCAATGCGAAACCATTTTACCAGTTTTCCAATGAACAATAGACAGCATTGCGCGTTTTTCACCGCAAGAGAAGTTGCTCGTTGGACTTGAGGCCTCCTCGATGAACAAGAAGCCCCTGCTCCTTGGCCAGTTATTGCACAGCAACTGCCTCTTTTGCTGCCTTCTTCCGTCATCAGTGTGTCCACAGCACGAGTCCGTCATCAAAAGCTTGTGGGTGGATAGAGACCAGTTCGTCGCAACATCTTGTTTCAACTTTTATTCTTCTGTGCTCAGAGGAGCCGTTTCGGAATCTCGTCACGTACACTGTGCTTGCCATAATTTCACATGCAACCGATTTCAGCCAGGAAATGATGCCGAAAAGGCAATTGGGCTCTTATATCACAAGCTGCCTCTGCTGCAGATGGGTGTTTGTGTTATAAATGGCTGGATGTTGACATTGATATTATCTGTGCATAAAAGCTGCAGATTGCTAATTGAATTGCTGTCATTAATAATACAGACTGGTCTGGGCACAGTGGTCCTGCAACGTCGCCTGATGTTTGAGTTGTTGAAAAACGCTGTTTTAGCCACACAAGGTTCTCTTCTTGTGAGTCATTTCTTGCTGTTACTTGGTTATTTCACAAATTGGCATCTTCTTCTTCGGAACTTTGCTGAGCGCACACCCTCTTGCCAACGCTGCATGTGTTTCATTTGTCACACAGCATCTGAGCAAACTCAAGCTGACCGTGGTTGAAATGAATGGGGCTTTTAGCATCGCATCATCTTCAATCAGAAATCAGCTTTTTCAGCGTAGTGTGTGCTGCGGTTGGTCTCAATAGGCGTCGACAGGGTTAAAAGCCTCGCCTCATATTAGCCATTACACTTCTTTCTGCGAGCCACAGGTCACTGCATCCTTACAGGGCAAACACGCACTTTATCTGATTGCGGCCACCTCAAAGTGCAGTGGGACCCTATTCTTCTTTCTTTTGTGAATGCCTTTCATAACTACGGGTGTGTATGAACCTAGACTTTGCGTCAAGATTCCCAGAGTTTTTAGGTGATCCGAACGGCTCTCAGAGGGTTTGGCTCTTTGGACCAAAAGCAGAGTTGAAAGCTGAAATCACCTACCATGAGGCCTCTTTGTTCTTTCTTTCTGGCATTTACCCTTGTGTTGGTCAGGTTTTTGGCAAAACTGTGTCGTTCAGTGGTCAAGGTCTCCAAGGAAGAACACAAAACATTGTCAAATTTTGTGCAGAATGTTTAAAAAGCAAAGCCAGAATAATTTATATTTGTTTCTGTTCTGTGCTGTACCGCTGTGTCTTGAATGTGTGTATTTTTGGTCAAAGGTGCAATTGATATTGGAGGGTTTTCTAGCAACGTCTGCGTTGCAAAGGGGATTAGTTGCAGACAATACCCATTGTGTTGAAAATAGGTTTCACACAACTTATTTGGGGTGAGGTTGAATGAAATTGCCAGCCTCCAGCCTCCAAAGTTCTGTTGGCATCCAAACTCACTGCAAACAAAATTCCATTATTTTTCGTGTTGCCAGTGTGAGAGGATTGTTGGTGGACTTGGTGGGTCAAAAAGTTTTGGATTGTCGTTTGTATTTGAGTGGTGTTTTGTGAAGCAGAATGGCAAAACCGAACGAGTTCAAATCACCGCAACGCCATGGGACCATTCACTGAAGTTATGATGATGAATGAGGAACGCATGTGCGGTCGTGTGAATCTCGCCTTGTGTTTCTGTCCCAAGGTTCCACACCGAAGACACCAACGCGGATTCTGCCATTGAGTTACTTTCTTACTGCAGTTATCATGGAGCAGAGCAGACAAATGTTGTACGTGTGGGTCTGTCTTGTCCTTCTGGTTGGTTCTTCTGCGTGTGTGGTCCTACTTCTCCATCAGAGCATCTCTGATCACATTGGCCACCTCCGTGTCATTTCTTGGGACAGTACTCGCTTCTCTTTTGACCTGATAAGACTGTCCTTTCAAAACACTGCACAGTGTGTGACAATTCTGTCGTTGACCAAAGTTGTGAAACAATAGTTCCATGCTGGACTTCCTTCGTTTTTCTGTTCGTAGTTGGTGTGATTGGTTGTGCAAATTTTGAAACGACATTCGCCGTTGTCAAGGTAAAACTGACAGTTTGTCATTGTCATTTCAAAAAGTCAAATCAGGACATTTTGCCAACGATGTCTTCACCAGCTCTGCGAGCTTGCATCCAGGGTGTGGCTGGAGGTTGGCATTTCAAAACTTTCGAAGACAAGTGGTTGTTGTCTCAACTGAATAAAACCAATATCACAGGAAACAAAAATTGAATGTCTCCTGTGTAAAACCAGCAATATTTGTAGATCTGTGCATGGTGTTCTCAGATTCTTCTGAAGGTGTAATGTTTTGAGGAACAAGTTTTGTGTATTCCTTGTGTCTGAAAAAGTCGAAGACTCACGACACACCCAACAGTAGAGCAATGATTACCTTCGTTGTGAGATCGCTAGGAAGGTTATTTTTCAGTTTGTACAAGACATGTACAGGGGATTGGCTGTGTGCACGACACAAAAACACAATATGGTGCACAGCCAACGTTCCGCTCGGAGCAGAGATGCGCAGCATACCTGAAAATCTCAACACCACTCTGAAACGCAACTTGTGACAAGATTGGCCTGAAAAAACCAGACTCACAAGGTGGTCGACCCCAGGTTGATGCACACCTGCAAACCAGGAACACACCAGCAAGGTCTCGTTGTTGGGAACAACGTTTGTGTTCGCTGAAAGGAGGGTTCTCTTGCAAATTCCACCGACCTTTCTGTCACCAAAGACAGTGACTTCCAGCTGATTGCTCCTCCTGGAGATCAGGGCTTCATCCCCACCAGATCCCTTGTTCTGAAGCTTTGTAGTTTTCCAACCTGTAGTACATGTGGGCTACTTGTACTGGTTTTCTCTTCTGGAGAGAAAAGACAGAGATCAACATTTGCCCAAGAAAAATGACAGGAAAGCCTTCGAACCTTTCCGGTTCAAAAAAATTGTTACAGAAAGGATCATTTTGGTTCTGGAAAATTCCTGGTGGCTTGAATGTTGGACTCTTTTGGAAGAAACCAGACTCCATGACATTTTGCCCGGTGCGCAATGAAGATCTGTTTGAGCCAGACCAGGTGGTCACGGAGTTATCGCACAATTAGCTTATCTCTACTGCTCTTTTGGCAGACGAACATCCCTGCCCGCCAGGAGGATTGCCTTGCGAGGATTAGAGATACCGTGCTCAACTGGGACATGCAGCTGTTGCGGAATTTATACCACAGATCTACAGACAACAACGCTTCACTTGCAGGACGCGTACGAAACGCCTGGTGTGAGGTTCACACACGCATGGATACATATATATCGGAGAAGGCTTGAGGTCTGACACAACCCAATTGAGTTTATGCAATGCGGAAAAGGACACGGGTCTTTTTGTTCACGGGCTGGACAACAACGTGCCAAGATGGTTTGAAAAAAAAAACAACTCGAAATTTCAATAGGCTTGGATGAGTTGGAGCAAAGTGACAAACATTTTTGGCAACAATTGACGTCTTCACATGCGAGTGCGTGGACAAAGAAGCTGTATGCATGACTTTCCATTGTGAATGTTGATTTGATATGACATCTTCCCCCGAGGCGAAGGCCGGAGATGATAAATTACTTGGTAGAGAGCTACAAGTTGTCAAAACACGGCTGCTCCGTTACGACAAATACCCTTGCAGGAAATCATTGTCGTGTTCCTTCCACTTTCCCCTTCACACATGACAGACATAATGTTGACATTAAAAAGCTTTTGTAGAATGATGTTTGATGGCTTCATAGCTGCCAGCGAAAATGTCAGTGCCAACGGAGATAGTTCTTTTCTGAAAGCACACCAAAACCGTTTGCCAAATGAAGCTTTCCTTTTGCAATTTTCACCGGTTCTCACACGAAAGTCTTTTGGGGCTATTGTCCTTGTGTGAGAACACTCGGACTCTGTTCGCGACCCCATCGGGAACAGCATTCAGAACCATCCTTGGATTCCGAAACCTCTTCTTTTTGTCGCCAACCGCCTGTGTGACCAGTTCGATGATATTTCAAGACATTTTTGGTGGCAGACATAGAGGCAGGAAATTCCTTTGCTGTCAACGGGCATCAATCAGTCCCACAGCTCGCTTTCAAGAATTTCACGATTCCCGTTCTTGAGCTCACGCTGTCCTTCTTTTCCACCAGAACAGCAGCAACCTTTGGCTCCTGTGATGGAAATCTGAAATGGCACGATAAGTCAAGCAACTTGTTACTGATTTGTTATGGGTCTATCAGGGCAATAATTAACTTGAGTCAAAGTCTTGCGCCGTGCAATTCGAGCCGCGGAGGTATACTTGAGCCATGTGAGCCATGAAGATAAAGCATCTTCGCTCACCTATGGGTTTAATTCTCTCTCGGCTGTCAGCGGCCTGTGTTGTAAAATCAGTTTTATTCACAAGACTTTCCAAGCGTGTCACTTCAGACCAACGCGTTGACTTGAAGCACGGCCTTCGACATCACCAATGACAGTGTGTTGTGGTGAATCAATCCGCCGAACCACAGCAGGTACGGAGCACCCAGTTTGAACCGGAGTACGAGCAACTTGATGTCATTCGGAAGTCTCAGGCTGCAAAGGCCACTCACAGGTGCCTGATCTCTGAGCTCTTTCAGAGGAACAGGTTTGAACAAAACGCGTTTTCCTCCATCATTGATTCCGCATTGCGTGAGCTTCAGACAAATTCGGTGACTTGTCGTGTTTTCTCCCGGGTTCAATCCGTACGAGTAGGATCAATGGAGTACTACAGGACATTGATTGCAAAGTTGCACCGCGGCATGCTTTCTCGTCGTGGAGCGATTGTGGACTCAGGGACGTGAACAATCAAGGGGTGTCTGTTCAGTCTCCTTTCCAGTTCGGTGTGGCCAGCTTTAGTTTTCGTGGATGTTAAGTGAGACGACGGTGTTGGCTTCTTTTGAAAAGCATTTCTAGCTGTTTGGAGACAGAGAGAAGTTCAACTTCCCACGTGCAAACAAATCACACGGACGCCATGCTTGTTCTGCAAAGTCAAGTCAACTGTTGTCTTTTCTTTGCTCTGTGTGAACTGACCTTGTTGAAGTCTGTTTGACTTCGCTTCAAACTCCAATCAAGGAAACCAACATTCCGATCCGATTGAGCTTGAGGAAAAAGAAAGTTTTCTGCAGGAGAAGTAGGTTGAGAACTTTTCGTGGATGGCACTTTTGAGTGAGGTTGAGAGAGAAACGGTTTTCCGTTATTCCGTGGTTTCTCCCATCATCACAGATTGGTGCTCGTTTCTCCCATTTAAAGACTTCTGCCCTGTCCCCTGACACAATCTTTGTCGTCTCCTCAATACCACACACGCTGAAACCTGAACCAACAGGCGGAAAAGCCACAAGTATGACAAGAAATGTACGACTGAGGCAAAGAGTCGACGATGGGCAGCTGTCTTTTTGTTGCGGAACATCCATTCATGACCTGAGTCCTCACAAGTACTACAGGAGAGAGTGTTCCCAGTGCAGTCACACAAGAGAGAACATCAACCCACGAAACACGGCTGCGGCTGCACTTGGTTCATCGTCTGTCCGTACGAGGTTGTAGCCTTGTTGCATCCCAGAGGAGGCTGTGTCCGAGTGGGACAAATGCATTGCGGGGCCGATTCCGAACAAGAGACTCAGTCCACTTTGTTCACTTGGGTGTGCAAATTTCAAGATTTGAGTGTCACAGTCGGGAGAGGGACAACACACCTGCTTTGATGTTCTGGATTTGGATCCAATAATTCCAAATCAATTTCTTGAGAAAAAGAACAGTGGAGGGGCAGACTTTCTTGTGTGTCAATCTTTTCACACTAAAAACTCAGCACATTTCCTGTCTAACACCAAATCGATGGTCAACAGCATATTTCTCGTTGAGTGTCTCTTGCAGTTCGTGTGCTATCAGAATCATTTTGTTGTTCAGCGGATACAGAGATGTCAATATCCATTATCAAGATCAATTTCCATTGTGGGACCAAGGATTCCTTTGCTAACAGATGATTGTCACAATTTGATATCCAAAAAAGAATGCTTGTCATTTTTCAGCTCTGCTTCAATATTGACACTGCGTTGTTGTGTGTCTGTGCCCTCGATTTGAGCTTCCCACACAAACGTGCAGCGCCAACCTCAATTCGACCAGCATAAAGTTTTGAATCTGAGTCTCTGTGCGAGACAGAACGCCTCTGTGGGACAGCTGATTTGAACTGCACCTTTTGTGCAGAAGTGAAGAAGGTGTCGTCAGTAAACATACTGTTCAAGTGGTTGTCATTGCTTCGCGCGTTTCGTACTCTCCGACTGGGAGCAGTTCACGGAGAATCAATGTTCGAGTACACACGACACAGGAACACTTATTCTGATGTTGTGGCATACCTTCAACGCCTCACATTATGTCTTGATTCCACTGAAGAACCTCTGCCTTTAACAGAAAGAGGGATGTGATATCGATGTTTAAATTAGACGGGGCATTGAAAAACAGCAACCGCGCGGCCTTGCATAGATCTCAATGAGTGTCAAATTCTCCCACATTGGGATGGGCCTAAAACAGACCAGACCTTCCAAAAGGGATTTTCGCTGCAATCTTCAGAAAATGGAATTTAGTTTATTTCCACGAAAATGACATTATTGTTGCCACAAAGTGGGATATTTCTTGATCTGTCGATGCAGTGTATAGCGTGTGTTGTGACTTTTGCTGGTGACGACATCGACGTCTTGGCACCCTGTGCAGGCAGAACGATACAGTGAAGAACACCCAAAAAGTTTGTCGATTTGCTCATCAATCACCACTGTTTTTTGGACGAAATGTCTTTCATCCCGGCAACTGTCGACTTTTCTGATGCGTGTTTCGCCCATAGAGGTCTCTTCCGCGTGCTTGGTGCAATCGCCATTGGTGTGTGTGTGTGTGTGTGTGTGTGTGTGTGTGTGTGTGTGTGTGTGTGCCTGTGTGTGCCTGAGCACTTGAGTGACTTTCTGGGGAACCGCGCGCTTTCTGGGCGTGGTCTTCATGCTATTTAATTTTGGGTTTTTGGTCCGTGTTCTTGTTAAAGTTTGAGTGTGGCTGAATTTAGATGACAGCAAGGTGAAAGTGTGCGGTGAGGGAACTGTACGGCAGTGCATGGATCAAACCGATTCCTCGTTGACAGAATGATTAACCATCTGCACTTAATTACAGTCTTGTCTCTTCATTACTCAAAAATGCCAAATAAATCACATTAATAATTTGTGGGACACGATTATTAGATTTCCTGCGTGGATACAGAGTGCACACAGCTTGTGATTATTCTGAAACTTTAATTTGACAAATGACGATGTGCCTACGCTTTTGAAAGGATCCTTCTCTTGGAGTTTACCTTTCACAACTTTGCCCGTGAATCCCCTCTCACAGTGGAACAAGTTTTGAACTGTGCCAAAGAGAAGTTTGTGAAGATGCCGAAAAGAGTAACAGTTTGACGGAGTCAAAAACATTTTGTATCCACAATGTGAACTCGATTTTATTTCTCGTGCACATGCAGCAGAACGACTCCACATCACGTATTTAACCAGGAATTTTCAAGATCCCTGAGAATTACATTATGTGTTTGCAATCCTCGAGATCGAGGTTGTCAATAGAGGACTATTGATTTGTTTTCCTCAATGAGAAGTGATCAATTTCGGATTGTTGCATTATTGACCAGGAAAAGCTTAATTAATTGGAGTGAGTGATGTCTGCACAATCAGTCGGTCCGTCCGGGATTGTGTCATGCAATATGATTTGTGTATCAGTTGGCTGTCTGACGTTGACCAAAATTACCACGTGCAACACAAATCAGAGTTGCTGCTTTGAGCCAAAACTGAAGTTTGCCTTCTTTGTCACTGAACTCCGAGACAGCGAATCTGGATCGTTTCCGAGCCACATGCCTGCAGGCAGAGCACGCGATTTGGTCATGTGCGTGTGCGTTTCCCTTGTGAAGTATTCACAGGCGTATCACTTCACTTACACAGCAAATAACTGCGTCTCTTACTCCTTGCTGTCTGACAACAACTGTTTGCTGAGATGTGGCTTGCGATTCTCGTTTTACAGGCAACTGACATGCAAGACAAGATCAAGACAGGAGGGTCGTTTTCGTTCGAAATCCCACAAACCATGCAAGACGCTGTCAAATCCGTTGGAGTTTTCTGAGTCGTGTAGGCGAAACGTAGTCAACCGAAGCCCCAAGAGTTTTTTTACAAGAGCAATCACGCTGCCATGGACCTGAAAGCTCAGACACTCGACCCTTCCCGTGTTTCTTGCCATTTCTGACCTGAAATATTTGCGCCTTCAGTCGGACCGGCTTTCTCCTCTCCCGAGCTGTGTTTTCATCACACACCTTTGCGGATCACATTTTGAGAACAAGAAGGAGTTCAATGGAGCCAGCTGATTCTGTTGTTGGCCTCGTGAATCATCCATTATTAACTGCAGCCAATTATCCCTGTGTGTGGGATAAAATAATTAAACACGATTAAACGCTGCTGGTGCCAAGTCTCATCTCTTCCCTTGAACATGCTTGGATGTGGCTCTCATTTCGCTGCACGCAAAACGCAAGTTCATCAAGAGTGTGATCCTTTTCCGTTCACCTGTTTCGTCGCATTTCAGTTTTCCTCACCTGCAAATGCAAGGTATTTGTTACAAGGCGGATGTTGGCGTGCGCATTTGTGCCAGCAGAATCCTCAAAAAAAGATCACGCAGGAAATGTTCCTCGTTTGCCTGTGTGGTTTGGATACAATTTGAATTGGTGCTACAAACGAATGTTTGCTTCTCCTCTATTCCTTGTGTGAGCACTCCTTGGTTACAAAGAAATATGTACAGTAACTTCATGCAGACAGTGTGCGAAAATCACAAGCTTGGTCATTCTTTTGGCTTGTTTTCTTGTTTGCATTGTGATTCCGACAAGGGTCGGATGTGGATCTGGTCAGTGATTTCGATGATTGGGACCAAACAACCGGCTTCTCAGCACAACATGACTTTCACGATCAGGTAACGCAGATGCCCATCAAGGAAGAGCAGATGAGGCAACGTGGTTTTCAAGGCTGATGCCTTGGATCTGAAACATTCAAACTGAGATGCCGAATACAATCTTCGGTCTTGACTGCGAATGCTGCGTCGTAGTCGTCACGTTCTTTGTTCCTGTCAACAATATTTGGCTTCACCAGGAAATCCCTCAAGTGAAAAAAAATTGCAAAAAGTTCGTGGATTTCATGTTCAATTTCTTCACCAACTGTTGTCTGTTTTGCGTCTCCTGTTTTGAGTACTTTGAAGCTGCTTGCTTCTATTTGGGTTCTGTCTCAAGGTTTGCCCTTGTGGGGTGCGAACCAAATGTGATCACAACCTGTGCAGGCTGTGGGAAGGTGTGGTAAATATTGGATTCGCACTTGCACAGTGATACCAAATGACGATTCAGAGTCACGAAGGTTTTCGTCACTGAAAATGTGACCTGATGTTCGGTGAACCTGACAAACGTGCATGGGAAAGATCCACATCAGAACGTACTGATGAAATCCGAACGTGCTGATGAAAACGGTGCTTCTGAACTGTTTCTGAACTTCTCTCAATGTCTCCATTTCAGTTTCATTGGAAGAGTTTGGAACTCAATGGAACGAACAAAGCTTGAGCTCGCTCTGGGTTGAATCAGTGTTTATCTGGATGAATCTGAGAGACACTAATTGAGATCCATGTCCTTTTTTCCTCCGCTGCGAAGTAATCTGCCACCAATGATCACGGTCTCTGAGGAGAGTCTGTTGGCTCTGTTGAATTGAAATTTAGGACCTGAGGTCCAATAAAGACATTTTGAGAAATATCCAGATTAGTTTGTTCTGGTAAAACGTGTGCGGACACTCACGAGACGATGTGAACAAAATCGAAAGATGACGGTTCTCTTGTCTCAATGTCAAAGGTACGAGAACCGTTCAAATCCAACAGGGGTGTTGGAGCAACTGCAGGTGCCATGCACGTTGCAGTGCCTTAATTTTGATCCTGACAAATTCAAACTGTTGTTTTGATTGAGAACAGTTGGTCGAGATTTGCTGTTTTCAGACAAACTGGAAATAACGCTTGACAGGTTGAAACGTGAAAAGACAAGTTTCGATGGTTTCAACAGGATATCCCCTTTACTCATCTGGAACAAATTTCACTTGTCTATTTTGCCCAATAAGAGACCGTGTTTTTTCCTTTGAAAGTTGCAAGAAAGTTTGCTGTAGAACTGCGGAAGTATGAATCTCACGTATGAAGTAACATTTTGAGCTCTCATTTCCATTTCCTGCGCCGACAGAACGTGCAAGCTCTTCTTCCAAAGAGAAAACAACAAATACGCACAAGTAAAAGTCAACGCACGGCATAAGCTCGAAGTCCAGTTGATCAGACCAGGAAAGAACGCAAACACCGTAGCGTTTCATGACCAGGAAACCAGAGTAGATATTTCTGGCTTGCCTTTTTCATGGCAGTTGTGCTGTCTTTGCTTGCAAATGGTGTTTTTCTCGCAAAGAGGGCACTCTGCTTTGGTGAAATGTACATCTGTTTCAAGCTGCACAGCGGTATCTTGCTGAAAGGCATGCAGCAAACATCTTGCTGTTCCAGCGTAATTAAACCGTTGTGAAAGTGAGGGAACTGATGTCCTTTCACACCACAAGTGTTTTTAATGCGCTTTGACAGCCCCGAGACACACTCCGTCTCTAATTTCTGTCGGTTATGTCATTAAATATTAACCTTGCCTTTTACGTAAACGTCTATGTGCTGGTGAAAATCTTTTTTTTATGAGCCAGGAGGCTGCAGGGCTGACGCAGCTGTGTCATGCTTGTCCTTTCATCCTGAAATGATAGAATCACATAGCGGATGAAAAGGCCACCGCATTGTTTGCAAACAGGCATACTCCTAGGTACGGACATACGTACCACGACACACACGAGCTGGTCGAAACGGGCACCCCCATTATTTTCGTTTTCGCAGACGCTGGTGCCGGATCACACTCTTACGTCTCTTTTCTCAAACTTTGCATGACCTTGCCACTTCACTCGAGCCAAATGAAGACTGAAAGACTTGCAGTAAAATCTGAAGGAAGAACTCTGACAAAGCTCTGAAAACTGGCGAGGTTATAAAAAATCCCCCTACATCTTGGCTGCCTTTTCAAATTAACAACGTACAAAGGAATTGATGAAGCCTGAGTAGATTGTGTTCGAAGTTTCCCGGTTGCAACAGCGCAGAATCAGGCGGGAACACCTGATGCACAAATTAAAAACGGATCGGATTCATTCCTTGAGAGGCGATGAGAGTTTTGGAGCCTCGTGCGTGTGCTGGTCTGGCGTTGGACAGCACCGCGACCCAAACTCGTGGTTCCAAATGAACCAGAGTTTTGTGATGTTTCCTCCTGTCAGCGCCCGAGATCAATCTGACGAAACAACTCATCCAAACCTGGCGAGCCTCCCGAACCAAATAAACTGAGACAAAAAACAGTTCACTTTGTACCAAGAGAACCACCCAAGAAAACTAAGGTCGGAACAGGCTGCGCAGTTCTCAGTGACAAGCTGAGTCCAAAAACGGCAAATAAAAAGCAGGCGGATTGACAAGCCTCCCAATTAAGGCGTCTCATGTGAAATACGAGTCGTACTGCAACACTGGGAAGGGAACAAACGGAGAGGAGTAATTATCAGCGGCAATGTGTCACTTCAAGCAGCAAATCCTTCTTTGGCTTCACATTTACTGTGACAACCAATGGAAATTGAGGTGTCTGTCATACCTGAGGACAAGAATGGGGAACAACGCAGTTCAGAGTGAAACAGGTGACTGCGGGAGCTTCTTGCTGGATCAGCCGTCGGGCAAAAGCGAGTTCACTGATCATTTTTGTGTGAAAAAAGACGAACAACAAATTAAACTCGATGAACAGAACATTTGTCTTGTTGTGTGTTGTCTAGTTGCGTTCTACACAAACTTTGCAGTACAATTATGAGTTGAAACAACAATTACACCGTGTTTCACGCCAGCACAAATCCTTGGGGTTGCTTCAAAACTGCCAAATGCAAAATTAACCAGCAAGAATCATCCCGCGCTGGAGACACATTCATAACTGGTTGTGCACCAGACAAAACTGCTGTTTTCGAACACTACTTTCGCAGCATTGTTTTCGTGCAGCCTTTTCAGTGTTTGGTGTGAAAACACCTTCGTCCAGAAAAAAAAAACATAACGTTCACTGACAAGACACATTTTGCCGCCGGTTCTGTCTGGGCAACTTCGTGCGCTGCGTCATCAGCGCGAAAAGCCAGTGTCGTCCGGTGCGTGCAGCTGCAATGAAGGCCAACGAGGTCCTTTCTTTGCCTCACATTCACAAGAGAAACATCCCGATCAACACAGCCGCATTGATGCAACAGGTCTCCATCAAACTGCCACGATTTGATCCACACTGTTGTTCTCGCAGTTGGCGTCGTTGATGCTGTCGTAGTCACTGGTACCACTCATGTGGTCTACTTCCATGACAGGGGGCAAAGACGGGGGTTTGGAGGGAGAAGCGTGAGAGAATCTACTGGCGTTACTGGGGGACGAGTCACTTCCAGCATGCTTGGAGGTATCTGAATGGTTGGCTTGAATCACAGCAGGGTTTCTGTTGGGTGACTGCATGTGTCCGTGAGGTGCCTTCGAGTAAATGCTGCTAATTATTTCACTGGTTCTGCAGGCTTCGCACGTGGTGAGGGAGCCGTCCAGTGGGATTCGAGGAGAATAGATGACGTCAGGAGTTCCTCCAGAATCCATGATTTGCACGTCGCATGGGTAGTGAAAATTTGTGACGTGAGAGCCAGACCCTGCACTCATGTGCTCAGGGCAGATGTTGAGCGGAAGTGAAGAGTCGGAGTCCTGGGCCCCACGTGATATGAAGGATGAGTACTGATTGGCTGGCAGGAATGAGGCGTACTGACCCTTGTCGTCACTGTATTCACACAGCAAGGTGTTCTGTCGGTTTGCAGCATCAGGGTCGATATCTTTGTTTTGTCTGTTTCTGTGAAGAAAAAGACACGTTATCACCACGGTAGTCACAGGGACGACACGAAAAATTTGCTGATTTCAACAACCTGGGTCTGAGAAACTCCAGAAGTGGTCAGAGTTGGAACAAATCTAGTGTGAGGTCATCCCAAATATAGCTGCAGCAAATAGGAGAACTTACTTTCTCTTGTAGACGGCCACAAACATGAGCACAGTGAAGCCGATGAAAACTCCCAGCAGTAATCCGACTGAAATCGCTATCAGGATGCCTGCAATGAGCACGAGGATTGTAGATAAGCCAGACCCGTCTGACGTACAGCAATACCAACGCCAGTTCATCTGGTCGTTTCACGCGGGTGGACAGGTAACGATGCCATTTGTGTTTGCAAAGCTGTGATCATTCCAGATGAGTAAAGCGTGAATAAAAGGTCAAAAATGGGTGAAAGGAACTGCGGGCGTTCACTGCCTTGTTCCGAATAGGAAAACGGTTTGTTTGGCACACAAGTACCCGTGTGCGTATTGTCAGAACGAAAAGTAACATCCGTCTTGCAAGCTTGTCTGGTCAAAAGCATTCAAGGAGCCGACTGAGCAGAGCAATATATGTTCAGCAGTCTGATGGTGAGAAGAGGATTGCGATATGAAACTTGACATTCATATGCCTCCTGCGCATGCAAAAGAGAGAGGCAGCGCCCATCTCCCTGAATTACGACCATTACTCGTCTTTGTCAAAGAACAAAGAAAAGCGGGGCTTTTGTATTCAAGGTGAGTCTGCCGTTGGAAGCAATACGCAAATGTTTAATCAAAGTTGCTTTTCATTTGAAAGCTGGTTCAAACCCGTTGAAAACGTGAGCCATTTCTTGAACTTCGCAGCAAAAGAGGTTTGAAATCAACTGTTCGAATCACTTTGGAAATGTCTTGCATCATTCCTGTTCAACAAGAGTACTCAGAGTGTAGAAGGGTGGAGTAAAAAATTGCGCTCGTTATCTCAGCATCTCCACAGATACTTGTGATCTGCTGCTTTATTTTTTCAGAACAAAGAGCATCCACTTTGTTTCACAAACTGTAGCCGAGAGAAAGTTGCAATTTCACTGCAATTCTTTTGTCATTTCAAAAGAATGAGAGGTGTTTTGCATTTGCAGATAAGCAGCTTACCATATCTGACCTTCGTCTGGAAATCTGTAGAAACCTTCTTCTCACTTTTCGTTGGAGCTGTCAAGGAGACAACAGGAGCATTTTGGAGAACGAAATGGCAAGGGGTTTGTTTCTTCCATGAAAGCGCAACAGAAACGCAGGCAAACGCAACACCAAATTCGTGAATTCGTCAAGCATTTTATGGGAACAGTGTTCGAACTGCAGTTGTGTCCCTGAACTGAAGCCAAGCATCATTCACTGTGCATTTCTTCTGCAGAAACTCGCTGGGAAATTCCGAATCGGGTGGGGCCGCAGGGTATGCGACAGAGAGAAATGTCTCAACTCCCTCGACCACACCTACGATGCATCGGTATTGAAATGGGAATGGAAGTTGTTGAGGCAAGCGTGGAAATTGTTGTCTCTCTCGACTATCTCGAGCACTTCATATTATTCTTTTATGTTTTGCGTCCGCTAGTTTGTGGAGCTCTGTGTATGTGTGTGTGTGCGTGTGTGTGTCGGGGTTGCTTTTGTTGAGGTCAGTGACGTTTGGGGTCCTGTCTCCATCACGTGGCAGGCCAATGGTTGTTGGAATCCCCGAATCCATTCTGAGAGCGCACAATGAGAATCACGCACGTTGTGTCGGAGCGGGTTTGGTGCAGTTGCTGAGGTCTCCGACCCACGCCGTGTCGCGGCACACGAGGTTGCGCGTCTCGCCTGAGTCCCGACACACGATGGTGGCCGTGCCGTCGCTCGGACGTCGCACCTGCGCGTCGCTCATTGCCGGAAGATCGGCGCAGCCCGCCACTGTGCAATGCAAGAGTTGTCGAGTGAAGTCAGATACAAACAGTACGTTTTGTCAGAGCGGACGGAAGAAATATCTGGTTCACACTTATCGTCTTCTCAACAATGGTTCAGAGTGAGATCTTTGTTGCATGGAAATATCTGAAAACACGATACAATTTTTGTGACCTGTTGTGCAGACCACAATTTGGTGTCAGAATCACCAAAGAAACCTTTGTGTGCAGGGAAGACGCACAAATGATGACAAATCGAATTCGAAAATGTTCGGCTGCATCTTTCATCAGTTTGACACTCAAAACTTTTCTTCTTCGAGGAGGATCAGGGCAAATGGACTCATTCACTTCACAAATCCTTTCATGTCGTCAGCAAAGAAAGAAAAGGCGCTTCATCACTGATTTATTTTGTCAGTAACTTTTACATCTCGAGAAGCTCAGGTGGATCAAACGCTTCGCGAGGCAAATTTGCAGAAAATGTGCAAACGAATGCAGACAGGTAGACGTGGCGGTTGCCGAAGAACCCAATTTTGAATCTTATCCAGTTCAGTCGAAGAACGCAACGTTCGTGTATCTGCCTGCATGCAATGTCACCAGTTTGTTTTCCTGTGCAAGACCACAGAAATCCAGTGAGGCTGTACGTAATTACCATCTTTTCTCTATTTTTGAGGAAGATTATTTTTTCTTTTCTTGACCCCAACGCACATCCAAAGAACCTTTCAGAGATTGCTCACCTTTGTAGTGGAGGAGGACGGTGTGTTTCTTGTGGCGCAGGACGGGTTCAGTTCGCAGGTACACCTCGACTGTTGCGTGCAGTGACGTGTAGACCTGAGTCTCGCGCAGTCCTGTGTTGCACAGCGGTATCTGAAATGAGTTTGACGAGTGCATGCGCCTGGCTCGTGTGTTTTGCTCAACGTCGTCTGCAAGACATCCTGGAAGTCCAGTCCTCCTTTTCTACAACCCCCATTCAGCCAGCCAGGGAGGACCGTTTTGATGTTTGCTTTACCCTTGCTGTTTCGTACCTCTCTCGTACTGGAGCCGTCAACGAAGACGAGAGCGCTCTCGCACGCCTCGTCCAGCGCATGCACCACGTTGTTCTTCACGTCGGGAGCGTACGTGAAGCGCAGAAGTGTGAACTCGAGGTGCTGACCAGCCTCGGCGCGCATCTGGAAGTAAGGCTGATGTTACTCGAAGTCGTCGGTGCCAAGTTGTTTGTGTTCTGCGCAACTTTCAGTTGCGATGAACCTTGATCATTCGTCGAAAACTTGGAGTGTGGAAATAAAGGTGGATGGACTGTTTTCAGCAAAGAAGAAGATTTTCACCGAAAAATAAACAAACAAACAAACAAACAAACAAGTGTGCTGCCACATTCTCACAAGCGCGGTGGAATCGTTTGTGATCAGGAAACCTGAGCGATCCTCTGGCTGTTCCACTGGTTGCTGCCAACGTTCGCTAGCAGAAACTTTGTTCAGACCCAGACCCAGACCCGACCAAGACCCTGACCCAAACCCTGAGAACCAGAACCAGACCCAGAGAACTGGATACTGGATCCAGACCTTATGAACAAGACCAGCAGAACTAAACTGACAGAACAACTGGACTGATGGAATTAGACCAGTGGAACTGGACTCAGTGGTCTGGTTATTCTAGTCTGGTTGCACCAGTCTGGGAATGCTGGTTCAGTTGTAAGGTTCCAATTACCCTGGTCCAGTGGAACCAAACCAGTGCAATCAGACAAGTACAGCTGGATCAGCACAAGCAAACCAGTGCTCTTAGACCAGCACAACTGGACCAGTGCAACCATACCAGTGTTACTAGATAAGTACAACCAGACTGGCTGGTTTGGTTTTGCTGCTCTGGTTCTGCAGGTCCAGTCACGCTAGTGTGATTCTGCAGATCTTGTTCTTGTTCCACAGGTTTTGGACGTTTAGATAGGGTCTTTCTGGTTTGATTCTTTCAGAGCCACCCGTGGAGTGCCACTTTAGCCTTGTCTCGCCAACTTCAGAGTGGGCCCACCTGCCAGGGACACGCGGCCGAGCCGACGGTGGTGCTGTGGCCCAACTTGAAGGAGATGTAGCCGCTCGGCGGCGCAGCCGTCACGTAGCGCGCGTTGACGCACTCCTCCGCAGACCGATGTTCCGCTGCAAAAGAAACGCACGACCAGTCAACAACATCCAGGTGCTGAAAAGGGCAACAGAGTCAGAAATCCGTCCTGGATTTGCAAAGATCGGCTATTTTGCACAATAAACCTCGTGTAGCAGCCGTAATGCCTGAGGCATCCAACGGTAACATTCACACAGAAAAAACTTTTTGCCCACGTTCCAAAGAATTTCCATTTCAGCGCATGGATCTCATCCTCACTGAATGCTCTGTTGTTAATTGTGCTGATGCACCTGAACCTCCTGCTCCAGGTAATAGCGACGAACAGAGAGCTATTTCACAGCAAAGGTCAGCTATCCAAGCCACAAAGCTCTCTCTGGACAATGCAATTGGACTCCATCACATTTCACGTCCTTGGCCGCCCGAGGCGACGCCACAGAAACCGGAAGCTGAGCGTTGTTTTCACTCACATCGGCTCACTCGAAACAGAGCAGGGTTTCCTCTTTTCGTGTGTGGTTACAAACCACTTTCAACAAACGAGAAACAAACTGTCAAAAACTCTCCTGCTGGGTAAGCTACACTTTCACCAAAGTTTACCTGAGTTGCACTTCCACATGTATTGTGTGACATCAGGGGCAGATCCGTTGAGAACGTGGGCCCCCCTCTCCCCTACCACCGAAAATAGTAGTAGCGCTCGCTCTTCCGAACCTTTGCGCTGCAGGCACCAGGTGCAGATCCAGGGACTCTTTTTGCCAGGCCCCCCTGACCAACAGAAAAGTTAAAGTTTCAACCACCTCCTAAATGTTGCGCCTTGTTCTGAGTTTTCAGCCTCTTTTTGCATGCAAGTTGTAAGTTGGCCCCTTAAGAAGAGGTCGAAGGCCCTTTCTTTTTGTTCTTGAAAGAAATAATATTTCCCCTGTACGCGGAAGTTTCGAAACAACTGTCGTGATAAAAACCCAATTTCTGGATTCGCATACACACACCTACGCCAAATACAGAAGCACACACACACACACACACACACACACACACACACACACACACACAAATCTTTTCTAAAGGGCGTTGAATTGTATCGTTCTTCGGCTGGCCTTCCTTGTGAGTGCAACATTTAACTTCGGTGGGGACACAACGACAGGCAGCTGTTGACTCTTGTAACTTGACCCTGAATGGTCAGTTTCAATGTGGAAGATAAATACCAAAATTTCGGAACGCCAACCCCGTGCACACTGCACGGCAGATTGGCTGCACACGAAATTCATGGGGGATTTGAACATTGCTGAAGCAGCACCTGCTCAAACTGGATGAGGCCGCTTCTCCTTCAAAGGCAAGTTCGCGTGTCGAGGCGCAGTATTGGCGTTTGTGCAAAGCTTGTTTATTTTCGTCAGTCCCACCTGGGGATCAACGTTCTCTTCATTCTGCAGTATCACCACAAAAGCGAATCATGTGCAACGAGAGTCCCACTCAGTTCCCATTGTTTGGGACCGGCAAAACTGTGTCGGAGTGCTGGAAAAACACTTTGTCTCCCGATAAAATCCTGTGAGATGCAAAATTGACTTTCCTAAAGATTTGTCTGACCTGTTCGAGAATAATCTGCTTTTGTTGAGAGACAGTGTATTGTCTGCCAGCTTCATTGCGTGAAGCTAATCAATCTGCTAATTACCGATTCTGGTTGACGCAGCCAAACACGGGTCAATCTCTCCGACAATGCATCATAGTATTACAGACAATGTGTTCCACGCAGGGAAAATCTGATTCAATAAGAATTGCCGGACGCGTTTAGCTGGATATGTGCATGGCAGCTGGGAACAGCCTTCTTTTTCTCCTCCGGCAGATATCCCTGCTCAGGAAGTTGTTAGCTTCTGAAGTCAGGAACAATGTTTTTCCGCACTAGACGTGATATGTCTCATGGTTTCACACAAGGCCTGGATAAAGTGAGGCTGCCACAAGCGGCCTGGAGCGTTCAGTCCGTTGCTAAACAAACGTATTCACGACAAGACCCACTCTGATGAACTGCTCTCCAGACCAGTTTTGTTCGTCTGTGCCAAACAGCTTGTGCGGCTGCAAGATTTCAATCAAGCAAGACAAGTCAAGAATTGTTTCAACAACTTGAAGCAATCCATTCAGTAAATATTGGAAGAACACACAAAATATATTGTGCTCACATCATAAAACCACTGAAAAAAGGGAAAGGTTTGGTGTTTATGGCCGCCTGACCCAAGTTTCTTTTGTCCTCTAGTACGTGGATCTGCATTTTCACCACTGTGTGTCATTTGACAAGAATGTTTTGTTTTGTTTTTCTCTTTGCCTTTGTCTCCGACTCTTTCTGTTTCATCGTGTACTCGTCTCAGTCTTGGATTTGCTCGTTGGCCTTGTGGTTTGCCTGTGGCGGTTCACCCGGAGGAAGATGGTGCTCTGTGTTGCCATGTTCTCGATTCCGCAGTGTTCGAATCTGCATACTGGTAAAAAGCTCAACAGCCGAACTTCCTTTGATAAAAAACCGTTGTCTTTGTGACTAAAACTGCCAAATTGTCAAAGAAAGTGCGAGAACCCTGCATGTGAGTAGTATTAGGGCCCGTTACTTGGTGCACACTTAACGTTTATTGTTCATATTTTTCAGGTTTTTTCATCGAAAGAAAGAGAATTGTCTACATCTCGAATCAGCTTCAGCTTACGATGTTAAATAAAATCATTCAGTGTGGAGTG
>JAAUXT010073652.1_pt1 | contig 20458 bp, 21 predicted proteins | sample 7278171 | NCBI WGS metagenome assembly JAAUXT01 (sample SAMN14350112, study PRJNA611818) | marine sediment metagenome | isolation source: surface marine sediment (1.8m) | place: French Polynesia: Moorea | collected 2018-08 | reverse complement strand
GTAATAATTTAATATAAAAATATTTAGAATATAATTAATTGGCTGAGGCCAGCCCCCCTGGTGGGGGAGGAGTGTGGTGTGACACACCAGCTGTGAATTTGAACCACCGCGGTACAGGTGGTGGCACTGTTCATTCAATAAACACAGAGATTCGTGCCACCGTGGCCAGTCTCACCTGAGATACCAAGCCGTGTGTTTGTGATATCACTACAGCAATTGCTGTTTCAAGACGGTGTTGTGTCGACGACGGGACACAAATGAATCCGTCACGACAAAGGAAGAAACCCTTGAACAGAAGTCCAATTGGGACGAACTCCTGAACTGCCAACAAGCTAATGTTGTCCAGACAATGCCCAGCGTATCGTGTCTGTTTGCATTCCAACGGAAAACAGGTCCCACACAGTACAATGAAACGTCTGACAGTTTGCGTACAACAACACATTGATGCCTTTCTAAGTTGTGTTTTCTTTCCCATCATCCGATTTCTTGTCCACCGAGCCCCCACTGCTGTGACAGCATTGCTTCTGCAAGTGCGTTCTGTATTTGATCGTGTCCATAAAGCCCATGCCGCACGTCTTGCAGTTGATTTTGAACCTTCCCGTGTGAATGGGGAGGTGGTAGTACATGCCGGCTGTGGAGGCGAAGGTTTTCCCACAATAATCGCACGTGTTTCCCTCGCACGACACTCCGCTGATGTTGCTCGATTTGGCGCTGCGCGTTGAGGCCTTCGAGCTGCGTCGCAGCAGAATGTTGCGTTTTATGAAGCGGTTTTTCCTCGGATCGTCTGTGTCGAGGCTGAAGCTCTTGGCTTCGTGCGCCGGTGTCGGCGCGTCGAGCATCCCGTCGAGGCTGAGGCATTTGCGGCCCCGTCCCGGCTGGCCGCGCTTCCTGGGGATGACGCGCCGACTCGCCTGCTGCCGGTTCACGCTCGAAGTCTCCTGCAAACACGATGTCCAGTGGAGTCGCTGCACAAAGACGTGTTTCCATGTTCTTCACAGGAACACACGTACAATTTCAGCAACGACACACGCCGCAGAACCATGCAGTGCAACAACGTTCCATACTTCTCGACACTATTTACCTGCCTTATTCCGACCGCGGTTTTCCTTCGAATTTACCACCACCAGTTTCGTATCGTTAAGATTCTATTCTCCACCTACTACTTTGTTAGTATCACCTACAACATTGACAAATATTCGTGTTTACATAGGAAAGACAACGAATACGTTCTTAACACACGAGGCAAGAACCGACGTCACCACAGCAACACAACGTACCGCCGCTGGAGACGGCGAACCCGGGGAATCGTCGTTGTTGCTTCTCGGCTTTAGAGCTGCAGGTGAACTGAAGTTACTGAAGTTTAGATCCTTTCCGAATCGCGGCACGATCCCAGAAACCTGAAAAGCAGTTCAAAGCATTGTGGTCAATTGTTGCAAACCCGTCTCCTGCAACTATCAGCCACAAGTAAGAGTGCGGAACACATCAACTGGCGTACTCGTGTTCCTGCCACAACCCAGAGCTTGTGGAACCGGGGAGGCAAGTTCCGACATCTACTCTGACCTGAGTGGACGTTGCAGGGTTGTCCCATGTGGCAGTGGAAGATGCCAGCGGAGTCCCCAAAAGAGACGCGGCCGGTGTCTCAAAGATGTCGTTGATTCGGTTGTTCGTCGGATCGGTTGTCTCCGGATCCAGGGTCTGATACGTCGCGTCTTTTTCAATGAAACTAGAACTCTTCACTATGACCGTCATCACGGACGTGTTGGACGCGGAACTCTCTTCGTTTATGCTGATGGATTTTGCACTGTGACCCCCGTTGCGCCGTTTCAACGGAGGTTCCACCGGCTTGGTTCTCCGCCGGGCTGGCAGGGGCGGTGGTCCCGCTTCCGCCTTACTCGTCTCCGATATCTGCGACGAATGGTCCGAAATTTCCAGACTTCGCTTTCTGGAAGTGTCCGAGCCTGAAGACCCCTGTTTGCTGTGACAGTTCGAGCACACCTTCTCACCACTCTCCGAATCATGTGATCCCTTGGTGCCACTCAAAACTTGCGCTGGACCGATCACTTCGTTCATGTGCACTAAAATGACATTGTCACTGTCAACTGTGATTCCCAGTAGACCTTCCACGGTGATATCCTTGATAAAGTCGATGCTGTCCTTGCACAGCACCGTGATGGCTTCCTTCAGCACAGCCTGAACTTTGGTCTCTTCCAATTTCACAGACGGCATTTTGGAGAACCTGGGCGAAATAAGGGGAAAGGGTGAAATATTTCTCACAGCATAGATCTAGATCGACATCAGAAACTCCAGAAGCAAACGCGAGACACATTCTGATTTCCGAACGTCTTGATTCAGAACCTGTCAAAAGCTCAAGTGACAAGTCCCCTCAAATTTTGATGGCTGTGCGATGTGGAAGACTCTAGACTGGACGTCTGCACACCAACAGAACAAAAGGTGTACTGTCGTTGAAACTCACTTGAGAACAATCTGGCCAGCTTCCTTTCCAGCTGCAAACTCGGTGATGAAGAGAAGAAGCCACCAAAACCCAAAGAGTTGACTTTGTTTTGACGCTCAAACAATCACATCTATTATCGCTCAAATTTGAATTTTGGTATGAAGCGTCAATGACTGCAAAATTCGGTTGACGGAAAGAATTCAAACTATTTGACCTGTGTGCGGCAACACTGTAAACAAACCGGTCAATTTTTGTCACTGGCCATGTTATAAAACGGTGAACTTTCGATTTTGTAAATGTCAACAATGGGGGACGAAGATACAGATGATATTCACTTTGAGAAGATGACTTTGGGTTTGATTAACACGTTGGGTCAGTGACATTTTGTTTGAAACTTGAATTATCGCTCACGGTGATTTTTCTCGTGTTGTCAGGATCGTGTTGTCATGCTTCACACTGTTTGACAACCACCGTTTTTCTGCTTTTCTCAGAGAAAAGGGACGGAATCGTCGACATAAGACTGAATGACAAAGGTCCATGTGAACGACACAACATTCAACAATGGGAGCAGGTTGGTATGCTTTGTGTAGTGATATCACAAGCACACTGGTTGGTATCTCAGGAGAGACTGTCCCCGAGGGCGGGAACCTCCGTATTTATTATGTACAGTAGTGACATCTGGTGAGTGGTGGTTCTAAATTCGCAGCTGGTGTGTCACACCATACTCCTCCCCCACCAAGGGGCACTGGCCTCTACAGCCAATTATTACATTCTGAATATTTTTACAAAAATTAATAATTATATACATTAGACAGGAAATAGATGCATAATATCACTATTTTGCTGGTAATTACCCAGCATTCCTCCCCCATGGGGTGATCACATGACCCCTCAAGGTTTTCCTTTTCTGAAAATGGCTGCCAACCTGCGCTACATAACTGTGCAAGAGATCGATTTGCTTGGGTTTTTAAGACAAAACATAGTTCGCAAGCTCGAGGAGGAGGCGGTGAGTCAAGGGCTGCCCAAGACTCACCCAAGAGTCATCCAGGCCATGGTGAGGCACTTCAACCTGGGGCCAGCCCCCAATCAGACCTTTGATAGGCTTGTATGGCAGATCGCCCACTCCCAATAGGTGAGTTTCATGGTTTTTCAAGTCACTCCACATTGCAATGAATTCAGTCTTCTGTGGTGTGACTCTGGGTGTGAACCACATACCTCAAAAATGGAAGGTTCCATCCACCACACTGGTCGCGATTACGATCAAGCTCCTCAAACATTGGTTTTCTACTGGGCCCAAATTACAGTGTCCAACAGCTGCTTGGATTGCGCCAGGGTGTGTGGCAGCCACACCCATTCTGTGCTGGTACTCCATGAGGAATCTTGCAATGGACTGTCTCAGGCAAAAAAAAGCCTCTTTCTCGAAGAGATTTTGGGCTTGGTCCTGGTCAGCAACATTGAAACAGAAAGAGCCCCAAAACCCTGATCACCTGATCATGTGACAACCCCATGGGGGGAGGGATGTCAGCTAAAACCAGCAAAATAGTTATATTGTGCTATTATCAATCTATTCTCTATCTAATTAATTGTTATAAATATTCAAAATATTAAAAATTGTCTGTTGAGGCCAGCACCCCCTAGCAGGGGAGGAGTGTGGTGTGACACACTAGTCTCAAATGTAAAAACCATCCACCAGATGTCGCTTCTATACATAATAAATATGGAGGTTCCCGCCCCTGGGGACAGTCTCTCCTGAGATACCAAACTGATCATTTGTGATATCACTACATTCCATGTCAACTGGCTCTCCGTTGAGTCCATCAGTGATCATGTTACAACGTACTCTTTTGTGCTGAGGGTGCAAAGTTGTTCACAATTTCAGTTTTTCAGAGCTGAATGTCGCCCCTCCCTGTTGCCTCGGGGTGCCCACCCTAAATTGTGGATTCACGGGGGAATTCTGTTGACGAGTCACATCTCTTGCGTACAAATTGATCGTCCACCAACCATTCCAGAAGCACTCGTGCATGATGCCAGACGATCTGCGAAATTTTTATCAGACGAACAACGGATTTTCTCTGACCTGGAGCGTGAAAATGAACGGTAACTAACACCTTTGTTGCCTCACGTGCATCACATTTTTGGTGAAGATATGGTGTCACGAGTCAAATCGACATATAAAAATAGATCAACTGTGGTTGGAGGGTATATCAGTGGGGGGGGGACGGGAAAAATAAACCTCAGTGGTTTCGTGACGTGCAGAGCTGCTTGAAATTTCATGAACATTTGAAAATTTCACACAAAGCACGGAAAAAACCAGGTAGGATCACTTTCTGACCGGATCTGAGGCGAGGAGCACTTCGAAAAATTCAATTTATCTGATTCATTCTTGAATCTCTACCCTGACCAGTTTTTTGTATGTTCTTTTTTCCTGTTGCTGCGATTCAATCTCTGCCTTTTTGAACTGCAACTCTTGTGAAAGTTCTTACCAGCTGCTGAAAATATGTTGTCTTTCAGCCCTATTGTGTTGCTTGTGGCGAAGAAATTTGTAACCCTTTGGCTGCAATGTCGTTTCTTTTTGTAATTTGGAGTTATACTGGTTAATTACCAAACAAAGCTGTGGTGGTTGACACAATCCATGTCAGTTGTCAGACGACTCAGATTGTGCCATGCTGTCCACCAGACCTGCACCCTGACGTGTGTGTTCAAATTTCAGAAGCGCGGGTGATTGTGGGTCGTCTCGAAATCAACTCTCTGGACAATTTGGTTCGGATCGGAGGGACCAGCGGCGGCGCGGGTGGAAACACTCCCTCCGTCTGCGATGTGGACATCGACACCTCGTCAGAGAGCGGTGAGAAGATGTCAGTTCTGAGAAGAAAAAACACAAAAGCTGAGCAAACCCTTTTGCACTTGAACAGCTGAACAAATGTCAATGCTCGTGTCTGCAACAAACAACTTGTGACTGTTTCAGACGGGGTGTCCAGACCCAGATTCGACCACAGAAGCCGAATATTTGAATTGGATCCTTGTGATCGCTACGCGAGAGTGTGCCTTGTCTACAACAACACAAAACCTGGTGAGTCCGGCAGGAGCTTGCAGGGTACAACACACGAACAGTGAACTGGTGTACCGAAATGGCCAAACACCTCAAATGAGGAGACACAGGTGTCTGGCCATTTCAGTGGACTTGAAATGGCCAGACATGGGGTGAACAATCTCTCAGTGCACAATGTAAAGGTGTTTGGCCATTTCACCCCCAAACTGAAATGGGGAGATATGTGTAGACCTGGCTATTTCAGGCTCCCACCTAAAATGGCCAAACACCCGTGTCAAAAATTAGGAGTGTCTCCTCATTTCGTTCCACCGGCCAGACCTGATTCTCGTTTGTCTCAACGAGTTATCGTCCTTCTCCTCTGCCTGCAGGCATTCCCGCTCAGAACGCAGACGTCTGGCTGCTGGACCGCGCGTTCGGCTGGCACCGTCTCACCGACAGCTTCCTCACCTATTATCGCCTCATGCTGACGCACATGGGACTCCCGCAGTGGCAGTACAGTCTCACTGATCTTGGTCTTCCTCCACAGTCCAAGGTGAGAAGCGCGCATGTGTTTTTTGCACGCCATAACTTTGTATCTAGGGGGTTCGGGGCCACGCGTTCATTGACTTGCGCGCTTCTTTCTCAATTCATTTGGTTTTTGTTTGAGTGGCTGACACGCGATGTGACACTGAAGCTGAATCTTCGCCTGGTCCCTCTTGCAGCAATGGTTCCACATGTTCGCCCCTCTGCGCGTGAACTCGGTGCCGCAAGAAAGTGACTCTCAGTCCGGGAACGTCACTCTGGACGTCGGCAAGGTTTTCCGCGGCAAGTCGGACAAAAGGTCAGTTCTTTCGCTGCAATGGTTGTGTTCCTTTTTGCACGCTCTTGAGTGCTCAGCAAGTTTCGAATTCCGAACTGCCACCGCCAGTGCCGTTGCATGTGCGTCGAGCTTCATCGTAACTTTTGCAGGAGAACTGGTTCACAGCTGCAAGGTCAGAAGAAGAAATCCGCAACAGCGTCAATAAAGTAAGATTCTAAATGTTCCACTCGTTACTACTGGTCTTGGGTCGTGAAGCTGGTGTTTTTGAACCAATCCTTATGGCACGTTGTTCAGGGTCAAAGCCAGCGTCAGATGACGCGCAGTGCGCGACCCCTCTGAACCACATGTGATTCGTGAAATAAGTGGGTTTTTTTTTACTTCAGGAGTACGGCAAGCCGAGGGAGCGCTGGGTCGCAGCAGCAGTTCAAACCGAAGTGACGCGGCCGCCGCCAGCGCATGCCATGACGCTGCACCGGAGGCCCAAACGTCGCAAAATGTGGCGCCAGGTTTACACAAAATGCGTCGTGGGTTTTTCCCCTGCAGAAGTCGACAGGTGCTTCGTTCCAAAGCGAACAACTGCCCTTGGCTTGTGAAAGGGACTCGTGATCAAGAGTGGTGCATCCGGAGACAACTTGGTTCTGCGGCAGTGACAGTGATGTAACGTTTACGCGGCGGCAATGGCGTCTTGAAGTCATCGTTCCATGTGCAACAAACGGCGGCTTGCGCTGGCGTCCGAACAGAACGCAACCCGGGACACAACCAGCTCTCTCCCCGTGCCTGGATGCTTTGTACAAGGGTATATCCGTCCGACAACACCAAAACTTTCTCATCTCGTCTGCTGGTCAATCTGTGATTTCAATTGTTCTTTCATTCAAAAGGAGCTTGTGATGCGTGATTCATAAAGACGAAAATTCTCTCAACTGATGTTCAGTCGTTGTTGACAATTTGCGCACAGATTGCGCGACTTTTCCAAGCTGTGTGATGGCAGTTCATGGTCACAATTTGTGGCGATGAACCTACATATTCTGGCCCCTGGACGGCACAGTTCCCTTGGCAGACGGTTTCTTCAAAAATGGTGGGGAAGCAAGGCCAGTGACTGGACAACTTAACCCAGCTCGCAATTAGCTTTGCTGATGCATATATCACTGTGAAAAAGTAGACATCACGGACAAAAACCGAAGGTCCAATGCAAAAGGAGACAACTGCACAGAGTGGCCTGCACACCTGTAAAAATTCGAGAATTGAATACGAGGGCTCGGGTATACTGGAACCAGGAAAGTTTACGAATTTGCTCAGAAACCATTATTCATTCAAACACAATCGACAGAATGGGACTTTGTTCGTGTAAAGCAATATCCTATCTGTCTGCATTCGTTGTCAAAATCCACGGGAGACAACTTTTTCGGCGGTGACGTTTTTGTGGCTTTCCCTGTCGCTTCAATAACTCAACGTTTCCATCGTATGCGGGTGTTTTGTTCGGGTCTCAAGGGCGGATTTGAACCCCTGCTGGGTGCAATTTTTTTTCTCACGACTTTTCAATCAATTCGGTTGCAAGAGGTGTTTCACACTGGTGCGTCACGCAATGTACCTTGCGCAAGTCAGCGGTACATACCTGTGACTTGATGCACCTCCCATGAATGTGTGTGTGCAGGGATGCGCTTCTCGTCGTCAAGGGGTTGTTTCACACCGTACGCATCACGTGTTATGACCTGTGCCAGCCAAAGCTCCAGGTCGTCGATGCAAGACCTGTTTTGTTCTCAACCAAAATTTGACGCATCCCACTGAAACTGGCCTGAGTACGGGAGCTGGAGTTCACATGATGTCTGCGTGATGACTTTGATTTTCTTACGCAAACTGGAAATTACTCCAGACAGATCCACTTTGGTCCTGTTGGAAAATCCAGACTGAAGAGAAACAGAGGAATTTAGAACACTTGAGCAATTTCCTTCTCACAAAGACAAATATTGTTGAAAAGTTCATCCACATGTGTTTTCTGTTACAAACGCGTTTTTTGACACAAAATTTACTTGTAGATCTTGTGGTGGAAATGACACAGACTGATGGAGACCCGGAATTTGAGATTTCTCACTGCCTTGGTAAAGGTAGAATGACGAATTTTTCAGAGGTCTCCGGACAAATGGTGCCTGGGAGAAAGTTCCAGCTCCGTCCCACACAAAAGTGTAAAATTTCACTTCAAAGGAAAGTGAAACCAGCAATTAAGAAGTTCTGTTTCCACTACCAACTGTGACAGAAGGAAATATTTGCACAACACAAGTTTGTACGAGGTGGAAAATGCTTTCAAAATCTCACATACAAGGAAGAATTCTCCTTTACGAATTCGTTGGTTTGTTTTCTCAAAATTTCATGCGGCTTCTTCCTCGTTTGTTTTGAGTCACCGTGAAGACATTCAAGTCGGACTGATGTTTCCAGATAAAGTTTCAGATGTTGACGCGATGTTTGTTTTTCAATAGAGCAACAGGGGCACAATATTTTGCTGGGTACTTGACAGATGTCTTTCCAAATGTCAAGCCCTTTTTGGCCTGTGTGTTTTGAAACTTTTTGTGGGGGACAAATTTCCTTTCACTACTTTTCCGCTGAAAAGAAAAGAAACTTGCTTGCTGCAGAACGTACCGTTGGGTGAGTACTCAGAGTGCACGCGTGTTTCCACACACGGGGAACCTGCAAACAATAAACGCTTTTTGTTTTCAATTTGCTGTGAATAGACAGATGATCAAAACCTTTGCTCCTGCGTAGAGCGAACACGCTGGATTGATGGACGGGTGGTTACACGGGATGCGATCTCAGGTGCTCCGTGCGTGACTGAGTGGAGTTTCAGTGCAAAAAGAAAAGGACTGTAAAGTGGATCTACTGACAAGTTGCGGATCCAGGGGGCTTTGCGCCCAGGAAAATAAAACATTGATAACCGGCCACCAATTTTGCAGAAAATACGCAAAAAGCCTTGGAAAAAATCGTCAAATTTGGAAGTTGTTCTCCACTCCACGGGGGGGGGGTCCTTCCTTGACCAAATCCTCGATCCGCGACTGAAGTCTTGTTGGTTTTGGGATCAGTTTCGAGAAGCCCAACCACAGACCGCTTCCGACACGCAGCGCAGGGCTGGCATCCATGATACGTTTTGTCTGTCTGCGAATGAGGGTTTTTTCCAGGGATGTCTCATCGCTCCAGGTACGAATCGCTGAGAAAATTCCCGGGTGTTTTTTCACTCGGTATTTTCGTAACAAGGAACCGTTCAGGTATTTGATTCCCAGCAACCAATCACTTGAGAAAGCATGCAGATCGTTCTCACCGGATGCGTCACAACGCCTGTGCGCTCGGACACCCAAAGGCACAGCCATGCAACGCGGATTCGGCCAGGCAGAAGAAGTGGATTTTAGAACTCCCAGACAGTTTCGTTGCGCAAAATGAACAGCGGTTGTTAAAGTGAACGCAAGCGAACCCCAAAAGTCGGCTTTTGCGCACGGAAAACAAACCCAAGTTTCCAACAAACTTCAGCACTGAGTCAGCAGCTGTGCCGGAAGGACTGTGGCAAAGCGAGGTTCCTACCATTGAGAGCTTTGCGCTCCCGTGCCCCGAGAACTCGTCAGGGTCAAGCGCAAAAGCGCAGCAGCTGAGTCCGGGTGTCAACGCAGCTTCCCCTGGATCAAAGAGGCCGCTACTCCCGAACAGCAGCCGTTCCCCGTGCCCCGCGTGCACCACAATGGCGTCTTAACCCGAAGCTGTCACCGCGTCAGAGGCGGGTCCAGGAAAAGCAGTCAGAGGACCTGATTCAGGAGATGTTGTGAAACATTTGTTTGAGCTTCATCACAGAGCAAAGGCAAACAAAGAAACAAAAGCGGTGCCGAGGAAAATCGCGGTGCAAACTGACGAAAGTGTGGAGAAATTTATTGGCCTTTGGGACGGACCAGCGCCCAACCCTTGGATCCGGCCCTGCACATCCTGGAACAGCTATCAACAAGATCGTTGACATTTTCCTCACGAAAAGAACACCACAAAAAGTTGCACCATCGTATGGACACTAGAACTGACCTGCACTCGTAAAAAATCGCCACTCGAGGTGTGTTAGAGAAACTTGGCTGCAAAAACAATGCTTTTGTGTTACCTTTTGAAAACATTTTTGGTGGAAACAAATTCCCTAAAATTGGACTCACGCTGTGGAAACACGTCGGAAGTTTCCGGGGCAACTGCGAGTGATTGACGGACAGAAGGTGCAAAGCGAAGATTTATGGGAAACGGAATCCACTGCGGGGGAGGATCCGGGCGGAGACATCAGGCCTTTTTCCCCATGTTGGTTGGGGACGGAGGATCTGCATGCACCCCGCCTGTGAGGAGCCCCCTCCGCTTGACTGACCCCCGGATCCGCCCCCGCGCCTCTCTCCCCCGAGGCATCATCATCACCCGTCCGCCTCGCTGCAAACCGAGAAGTCAGCGGCCCGAGCACAGCGCCTCTCACTCACTCGCTGATGCAACCACTTCCCATCCACAGGCACAAGGAATCGGAGAGCGCCGCTGCCTCACACAGGCAAGGTCTGCGCGGGCCAAAAAGTTCACTTGGATAAACAACCATGAATTTCATACGTGTTCACCTCTTCTTTGCAACAGTCAAATGACCATGGGTGACATTGCATGGTCAACAATGTGAGGTGGGGCGGTGTTCGAAAAGTTTTGAAGGAACGGATAAATTTGAAAGGAACTCACGCACACAAGGCAGCAGGAGTAAGGAGAAATGTTCAGGATGAGGGTGCGATGTCTGTGCGTGTGTTACGCGATCCTGTTGTGCCTTTTCACAGTAAGTACCGACAACTATCGCCTCATTGTTTGATCCGAAGAAAGTTCAAGAGCCTCAGAAAAAATGCAGCTGTTTGACAGATTCCACCTTCACATGTTGTTTGGTTTCGCAAAAACGCCAACGAAAATTAGTGCGAATGTACGAATTGCAAAAACTGCGTCGCTTTGAGAGGAAACAAAACGATTTGTGGGGAAACAAGCAACACAGTGGCAAAATCGCAAAAACGTGCAAACAAAAACTTCTTTGGTTTTGCACTGCGAGCGAGCGCATGTCTCTGCAGTTTGTTTCTCGTGACATTTGAACATACATCACTGCATGTGTGGCAGTGCATCCACTCGCGTCCAGTCTTCGGTTAGACACCTCGGCCCTCAGGTCTGGACAGCGTTCCGTGCTTCTCGGTGCAGCGAGACTTGTCCCTCTTGACCCTCAATGATAAGAGCAATGAATCGCTGCAGGTGTGGTCCAGCTAGAGAAGCAAAGAGGTGCAGACATATCTCTGCAGGTGTGGTCCAGTTTGACAGGTGCAGATATCCCTGGAGATTGGGTCCAGTTGCAGGGATAAGACAGGGGTACCGACCAGTGCGTAAGGCGTCGGTCTTTCATAAATTGACTCCAGGCCAGAGCTGAAAACCTGAAAAAAGAATTTCACGGGCAAGAGAACACATCCAACCCGTTCTTCACTTGTGGAGAGTGCACAGACCTTTGTGGGAGAGTGCCAGCAGACAGTTCTGAACTGTCCATGCTGACCACACACTGAATCAGGTCCCTGTCCAAAGTTTTTTGCTCCGGCGTGCACGATTCAAGAGATTTGTTTTGATGCAAAGCGGGGTCAATGAAGTTTATCTCTACTCACTCCAGTCGGACGCAACAGAATCCGCGAAACTTTGAGATGTGTTGAAACGACCTCAGCCCTGGACTGAGGCCAAAACAGTGAGAAAGAGACCGCAGGTCGAGTCATAAAGTTCTTCAATGTTGTTGATTTGTAATTTCTTTCGGTCTATTTGTCTTTATTTACGCCCCATAAAACGTTGTTTTTTTTACGCGAGGCCAGAAAGAGGAACATCTTGCAGCCGCGCAACCCACAGTGATGGAGTCGAGTTTTCTTGCAGACTCGATACTTTCAAGTTTGTTGAGCCCAGTTCTCACAAACCGAACCGGAAAACTTTTTTGCGGTGGATCCAAAACTTGACTCGGGCAGATTTGTGGGAGACCACTCGCGAACGGATCCAGGACCCGGTTCGGAACGCTCGTCCCCTCCTTCTCAAGGCGAAGAGAAACGATTTCAACCTGAAAACCAAAATCTGTGGCGCTTGGGCCGCAGTATCAGCAGGACAATATTCTGGGGTCAAGGGGATGGATCTGTTCGCTCGGGCAAAGTGAAGTTTGGAAAATGCGGTGCTTCTCACCCCATCGCTGCGCCTCGCTCCCTGGAGCCGCGGGAGGCGAATTTACGGCTCAGCTTCTGCAGCCGCAGCTGTCCAAGTGAGCGAAACATGAAATACGCGCAAATGTGCCAAAAGCCGTATTCCTGCCATCAAAGTTATTTTCAGTGAAGCGAGAATAAGTTGGGTTGAACTTGATACTCTGATGTGCTGTCGACTCTGGCTCGAGATTATTTTTGATTATCCGAATGGGAAAAGTCGCTATCGCGAAAATCTGCCCGATTTCCTGAAATTAAACTCACAATTGCCCCGGGCATTTGAACAAATTCAAGGAAAAAATCGGTCAACCTGACAAGAAAACTTCACGAGATTTTGACTGGATGCAGATCTATCAGATCAAAATGCATTGGAAAAGAGCCACTCCAATTTGTTTCTGACGCACGTTGGGAACTGAGTCAGTTTGTCACCTGGGAAGGGAGTTATCTGAAGTGCGTGTTCCCCGTGTCAAAAGCCCTGCCACTTCAGACTGAACATAAACGCTGCGAGCCCCCTTATCACTCTGTTTAGTTCAAGAATCATGTCAAGCTTTGTGTTACGTTTTGATATCTCAGACAATATGTCATTAGGTTACGAGTCATAGACATCACAAAGCACGGGGCGAACTGGCGAGAGGCATTTTTGACCGACAGAGCTGAATTTTATTGACCTCAGGGCAGGTATCAAAGGAAAATGTTTGTTTCTCAATTTCAAAACAAAACACAATTCATGTGTGTGGCATGGTGAGCGGATTCACGAGGGCCTCTGACCACGAGCAACCAGAAATCTGAGAGAAAGTTGAAATTGCTCCCTTTCGAATCAACCCTGTCCGAACTCCTCCCCTCAAGACAAAATGTCGCTTGGCAAAGTGCATCGCATGATGTTTGTTTGAGTTTTTGCTCGCAACAATAGATCTGGCATTTCCTATCATAACACGCTCACCAGACTGTGATGTACGAGTATTTCTTTGTTCGAGGCCGGCGGTTCGCTCCCAACCGCGCCGGACGGTCTCCGAGCCGCATCGCGCTGTCACCTCGGAGCAGCGCGCGCCGGGTGCGTTCATACCGCGTGCGTCACGCCGCCTGGTGGATCCAGTGGGGAGGGGGTACCTCGGGATGGCTGATCATTGGAGGTTCACAACATTTGTTTCCTGGAGTGAATTGAGGGGGAAGGGGCGCACGCATGATGAATGCCAAAGAAATTGGTTTTGTACGAGTACCTGTAAATTGGAGGACACAAAACAATTTGGGCAGTGAGGAGGGCCGGACCCCAAGCCCTGTTGACCCGCTGAAGATGCAGTGTGTCCTGGTCCTGAGGGTGACATCGGAAGCAGGGGCGACAAGCCCACGGAACTCCGGTAGGGACGCAGCGCGTGACGCGCGCTGTGTGAAGCAGACATGCCACGGGTGATCACATCATATGAGAGACATAACAATTGAAAATTGTGGCATCAAACTGTTTGCCAAGTGTGTCCGTCATCGCGCTGTCATTCAACTCGCCTGTCTGCGCAATACTTTGTGTCCGCGGTTGGAATAGGGGAAGATTTGGCCAAACTCCGTGCTGATTCGGCATCACGAAGGAGAAAAAGTGTTTTTTCAAGGTGCATTCGAAAACAGTGTTGGAGCAGGCCCATGCCCCCCCAAACCGCGTTTTACGAGTGAATGGGCAAATGAAATCATTTCCGTGACAACGTCCAAACTTCAAAGACGGAAAATCAATGGCGCACGAAACCACAGACCGGAGTACCTTGGATCCGCATTGATCATTATCTGACGGGGCTTGAACCGAAGGAATTTCTTGTATTTCCAGGTCGCATCCGGAGACGGCCCGTTGCCCTCGGAGGATGCGGGGGCGGGGGAGGCGGCGCCCGCGGAGGCGGAGGCGGGTGGCGCCGGGGCGGACGGGGCGGCGGGAGGGGCGGGGGAGGCGCCGGGGCCCGAGGCGGAGGAGTGGGGCGACTGCTCGCGGACGTGCGGGGGCGGGGTCGCCCGCCGCACAGCGTCAGCCTGCTCCTCGGGGAACGATGACCGCTGCGAAGAAGTGACAAGATACAAAGTCTGCAACATCCAGGTGGGTATTTCGGCCATTTTCAATCAAGACCAAGGAGCACAGGATATATATATTTCAAATCCTCCAGCGGATCAGTGGACGTTCGGTCCCCTTGACTCACGCAAGAGAATCACTTTGTATTTGACATCTCACAACTGACGTTTGAAGGTTGGAGTTTTGACCCATCCAAGGTTTATCCCGTATTAGCAATCCAGGGTTTGCTTTTGGTCTGCGAGGACGCAACATATTCAGCGTGAAGCAGACTTCTCGTTTGAACCACGCCCGAGAGACCAGTTTACGTGAAAGTACGGGTCAAAACCCACCTGATGAGTTTTGCGCTTTTGATCAGACAAGCGAAGGAAACAAACCGAGTAGAAATCCAGCCTCGCAGACCCAACCAATTTTCTGATGCATTTCACTCCAGTGATGTGTGCACGAAATTTGATATCAACAATCTCCTCAAACCTTTCCGGTTTCCTGATTCTGAGGCGTCATTTTCATCACCCGCACAAATCAAAAATTTTGCGCAAAGCTGCTGAACCAGAAACACGCGTGAATGACATGTCGCCTCAAATTTTTCGAGTCGAAGCAACCGAACTCCACACATCAAATTTCATGATCCAAACACGTATCAGCAAAGGCAAGTGCACCGCACAATTTGACACCGGCCCCCAGCAGGGAAATGACGACTGAGCCGTACGTTGGAAACAGTTGTCGAGAGCTTCAAACGAAAATACGCGCAGCTGTGTAAACAAAAATATTGACGGCTCAACAGGACAAAAGCTGCTGTTCTTGTTGTCACCGACGGTTTTGCTCACGCTGTGTGCGTCACGCGTCGGTTTCATAGGACAGTAAAACAGGCTTGAATGGAGAAGTCTTTCGTCTTCAGATTAGCGAGAGGAGCAACACACGCACACATAGGAACACTTGAAAACTCTTGTTTTCTTTTTTCTTCATTGAATTCCTTACAACTTGTCTCTCTTTATCTCTCTCTCTTTCCTTCTGTCGCTCCGACAAGCGATCACACGCGTTTCAACACAAAGCGGCATTCCGCCCCTCTGGATCTGCAGTTCCGCTGTTTTTCCCGCAATACGTACACGACGGGTGCGGAACAAGTTCGTCCGTCCCTTCAAAACAACAGCTGCGTGCACTGAGACAGCGTAATGCATGGGGAACAGGTTGAACTCGAAGCGTGGGGAAAACACCGCTTCCTGCATTCTTCCTGTCAGCACCAGTATCCCTGAAATGTTCAACCGTTTTGTGGTTATGAGCCGAAAGACATGAAAATGCGGATGTTTTTTCACAGGAACTGAGATTTACGACCATATCCCTTTCGAAACCCCCGCTTCTCCCCCCCCCCTTCCCCACGGAAGCAAATATGACCTCAGCTTTATTTCTGTTGATCATTCTTGCTCAACCGAAACCTGACCTCTTTTCTATTTCAGCCTTGTCCCCGGGGGGAGAAGCGCCACCTCTTCCGACAGCAGCAGTGCGCGCGCTTCAACGGCTCCCCCTACCGGGGCTCGCCGGGGCCGCACCGCTGGCGCGCGGTGCACAGCTCGCGGCGGCCGTGCGCGCTGCTGTGCGCGCCGGCGGACCACAGCTTCATCGCGCAGCTCGCCGCGCACGTGACGGACGGGACGCCGTGCCGCCCGCGCAGCCGCGACATGTGCGTCAACGGCACCTGCTGGGTAGGTCACGTCACGTCACGTCACGTCACGTCACGCCTCTTGTTGATCCAGGGACGGGGTGGTGTGGTGCAGGGGGAGACTTCAGTCCCAGGTGGCGTCCATCAACTCCTGGGTGTTAGGGTGGATTCAGGGCCGCCTGGCCCCGTACCCCCGAATTTTGCACAAAAAGAGAATACTACAAAATGAATTCGCGCCCCCCACCCCACAAGAGGATCACCCCGTCTTCTTGATCTTGAATGTACCGCGGGGGTACGCCACGCCAGGACAGCCATCATCACTCGATTAATTCTCAGAGATAAAGAGCATCATTAATTGCCCATGAACTGCACACGTGAACGTGAATGGTTGTTGTGATAAGTTGCTGGGCGGGGCAGGTGAGTGATGCCAATTCGTGAATTTGTGTGCATGTTTTTAGTCGCAGGATCTTTTCTGCACAAGAAAATCGTTGTCTTCGTCCACAATTGAACAGCAAAACAACAGGCACAAAGCCTCAAAAACAGCACACAGATTTGCATTCGGATTCCACAGAAGCTCAAAAACCGGCCGTTCTTCCTGATCACGGGTCTTTGTCGTGACTTTTCACTGAAAAAGTCGCTATCTCTTCCAGATCTGCACCCGCACTGGTGCATTCTGCTCCGATTTTGCGACAAAGTGACAGCGTCCTGGACATTGACAAGGTGTCAGTGGTTATCTCTCACACTCTGACACGCGTCAGCCGCAAAAAGACCCCTCTGTGTCTCTCGCTGAAACCACAAACCGCAATACCCATCTGTCTGCCCGTTGGTCGAATCGGATTTCGCGCGACAAGGGAAAATCGTGCACATGTTCAAGATTTATCTTCGGTTCTTCAGGTTTGGTTGTAGGTTTCCAACTTTGAACCAGGGAACTTCTGGAAAAGAAATTTTTGTGGCAGCCACAGCTTGGGTCTTACTCGCCGAGACATGCCAAACAAGAACTCGCGTCAGTGTAGACACCGCCCCCTCTGGGATCCGCCCCTGCATCAAACGCCAAGTTTCCTGTAGAACGTTGACTGCAGCTCATTGTGCCTCAGCGCAAACCCGAGACTCGCACCGACCCGGAGATTCCTGGGGAGCTTCACAGTTTCGAGAGGGGCTTTCGTCGGGGTCCGGACCCGCCTGTACTCACATTCCTACGTGTACAGCGAGCAGGGCAAGGTTTCAACCCGGTCGCTCACTTACACTCTGAAGGATACATGTTTTGGTTGTTCAGCGATTTCATGCTTGCAAGCTGATTCTGTTCCGCATCATTTTTTTTGGTGGAAATCAGTCTCTGATTCAGACCCCAGTGAAGTATTTGTCCAGGCCAAACGCTGCTCCTTTCCTTTTTGCTGCTTCTTGATACCAGAGGCAAAGCTTCTGATTTCACCTTTTTGGGGAATTGTGTCCAGTTCACTCAGTACCAAACTAAATGACTGGCAAAAAAGCGGAGTCGGACTGCTCTTCCACTTGTGCACTTCCGTTGCTCAAGTTTTTCTGGCTAGGACGCACAAAAAAAAATTGAAGTTGTGTTTTTCCCACCGATAAATTGAGGGCCGGACACTTCGTGTTGTGTCTGTGTCCAGCAATTCGGTTGAGCGCTTTGAAAAAGCTCAGTAGCTGTGCACGCAGTTGAACTTCAGGTGCAGGCAACAACAGACGCCCAGACCAAGAGGCTTGTTTCCAAGGACAAAAATGTGCAGAGTCACGGGACAAACCACACGCACACGCACGCACACACAAAGACAGACAGAGCAGCAGGGACGCAGACGGACTGACTGACTGACGGACACACACACGGATACACACACACGCACACACGCACAGCGCTCTCGATTCGGAACAATGGAGCTGGTCAATTTCTACGCAAAGAACGGGCGTTAGTCAGACCTGACACGTACAGAGACCGCATTTCCCCAGTTTCCACAGCGTACAAAGAGGGCAATTGGAGATCTCGAGGAACCAATTCTGTGAGAGGAACTGATCTCGACGTGAAGTCGAGAGGAGCAGCGGAGGAGCAAACCCATAAAGATAACGCCGCGCGGGGTTTATTGGCCTTGCGGCGCAGTGAGCGCTTCTGTGCACTCCGAGGCGTTTCACAACGGAGGCGTCACGCGCTGCGTCACCACACAAACTGCGTGCGACGCGGTGGGTTACAACGCAGCGCTGCTTGACTTGGACAGTCACGCAATGCATGACGCGTCCAGTGCGACAGAGGCCTTGTCCTGGCAATGCCACTGCAAGTACAAGGAATTTCACGGCCGAAAACTTCAACTTTATCTCCTTGAAGTGTGACTTTTATGGCAAATAGCGGCTTAATTCGTCGTTCTGAGCAACACAAAACAGCAGAATTGCGTCTGTTGTGCTTGATGTGCCATCTCGGGAACCATAATCGGGATTTTATGCGGCGATCCCATTGTCTTGTTGTCATCTCTCGGGCGGGCGTAAGTGTAAATCGGAATGCAACGACACGCATTATGTGGCGCTCCTGTTAGGCTTGGCTTTCACATCGCTGCACTGCGGGATCCAAGTCTCTGTCCTGTTTTGACTATCTTTGGAGAGAATCACGCAAAGATCCCGCATGTTTTGTGTGCGGTGCAAAGTCATTGTGACCTCTTCTGAAAGTCCACGCAGGCATGACACGTGTGCGTTCACAAAAAAGTTCCAGAATCCCGCCAGAAGAAACAGACTTTTGTGCAGGAACGCACTGCGACAACCAAAGCGAAACCCAAAAGTGTGTTGGAATGCGTGCGCGTGTGCGTGCGTGTGACCTTGCCTCTCCAGAACTTAAGTTCTTTTCTGTCGCTTGCAGAGCGTCGGCTGCGACCTTGAGCTCAACTCGGGGCTCGAGGTCGACGCGTGCGGGGTGTGCGGCGGCGACGGCACCTCATGCACCGGAAACAGCAACAACGGCAACGGCAGCAACAACATCCCCGATGGCGGCACTGGTGCCAGCAACGCCGTCAGCCCGGACGCCTCCGAACGCGTCGCGTGGCGCCGCAAGTCGGTTGGAGAGTGCTCCGTCACGTGTGGCAAGGGTAACGATCTTTTCGGCGTGTCAACGTCGTACCTCGCAAGCAATAAAATCTCACAGAGCTGCTGACACTGAAACGTCTCTTGGTTTTATGTGATGGTTTTGTGTGCCCGACTGAACGGCACTGAGTCCATTTGTTCAAGATATTCACTTTCCTTGTTGGTGGAGAAATTGATGCACCACAAATCTCTTTTCTCTGCGCAGGTCACCGGAAGGTGCAGCACCAGTGCGAGGACAAGTCGACGGGCGTCCCGCTGGAGGACGAGCACTGCGCCGCCCTGCGGGAGAAGCCGGAACCACACGAGGCGTGCGCGCGACCCGCCTGTCTCATCCCCGTGTGCGCACCGAGTTCTCTCAACCCTCTTTTCTGTTCGGCGGTTTCCCCATCTCACAAGCAAATATTTATTCACTCTTTACAAGTTTCAAGCTTGGAGATCACGATAACTCTTCCAGTTTGCCTCCCCGACCTCATCCCTAGAGTCGCAAGCGTCAGGCTCGCCGTGCATTTGGTGTACAAATCGAACACGCCTAATGTGCGTCTGCAGGTGGATCAGCGGCCCCTGGCGGGAGTGTTCGCACAGCTGCGGCGGCGGCGTCATGGGGCGCTTCGTCTACTGCATGAGTCGCCTGGCGAACGGCAGCTTCGTCGAGCTGCCGAGCGACACGTGCACCGGGCGGCGTCTTATCAGCGAGAAGCCCTGCAATACGCATGCGTGTCCGAGCTGGCACGCCGGGCAGTGGTCCGCGGTGAGTGCGCATGCGCGTGTGAACTGGCGCACGAGGGAGTGGGTAGTGGTGGCGTGTGAACGTCTGCTCGTGTGTGTGTGTGTATGTGTGTGTGTGTGTGTGGTATGTGTGGGTGTCAGGGCAGAACAACGTAGAGTAATGATCCAGTGGCCGGCCACCAACTCGTCTCTGTGGTCTCTGCTGCACACATTTTGGGCTCTATCTCATGTAGTTCCTGTTTTATGGGGGTGGCCCACTACTGGATCAAAATTCTGTCTTTGATCCAGTGGTGGGCCACTTGATCCAGTGGTGGGCTCCCCCCCCCAAGAAGATCAGAAAGATCATCTTCTTCAGAAAAGTTGCTTTTAGTGAAAAAGCAGACATCTTCTGAAAGAATTACAACATTTTGTGTAAGTTACAGCACTGCAGGCCAACATTTC
>JAAUXT010096357.1_pt1 | contig 20459 bp, 25 predicted proteins | sample 7278171 | NCBI WGS metagenome assembly JAAUXT01 (sample SAMN14350112, study PRJNA611818) | marine sediment metagenome | isolation source: surface marine sediment (1.8m) | place: French Polynesia: Moorea | collected 2018-08 | reverse complement strand
GGGTGGGTGGGTGAGTGAGTGCGTGCGCAGGTGCGTGAGTGAATGAGCGGGTGAGTGAGTGCGTGCGTGCTTGCGTGCGTGAGTCAGTGAGTGGGTGGGTGGGTGGGTGGGTGGGTGGGTGAGTGACTGAGTGGGTGGGCGGGTGGGCGGGTGAGTGGGTGGGTGGGTTTTGGGTGGGTGGGTGGGTGAGTGACTGAGTGGGTGGGTGGGTGGGGCGGGCGGGGTGGGCGAGGGGAAAGAGGCATGGAGGCGGTTCAGAGCCGAGTGGACCGGACCCTGCGAACTGCTGCATGGGGCTGAGAGTAAAGTCGTCAAAGGTGCGACCCGATGGTTGATAGGGCGTCCTCCAAAAGCCCCACGGATCCCCACGTAGCCTCAGGGGGCCTGGGAGGAATGATCAAGTATTGCCTGTCGTGTTCGCCACCGGGACGTGATGCAAGATTTGATCAAGAGAGGTCAACCCCGCACAAATCGTTTGAATTCCCTTGCCCTGCATGTGTGCGTGTGTGTGCGTGTTTCACACTGACTCACACACGCACACACATTCTCTTCAGACCGGTGTGTGAACGCTGACAGCGCGAACCTGGTGGAGCAGGGGCAGGAGGTGATGGTGGAGGCGCTGCAGAGGCTCATCTCCCTCAACCACCCGGGGGACCGGTTCCTGCTGCCCAGGATCATCCAGGTGAGACCCAGGGGACGCAAGAAACCTCCCAGGACAGGGTCCTGCTGCCCAGGATCATCCAGGTGAGACCCAGGGGACGCAAGAAACCTCCCAGGACAGGGTCCTCTACTCGTCCTCCAATACCACACAGGTGAAACACAGGAAATAGGTGAGACCAGTCATGGGACAGATGAGACACAGGGGGACGGCTGAGAACAGTAAGGGTCGGTGAGACCACCCAAGGTCATCCAGGTGAGACCACCCAGGGGTCAAGTGATACTTCCCAGGGACAGGTGAGACCACCCAGGGAACAGGCTCCCACTGTCCAGGAGCACCCAGATTTATATTCGGTGGTGTACGGACCAAGACACGAGCAACAGTGGGAATTTGCTGGATGCGCCTTTGAACAACAAACAGGAAGAACTGAGGTTCCATGCCCAACTCCAAAGTTGCCCCGTTCTGCGAAGCTTCAGTGCACACACAGGCTGATCTGAACATCTTTGTTCATCGCAGGTGTTGGTGAGTCTGAGAAGTCTGGCCGGGCGGATGGAGGCCGAGATGAAGAGGTTCCTCGAGGACTTCCAGGACCTGCCGCTGCCAGAGGAACTCTACCTCTTCCACTGAGGCGGGGAGAGGGAGGGAGGTTCCAAGACTCAGAGAATCCCAACCTCTTCTACTACGTTGTCCGAGGAGCACATCCCATGGGGTGGAGCCGGATTTCAGCGTCGAACAAAGGACAGAAAACAGGGACTAAGGAACAAAAAGAGGGCTATTTTGAAGTCACGCGGAACTCCAAGTCCACACACAGGTCATTGTGAATCCGCCCCTGGATACAAGATTGGTTGTCAGTTGCTTCTTGTGATTTGTTGCTGTGAACATGTAGGAAAATAGTGTTTGATTCTGAAGCTGAATCTTAGGGAACTGCTGCTGTGTTTGTTTCTGTTGACTGCTTCCTGTTCCTGTTATTCAGATTCGTATCCAAAACGCCCTGATGTTGTTTGTTTCCCTGCAAACAATTTAACAAAGACAACAAAGCTTCAACAGCAATCATTGTGTTGTCAACAATGTTCTTTTCCTTCGGAAATAATAGACCAAGGGACACTGAGCTCTGCTTCGATAAAAGTGTTCTGTTTGGTGTCTTTTTGTGGTTGAGGTTAAATTTTTTTATCTTTCCTGCTTTGCGGTTGGTCTTGTTCTGCGGGTCAGCTTCCGGTGTTTCAACCGGAAGTGACCGTAGACGGCGCGACTCACCACAGGGACGTGACCACGTGCGCAGCGACACTGTAGTCGTCACAGGTGGTGTGAACAAACTCCCCTGCGTGACGAGACGCCCCGCCCATCCTGCAACCGAGCAGCACGAGAATAGATCCACCTGCCTGTGCACCTCACGTGTGCTGATGTGCACAGTTGACATCAGTGAAAATGATCATCGAAGAGTTTCTGCCTCAGCAGCTTCGTTTGCTGTGTGGCATTTGAAACTGTTTTTGTTACAATCCAAAAAGCTTTCGTTTCAGAGCATTTGGGGGGGGGGGGGAATTGAAGTCGATTCCTTCAGTTGAGACAACACTCTCACTGAGAAGAAAGAAATGACAACTTCAAAAGACTGCTTGTCGAAGCGACCAACTTGAACAAAAAATCGAGCATCGAATGAGGGGTGGGCGTGTCACCTGAACGCGGTTCTGTCGCCCACTGCGACGGTATATCCGCACCCTCTCGGTGTCTCACTCCAGGATCCAGTGGTGCCGAGCACCCCCGTCACAAACAAGTACCCCCCTGAAAATGTACGTGTTCTCAGTCGACACTGATGTCAACAGAGACGTCACGTCACGCACGACATTTGAGGCGCACGCGCGTCGCGCCAACGCCGACGTCAAAAAAAGAGCACCGTTTCCATAGCACTGGCCAATCACAGAACACCATTGACGTTGGTGTCAGCGTTTTTCAAAACGTGGCACGTCAAGTCCTGAAGGAAAAACGGACATCTACGTCGTGAGTAGGGTCAAAGCGAACTCGCTTGGGACGCAGTACTGTAAGCATAGCATGCATCCGGCGTAACATCCCCGATTGGCTTGCGAGCCCCATGGAGCACGGGGTGGGACACCCGTGCCCGATTGGCACGTGTCAACCGGCCATGCAACACCGCGCCAAGATCGCTTTCCGCAACATTTCACCTCCCTTCTGTGGCGTTGTGTTTTCACGCTCAAGTAAGAGGGCTCAGATCTCTCCGCTTCCGACTGGCTCCAGCGAAATCTGAACGGGACCTTTCTCACCTTCATAGCTGCTTGACCACGCTGTGTCCGTTGGTGTCCTGCAGTGCGTGACGCGCCCAAAGGCTTCAGGATCCACTGGATCCGTGTCGTACAGGATCCAAGTGCTGTTGCCACTGGATACTGGAAGATACCACTGATGGGGCTTTAGCCTGGAGGTCCAGGATTGATGTCATACTGGGAGAAGAACATTGACAAGAACAAAATGTTCCGTTTCCACGTCACAAAATGGTAACATTTCGCCAATTCTTCCGCACAAATTGAAAGACATTCTTTGATGCAGTCTTTCCTCCAACGGGTGCAGTTGGGGAGGGGCACAGAACACAAGTCTTTACCAGCAAACACTCAGTGCTGCTGCAGAAGAATTTTCTCTGTTCACTGCAAGCCATGCATGGTGTCGGAGTCTGGAACGTTTTCCGTTGCACGAAAAGAGAATGTGGGTGACTCCCCCCTCCTCCAAACACACAAACCAGTTGAGTCAAATTTCTTCAGTTTGGGTGTGGCACCCAAGACAACCATTGAAACATGCGTGAGCCAGCACACACGTTGCGCGGTTGACGTTACAGTGTCTCAAACCTTTCATCATGAAGTGGTCGCTGGAGATGCTGATTGGCTGCGGGGGACCGGAAGCGACAGTGACCAGTCGACATTCGGTCACGTGGTCGTAGAATCCGCCGAAGCAGTCGTCCCTCTCCGCGCAACTGTGGAGGTCACCGTGGTCTGTGCTCAGGTCATTCAACCAATTGCAGAGAGAGAGAGAGAGAGACAGAGAGAGAGAGAGAGAGAGAGACGGTCAAAATGATTACCGCCCAGGGTTCTGATCGCGCAATGCTGGCCAAACACTTTCTGCGAGAAAAATTTCAAGTGCGGCACAGGTGACATCACCTCGTCCACGAGTTAAGCGGGAAAAAACTCGAATGCTTACTTCACCACAATAATTCAGCTTCTGATGAGGCCCATTTGCGGATCCACGAAAACCGTGCATTTTCTTTCACAAACGCATCAACACCAACCCCTTCCCCAGCCTCTGACCTGCACACACAGCCGACGCTACTCCTCAGTCCCGACAGCGCTGTGACGTCACCGTGGATGACCTCGTCCTCTGCTGACCGGAAGTGCCTGAACGTTTCCGGTACAGCTCCGGAAGCCGCCGCCGCTGTCCTGAGACTCAGACTCACCACCACCAGCAGCATGTAAACACTCATGTTGCCAAACACCAGACAGAATCCTCGTACATGTACGTGAAGAAGCAGGACCTTCACGATGCTGACAGATACCCACGTGGAGCCCACGGGACGGTCCTTTTACCCGTCAACCTGAAGATTCTGTTCAGCCACTTGAAAAGTCACAAGGATAGTCGGTCTGGCGTGAAATTTCACGTCGTTTGACGTCGTACTCAAAGTCTCTCCCGTCATCTGAATGCGCAGAATTTTTTGCGTGTGGTCTTCATTCTTGGCTTCTCACATTGAGTTTCCACGAAGAACCTGAGAAGCGAGCGACGGGTATCGACTTCACAGTCCAGTAGCTCTATCTGCGGCTGAAAGCTTTGACTCGGCCGTGTACGCACACAGGAAATTACGTCCCGTCTAACGCCAAGACAAATCGAACAGAACCTACACAAATAATCCACTTCCGTTCAACTCCGCGCAAAAGGCGCACCTAAAGTTTGACCCCCCCCCCCCCGAGCGTGGCTGCTTTATTTCAACATTTTTCATTGAACAAGTTGTCAATTCAAAATCCACTTGAGTCTTCTTCACTGTCACTCTGTCCAGCTTTCGCCACTCTTCTGGGGTGACTGCCTCGTTTCTCCCCCCCCCCCACCTGCTCATCCAACTCACTGGCGGTGTTCTGAGCATTTGCTGCACTTTGGTATCGTCAATCGCATCAAGACTCGACACAAAACTTTTTTTGACCAAGCTTGTTGCAACTTCATCCCAGCAAGACTACTCTTCACCCAGGAAATGGTCAGACCGTCCTGCCTATTTGATGTTTTGTGCAGGCTCCAGGAAGATCAATATACATGGAAGTCTCACCCGTGTTGCAAATTTTCCCAAGCTCAGGCTCAAACCAGTGTTCCTTTCTTTGGTTCAATTCTGTCCAGTCCAGCTGGTGAAAGATGCAGCAACAACACATGTCGCGTAGCAACACAAGTCACATGTCAGTGTCTCAAGGAAGAGGATTCCATGTTTATTCTGCTACAAACTGAAAAATTACACCGTTCGGACTTGGCCTACAAAAACCATGCACAGTTCACTGAACAAATTCAACCAACTTTGTCTCGACTTTCTCACACAACATCATCATTTCTATGTACACGCGAAAAAATGACTAGTTTCTATCTGGCTACCGCGATCAAGGTTCACCTACTTCATCTGTCAATCACTCTGTCAATCCAACAGATGTGATCTGAAAGACATTGTCAATCTGTAATCAAAGGAACAGAACCCTGCGCTTACTTCACTCATTTTTACGGAGCGCGCAAATTCAAGTTTTCTTCGTAAAAGTAAGTGGCATTTTATGATTTACTGAATCTCTACGAGTGCAAAAAGGTCTCAGCTCCTCCTACAAAAGTTGAGAATTCTGTTTCGCAATTTTGCAAACTCTGCAAAATTCGAGGAGTCCAACTTCAAAAATAGTATCACACTCTGCTGCACCACAAAAAAAGCTGCTGTGAAAAATTGTGTCTTCAAAATTATTCAAGAGCATTTTCAAAACACAAATTCAAATAATTCTGTTCTGCCTCTTGGAAAATGCTTCAGGAAGAGTTGTGAAATCTCCAACGTAGCGTAACGACGAGCGTCCCCGACGGAGTTTTCCGCTGAGGGTCACTTTGACATTCAACGAATCAACAACAGCCAACCGGAGTGGAAAACCATCTGTACACACGGGGGCGCCACGTCAGTATGTACATACTTTCACTTTCAGTTTCTCCAAGAATGACCTCGGAAAGGAAGGGATGGAAGGAACACTTCACAATCTCAAGACCACGTGACGCGCCTCGATTTGGATCCGCCATTCTATGCGTTCCACCCCAGGAGCAAACAACGATTGAGAGGGGGGGGGGAATGTCACAACAGAATTATTATCAACAAACGTCACTGAAATGCACACAAACCACAACAACGCGCGTGTGTGTTTGTCACATCAAACTGTTCATGTGAGAAGTCAGAAAATGTTTTTTCTGCAATACAGTGTGTCTTGTATCATTTTTTTTTACGCTTCGGGTAGCCAGTCCAGCAGGAAGACTTGGACGTCACACGGAACCGGAGCACGACGTGCCTCAGGCGATCCATCCTGAGTTGGTTCCTTTATCCTCCACACGATGGCGCCCGCACGAAGGTACACTTGTGACGTCATCATTCTGGGTATAGCAGACAGATTTCGAGGACATCACTTCGCGCTTGGAAGGAATTGTGCAAATTTCCAGTGTTCTCAGTTTGTAGGTGGCAACGCACTGCTCGTAGCAACTCCCCGTTGCCAGGCAACCATCACCATGGCGCCTCAGCTGTTCTTGACTAGTCTCCACAGTTGGTCAACTCCAGTGCACCGGACAAGGACAGAGCCAGATATCCCACAGTTCCATGCTTTCTGTCACACTCACACGGACCGGAAGTACGTAACAACGACCAACGTCCTCCACCCAACGGAGTCGGTGTCCCAAGTGAAAACGAACGAAGGAAGCATCGTGATCAAGTGTCTCGTGAAAACACATTGGTTGCCACAGTAACAACGGTTGTCACAGCTCAAACGCAGTTCACACACGTACTCGTACGTTCACACTGTACAACGAACGCACAATCCACATACACCTTTCTCTCGTCTGGAAACAATGTACACTTCTGTTTCCCCACATCCGAAAGGACAGAAGACGCTGTCAACAGTTTGTGATCCCGTCTTCATTCACATTCAACGACTTTTCTCCTCCAGACAGACAACACAAGTTCACATGTCTTTTGCACAGTCCACTCGTCCACACACCGTGTCCATCCAAACACTTTTGAAAGTGAGTCAGTGAGTATCCACAGTATTGTCCGAGAGGCTGTCCAAGCCTTCTCGCTGACGTGCACCTTAGTCCCTGCGACACGGCAGTCCATCCTCCTCTCCTCCACGCACACGTCCCGAGCTCAGGGCTCTGAACAGCCCCCTGGTGGTGAACACACAGACAGTGTGGAAAAAGCCTCAGCTGAACAGGTTGGGTGATCCCCGTGCGCACTTTCCACGGAAGATGGCGAGACGGAAGTTGACCTCGGAAGAGTCCCAATGAAAATCAGGTCCACTGTCCCACGCGCCATTCCACCAACGCGTCTGAACTTCCCACTGCCAGGTCCATTGCCAGGTCCTCTTCAGTCAGTTCCTTCACAAAGGGGCGTGAATCTGCCTCTGCCACGACTCTACTGTTCATTCACACACACTGTAGTGGTTCCAGGGTTGGGGGTCCGCGCTGGACCCTACTTCTGGTAGGGCTGGGGCGGGATGGGCCCGCCCTGGTTGGACGACCCTGCTATGGACGCGTTGGACGCCACGGACGCTGCCTGTTGTGACGCCATGATGGCGGCTGCAAAAAACACACAAGAGCAGCGTTTTAGACACAGTCGACCTTCTTTCGGGCATTACAAACTTTTATCACCCATCTGCTGAAGATGGTCTGTTTCTTCACCCACCCCCCACCCTCGCCGACCAATTGAGACTGATTTATGGAGGTGCAGCAAGAAAATAATTTGCATCCCTGTTGTCTCCATCGCAACATTCTTTGTTCCCAGTGTTCAGTGGTTTGCCCCAACCCTCGGGGCGCTCCTTCCTAAATCCAGGGTCGCCCCCCCCCCTTCTCATGGCACACATTTCAGCGCGCTGGTAGAGGGTACTCACCACCATAGGGGTCGTATCCGAGTATGGCTGCGGGGTAGCCCGGGTTGAGGACGTGCGTGTGGTGGTGCGTGTGCAGATGGCGCTGCGCCGGCGGACTCCGACTCAGCTCACGTGACTTACTGCAACAGACATGCGCATAGGTGAGCCAACACTGCTATTATTCAAATGTGGTCAGAAATGACTGAAGGCTCATTCAAGATGGCGGTGGTCACGTGGCTATTTACCTGAACGGGGACCCGTCTCTTTCCAGCTCGCGGGGTTCCCGGTCCGCTGCGCCCTTCCCGCCCCCTAGTGGTGGCGACGGGGTGGGCGCGCCCTCCTTGCGCCCGACCTCGCTCAGCTCGTGGATCTTGTGGTGGTGGCTGGGGGCGCCCGGGGGCGGGGGAGCGCCGCCCCCCTGGGACGAGGCGTAGAACTGGTTGGCGTGTTGCTGCAGCAGGTCCAGCGCCTGAGAATCAATGCAAAACAGATCAAATTTGTGATCAAACGAGAGACAATGCACAAGCAAGAAGCGCGCGTTTGTGCACATGTGCACGTGCAGTCTTTGCGCAATGTTCTGTGGGAGTCCTGCGAATATCGCGGCGGCTGTCTGGTGTTTGTCAGCTTCATGCGTCTCAGCGTGTCAATCTTCCAGAGAATTTACATGACAACAACTTCAGAGCAGCTGGACTGTTCCTGATCGAGACTTTCGCTTGGAAATACCAACTACGAGTTGGTGTGTTTGTATTTTCAATTGGTATTTTTGAATCGGGACAATGCGTGCCGTTCTGGAGGTGGACGCTCTATTGTTGCGCTGCTTCGGAGACAACGTTCATCGCGTTTTACGTTGTGCGCAACACGTTGGGGGCGTCTCCCCTTGGAGAGAGCGCGGGCGGCGGTACGCACCTTCCCCCCGTGCTCGGCGCCGGGCGGCGGCGGCGGGTGCGGCGCGCCGCTCCCCGGGGACACGAGCAGCTTCTCCTTCTCCGGCCCGTCCATAGGGGGCGACATGTGGTAGCGCGGGATCTGAGACGGGTGCACGTAGGGACCCGCGAACCCTGAAAACAGGCAGGAAACGGTTCTGTCAGTCACGGAGTGAACCAAACGCGATTGACATGCAAAACGAGTTCAAACGAGCGCAATTCGCGACCGACACGTGGCAAGTCACTGAAGTACACGTGCTTGGGGCAAGTGCAACTGGGGGTACAACTGGGAGAAGGCCAAGTGTATCTTTGGGCAAGCCAGGGAGACAATTGTTTCCCCCACCCCTGCAGCGAGACACGCACACCAAGACCAAGGTGACTGCGCTCGTCGCGCAATCGCAATACATGATCTGGGGCGCTTTGGGGGGGGGGGAAGAACGAATTGACACGCAGCAGTACTCACCTATGATGGGGTTCATGCCCCTGAACATCGGGTGCGCAGGGTCGATGGGTACACCCGGGTGGTACGGGTACCCGTGCGGCGCCGGCGGGTAGAACTGCGCGGCCGGGGGCGGGAGCGGGTAGCCCTGCGGCGGGGGCGGCAGCGGCTTCCCCCCGGGGGGCGGGGCGGGGCCGCCGGGCGGAGGGGCGGGGCTCCCGCCGTCCTTGCCGTCGGGGCCGCCCGAGGAGGAGCCGGCGGCGCTCGGGGCGCGCTCCCCGCCGCCCGTGGGCGGCCGCCCGCTGCCCACGCTGTCCCGCCCGTCCCTGCTCGAGCTGCGGTCCCGACTCTCGCCTTCCTTCCTCTCACGCTCTCGGGACTGGAAGCACAAATAGAAAGGGACTTCAGAACCGTTTTCAGACAAATAGAAAGAAATTTCAGAACAGTTTTCAGGTTCCCATGTGAAGTTTCATCGTCTTCCACTTTGAATCTCCCTTGGCCTCACTTCACACCGTGTTTGCTGGCGCACACACAGCCAAGGTCACACAGCGCCCCCAAGTGTTGCAATGTGATGCACATTAGTTGTGTTCACACTGGATCCGCCAGTGCACACCTGTCTCACAATCGTTGCATCCCCCCCTGTACACTAGCAGCCACATGGTGCGCGATGTCGTATAAAGCCACGCGCATGCGCATGCGCCGAGCGCACGTGGGCGTCACGTGTCACCCTCACCTCTCGCTCCATGGGCGACAGCCCCTCGCCCTGTTTGTGCGGGTCTCGGATTGGCTCGCCCGTCCTCGGGTCCACGTAGACGCGCGCCCGCTGCTGCTGCTGCTGCTGGTACAGGTAGTGCAGGTCCCGCGGGTGCATGTCGGGGTGCGGCGCCGGCGGGCCGGCCGGGCCCCCGGGGGGAGGAGGCCCCCCGCCCCCGGGACTCAGCCCCATCAGCCGCTGCCGCTCCTCCATCTGCCGCTTCAGCTCCAGGTTCTCTGCAAAAACAAGTCAAAACGTTATTTTTGAACAGAAAGTCAAAACTGTCAAACAAACCGTTCGAGGTAAGGACCCAATGTTTTCTAACATACTGGTGTCTGTCTACTCGTGAGTTGATGAAGCCACTGCTGAGTCCGATCTATCCCCAAGCTACTCTGATATGCAGTAGAAATTAGCGCAACTGAAGGGCTCGTGTCACAGTCTTGACAATTTGAGATGCGCACTTGGCCCAGAAGGTCAACACGGCAACGCAGTTGTGGGTTCGTCAAACAGGCGGGTCAGCTGACGCCAACTTCTTGTTCTGTTTTTGACCAACTGATTCTCAATTCCAATCTCCTGTTCTTCGAGCACGCATACCTCACTCCCACACACGCACCTTTGAGGATCTGGTGGTTCTCGCTCTGCTTCTCCTTGAGACTCGCGTCGTGTCGGTCCCGCTCCATCTCCCTCTGACGCCGCTCCTTCTCAGAGATGAGCGCAGGCGGCTTCGAGCCGGGGGCCCCGGCGGGCGACGCCTTTTCTCCCCCGGGGGGAGGCGCTCCGGGCCCCGGGGGAGGCGCCCCCGGCTTCCGCTCGCCCGGCTCCCCGGCGCCGCCGTGCTGCGCCCCGTGACTCGGGGGCCGCTCGCGGCTGTCGTCCCTGCAAACAGAACACGGAGGGTCAAACACCACGGAAACAGATCCGTTTGCTTGTTCCACGACACACGGAAAGGACACCAGAATAGAAGAATCAACACTCGTTGTGTTGCCAACGCAACTAAATTGGGACAACCCCTGATTGACTGCGAATACAGGTCAGTAATGAACCGTTGCAGGGGCGAATCTTTGCCACTCGAAACAACGCTCAAGCACAAAATGTTTTCTTTGCAGACCCCAATGTTGACCCCCTCCAACAAACAAACACACACACACACACACAACACACACTCCCTCGGTGATCAGTTCCTCAGTCTCAAAGGAGAGAAGGGACAGTGGTCACGTGACGTGACGTGGGGGCGAGCGATCACAAGTCACGTGAGGTCACGTGATGCCAAGGGCGCTGTGACGCGTCATGCGTTGCTGCCGTGCATGGCAGTTCGACCATCCAACGCAGCTCTACAGTGGATCTCGTTTGTTTTCCACCAATACGCGACTCTTTTGCACGGAGACAGCTGGCTCGGGCCCGTACCTGGGGTGGGTGGAGGAGGGCCGGCTCCCATCCCCTCCCCCGCCGGGAGACAGCTTATCCTGGCGCTGCTGCTCCTGCCGCCGCCGGTCCTGCTCCAGCAGGTAGCACTCGTACGCCGTCCTGCAGGAGAGACGACTCGTGGCGTCAATAGAGAACACGGACCACGTGACGCCACGACGGGAATGATGGGAACACACACACACACACACACACACACACACACACAGACAGACAGACAGACAGACAGACACACACACACACACACACACACACGAGAACCAGGTTAGCCGGATTTTGCCCATTGCAAAATGGATGTCCACGTGACGTGTCGCAGCATCAATCGAAAATACGTCATCGCGAATCCGCCTATGTTCCGCGGGACCGTTGCCTCACCTGTAGCCAGGGTCGGTCTGCAGCAGGTGGTTGTGGTAGGCGGGGTCCACCCTCCACCCGTACGACTGGAAGAAGTGCGCCGCCATGCGCTGCTGGTACTGCAGACTGTACTTGGATCCCTCACCAGGGGCACCTGAACACAAGATGGCCGTCATCAGCATGATAAAGACCGCGTGGTGGGGCTCGAGTCAGTGTGCAGAAACGAAAATGTGGGTCAAAATGGGATGACGCCAACTCAAAAGTGCAAAATCACGATGGCGACTTTGTGCAGTGTCCAATTTTGAAACGTCAAACTCAGCGAGTGTTGTATGTTCAATCAACCATCGTGGTAAAACAACAAATTCGAAAAGCACCAATTCGTCACTGGACCCCTTCAATCTCCCTACCCCTCCACGACTCGCGCTCCACCTACCGGGCTGCGGAGGCCCTCCGCCGCTGCTGGGCGGGCGGTGGTCGCTGGGCGGCCGCCCGTCCTCGCCCGGGCCCCGCCCAGAAGACGGCTCGCGACTGCTCGGACGACCCTCCCGACTCGACGGAGTTCCTGCAAAACCAACACCTGTGTAACAATAAACTTCAATCATTTGAGGCAAAGAAAGGTCGTGTTTCCCACACAGGTGCGTGTTGGAAGGAAGGGGGGGGGTGAAATTGCGGGTTTTGTTGCGTGGAAATTTTGTGCATTTCTCGCGCAACTTCACTGCACAAAGGGAAACATTCTCACCTGGTGCAGAGTCCTTGGGCGGTTTGCCGTCAGGGCCCATCTGGGAGGGCGGGCCGCTGGTCCTCGGGTGCACTGAGCCGGGGTCCCCGTCCTTCTGCTCCCGGGGGCCGGGGGCGCCGCCGCCCTGCGACCCGGGCACCAGGTAGGGCGCGTTGCCATAGTAACCCTGGCCCGACGGGTACCCTGGGTACGGAGCGCCTGACTGGGGGTGCGGCTCTCCTGATGCACGCTCTGCCTGTTTGCCACCCTCCTGTTTTCCGTCGCCATGGCCTTTGTTGCTATGGTGATGCTTGTGTCCATGGTGAGGCGAGTCTAGCGTAGGGGTGCCGTCGTCGGAAATATCCGAATAGGCGGCGGGACTTCGGGCTTCCCCGGTGTTCCCACCGCCATGATGGTCTTTTCCCTCAGAAGACACGTTGAGGGGTGAGAGCACAGATCTCGCGGAGTGTCGCGAGGATTCGTGAGACTTGCTCGGGGAGTGTTGCGTCGTGGAGGGTGGGTGCAGGTGTTTGGAGCCTCCAGCCTGTGAGTGGGGCGGAGCGGGCTTTACACCCGCCAAGTCTAAGGGTTTCTTGGAAGAGCCCTGGTCGGAGGGCTTTGGCACGAGGGTTTGTTGTTGCGCTTTGTTGGGCGTGGTTCTCAGGTCCACTCCTTCCCCGGGAGGGGGCGCCTTCAGCGGCGAGGAAGTGGCGGATTTTATCACAGAGGTCGACTCGGCTCTCACGTGACCACCGGAAGCCTGCGGCTGCGCACTGGAGGCGGAACCCACTTCCTGTGGTTGCTTGGCAACAGCTGCAGCGTCTTTAGAACTTGACTTGTGCTGCGATGATCCTGGGCTCTGGTCCTTGTCCTTGTTTTTCTTCTTTTTGGATTTTTTGCTCTCCTTGAGCTGGATGAGTCCAGGGTCGGTGCGGGCCGGCTCGCCCAGGATGGTCGGTTTGGGCTGGATGGGTTTGAGACCCGCAGTACCCGACGCCACCGTCGCGTGTGTGGTGACGGGCGCCAGTGTTGACGTCACCGTCATGGGCGCAGGAACGATGGGCCTCGCTTGCAACACAGTCTTGTTCTTCTTCTCACTCTTGTCCTTCTTTTTCGGCTTTTCCTCCTTGTTACCCTGTTGGACGGATAAGATGGTGCCATTGGTGATGGTCACCGGAACAGTTGTCACTGTGGCAACGCCTGAGCTCATGGCAACCGTGACCGACGGTTGCCCGGCAACAGCCACTGCCGCTATGGTTGCCCCGGAAATCTGGTACACAGTCTGCGGAGCACTGGTTGCTATGGAAGCGCTTTTGTCTATTAGTAGCTGCGTGTTGTTGTTGGACTTGTCCATGGAAACGTCCTGGTTGCCAGGTGACTTGGAGTCTTTGGCTTGTCCGCTGGAGCGGTCCTTGCTCGGGGTCCCGGTGGACTGGCTCCCGGACAAAGAGTCGTCCTTCTTGGGGCTGGTGGCGGACCCTGCTCCCGCCCCTGCGTCGGAGTCTTCCGTGAGACTCTTCTGTTTCTTGGCCTTCTGCAACACGAAACACCAACTATGAACGACTCTGCGTACGACACCAAAACAATTCTCTGTATTCTGGCGTCAACACGAGTGTGAACCAACAGGCGACCCAAAATTTTCTGATGTTCTTCCATCTTGATTCAACGTCCACGCTCCTTACCTTGGACTTGGGCGGCTGCTCATCCTTCTTGGGCGTGGCACCCTGGGCGGCAGCGGGCGGCGGCTGCTGGGCGGGGCTCTGTGGACGGGACTCCTCGGACGAATCCTCCTTGTCGTCCCCGCCCTCCTCCTCCTCGCCCCACGACTTCTCGACACCGGGGTGCGCGTGCGACTGGTGGTACCTGGAAAACAGGTGTGTGTGTGTGTGTGTGTGTGTGTGTGTGTGTGTGTGTGTGTGTGTTCGTGTGGTGTGCTCAAGCGCGGGAACATCTACCTCTTCCTCCCCCCACAAAACTTTTGGGGCTCAAAATGCTGGGCTGTCTTCACTCAAGCTTCAAAGATAAGATCCAAGCCAATGACATCAGGAGTGAGAGAGTCTGTACCTGAGCCCATTGATGTGTTTGTACTTCTTGTTGCAGTTGGGTTCGGGACACACGATGAGTTCACTCGAGGGGGTCGTCGGAGCCGCCGGAGACGCCTGGCTGTTCCCGCTGCTGCCTCCCGCTGCACAAGAAATGTTTTCCACTGTCAGAAACCATTGCACAATGAAACACACTGTGTGTGTGTGTGTGTGTGTGTGTGTGTGTGTGTGTGTGTGTGTGTGCGCGTGCGTCTGTGTTTGTGATGTGGACGTTGCTGTCAGATGAATGACAGCGCCCATTGGTGGTGTCGTTTCGTCGGCGTTACCAGGCAAATGGGATCACAACGGCAGCATTTTCATGTGGGTTTCAATGGCAATGTGCTGTTGGTGGGCAGGCATGATCACATCGGTGTGTGTGTGTGTGTGTGTGTGTGTGTGTGTGTGTGTGTGTGTGTGTGCCTGCCGACGTTTTTGTGTTGCAGACGTCAATCCACGCTCACGTCACCACGTCGCTGGCGTCCTCACCTGTGGGCGTGCTCCTCGAGTTGGACCGGCTGCGCTTGGACGCCGTCACGTCGATGGTCAGGTCCCCCGGGCGCGCCTTGCGCTTCGTGCCGCCGGTGGCGCCGCCGCTGCCGCCGCCGCGCGAGTCGTCCGCCTTGGCCGGGCTCGGGGGAGCCGTGAAGCCGCTGCACACGTTGTTCCTCCGACCCTGGAATGACCAGGCGACACGTGATGTTCAGGTGAATGGGGCAACGTGTTTTAAGACGTACGCGCATTCGGTGACATGCGTGAATGCACGGGGCCATGTCGCTTTCATAGAAACACGTGCCAAAGTTCTTTTTGTGTCACCTCCAAGTGAACAGGCGTACATATTTTAACCCTTCGCGTGAGTGTTTGTAGTCTGCGTACATGTGTGTGTGTGTGTGTGTGTGTGTGTGTGTGGTGGGGGCGCCTGCATACATGCGTGTGTACACATGAGGTGTGTAAGCGTGTTTGGGACTTGTGTGTGCGTGCATCTCCGTGAGAGAGAGAGAGAGTGTGTGTGTGTGTGTGTGCGTGCGTGTGCGTGTGCGTGTCTGTGACGTTGACGCACCTTCCTCAGTTTGCGGTCGCAGTTGGCCTCGTTGGCGGCGATGGCGGCGGCGCGCCCTCGCTTTCCGCGTCCCTTGGGCGTCCGCGTGTCGAGGTCACTCGTCGGGGACTCGCAGCTGAACCTGGAAACACGTGGAGGACACGACGGTCAGTGACCAGACCAGAAACTCCAATGAGCGAAGGGCGAGCAGTTACCGTTGCCTGCTGGTGCGAGGGGGTGGGGAAGTGCGTGTGTGTGTATGTGTATGTGTGTGCGTGCGAGACCTTGTAGTCATTCGTGTGTGTGTGTGTGTGTGTGTGTGTGTGTGTGTGTGTGTGTGTGTGTGTGTGTGCTGAAGCTGTGTATGCGTGCGTGCGGCGTGCCGCAGTTCGAAAAGTCATTTGAGCAGAGAGACAAGGAATCCGTCCAATTCCATAGTTTTGAACCGGTCGCCTGAACCAGGCGGAAATTATTTCTTTCAAAGTATTTCTTTCAAAACCCCAAGAGAAAAACATCCCCAGTTGTCAAGTCTCTGTCTCTCTCCCTTGTGTCTGGTTTGGAGCGCAAATCTTGTGGGATTTCTGTGGTTGAGGAAGTGATCACTCAAATTCTCAAGGCAAAATGCGCTGGGAACCAGAGTCTAGGCGGTGCTGCCATCTGGCTGAAACTATGAACCATGTGCCGGCAATGTTTACATGGTCTACATGTACAGTGTGCACATGTTCCTGCGAGGCGCATGTAAAATCTACATGGGAGAGGAATGCGGGTACATATCATTGAGCATACACGCGGGAAGGCTGAGGCATGGAAATAGGAAATGACCTGCACACACAAATTATGCACGAATGTCACTGAAACATTGAACAGGAATGTGTGTGTGTGTGTGTGCTGAAGCTGTGTGTGTGTGTGTGTGTGTGTGTGTGTTTCGAAGCTGTGTGTGTGTGTGTGTGTTTCGAAGCTCTGTGTGTGTGTGTGTGTGTGTTTCGACACCATGTGGATCTACGAATTTTGCCCGGAGGTACAAACACCATCTCCTGAAAACCGGACGAACAAAACACTTGGACGGTCACGCCGAAAAACAACAAACAGAACACCCCGTACGTATCTTGGTGTCGAAAACAAAAAACACCAGAGAAAAAACGTGGCTGGGTTACGAGCGTATTTTATGGACTTTGGTTGACGTTGTGAAGGGCAGGACGGGTGTGAACGCGCGGTGTGACGGCGCATGCGCGTCGCGTCTCACCTGGGCGGCGCGAGGTCGTGCTTCGTGGCGTCGAGCAGCGTCCCGACGTACGTGCGCCCCCGCCACGACACGTTCACTACCAACAGCCCTGCGAACGAGAAGAAAACACGGAAATTATTCTCACATGTGGGTCGATGCAAATGATCAAAGCAGATCATGGCGAGTGCGTTCGGTAACCGTATCCCTCCGTGTGTCTCACACAAGTGTACGACACACAATCTTGATATTCTGGTGTCAAGGTCTTTTTAAAACAATGGTGATCGCAGACCTCTGTGTGACAAGCCCCCATTTCTTTGGGGACAGAATATCTGTGCAGAAAGGTGCGTCTTTTTACACGGGTGGATACGGTAAAACTGCACTCAGGCGCACAGCGTTGATCGGAGGCGTTGCTTTATGATCGTCATCGCGTGCGCACGTGGCGTGTCGGAGCGGGGCGGCGGCGGCGGCTCCCCGCCCAGCTTCGCCTCGCCCGGCCTCGTTTATTCTTCCTCCCCGACACTAATTGATTCAACTCACACACACAGCAGCCGCGCTCTCAGCCTGAGCCACGGAGGGAGAATTGCCTCTCGTTCTCACATCTCCTTCAGTCCCCTACATATTGCTTGGCAGTTTTTTCTCTGCGGAATTTTTCTTTTTCTCTTTCAGTGAGTGTTAGCGTATCAGGGCGTTATCTTTATGTGCCACAGAAGCAAAGAAACGCACTTTGGATCTGAGAGGCAGAAATCGACTCTAATTCCCTATTCTGTGATACAGCTGCAAATTACGTTAGCACTTCTCGCCAACAGCTTCGTCTGGGAATTAGTCAACAAATTAGAAATGAGTCGCCTGCGTGGCGTTTCGCAGTTGTGGAGATAATCTGGTGAGAGCGCGGGAAGGTTGCACAGCTGCACGCGGAGCGCCAACAGTTGTAGTGATTGGGGTTTCCTGGAAAACGACGCACTTTGGCAAAATCTTTCAAACACATAACAAGTGTCCTTGGAAACCATAAAACCACTTATCATGTTGTTTTGTAAAGAACAAAAGAAGAGGATCGGGGCCAGAAAGAAAATGTGGTCAAAAACACGTGCATGACGAAGTTCTCAAACAGAAGTCTCCGAGTATTCAGGGGACAGGTCAAGGAAGGGTCTGGCCACCCCAGGAACGGAGAGCCTGACCTTCCAGATCCGAAGGGTTTGGGCGACGACCCCAGATCTTGAACCCGTCCCAAAATCCATTCGATTTGCCACGCTCTTCGTTCACTTCTGCGTTTCTCTGCGTTGGCTTGATACGAACAGAGCCTCGTTTCCTTCACGCAAGTGGAACAGCTTTTGAAACGCAGAAAGTGGACACAGAGGGCCAAAGTGAATCTTCCCCCCCCCTTCCTCTCCCCCTTGGCCTGGTGGTCCGGTAATCACCGTTGTCTGTCTCCTGCCAGATGATTCCCTCGAGGGTGACGCTGCTCCCCGGCTCGCAGGGTCCGAGGCAGTCCGGGTCTGTCGCCACGCCTACCGAACACGTCTCCGTGGACGCCTCGTGCGTCGGCACCGCCACGCTGCTCCCGTCGCCCTGGAAACCAGACGCGTAGAAAAAGGACGTCAGATTCTGACGCGAACAAGAAAGTAGTGCGTTCAGCACAGGCATGTCGCAAACAAGAGCTCCCGACCAGGCGGGTGGGGGGTGGGTGGCCCAGATTTTCGGTAGGGCATGCCACTCAAGACCTACCCTGGTCCAGGGCGGGGGCAGGGCATCAGCAGGTCATTTCGCTCCGAAGGACAAAGATCTTGTTGTTTTCAACCAACCAGAGATCGAATTCAAACGAAACCTAACGGACCAAATTCCGCGAAAACGAACTGACATCTTGGCACAGTTGAGGTTGACATTGTCGACCGAATAATTTGCCTTCAACAACCTTGAGCAAAGCAGCACCCGTACGTACTAGCCTGATTACTGCATCCATCAAAACAAACGGTGTGCCTTGAAACAAAGCAGCCTCTTTTCCATTGTAATTACGACAGGCACGTGTTTTGGCTGACATGAAAAGACGGTGAAATCCCACAGTTGAGACTGGACACTTCCACCAAAAGCACCATTTCTCACATTTCATCAAATCTCAAGGACGAGGTGACACCCACAATGCAGACAATGAAATGAAGCTGCTGATGCTGACAAACATCGTGTCAACAACAGTGATCAACACTGTTTGGTTCAAAAGGGCTGTCAGTTTTTCAGTGGAACTGGGGCAGAGCGACTTACATGCGCACCTCGTGTTGTTTTTCCGCGCAGTTGTTGGCAGCCATTCAAAGAGTACACATGTGAGGCTTCTGAGTAACATAGTAAAGTGTAAACAAACACAGTGCCATGGCGACATGTCAAAACTACAATCAACATTGTTCGGATCCACGGAAAAATCCCTTCTGTTTCATGGGTGACACGCATGAAGGTCAAGAAAACTTTTCAACAACTCACAAAGAGTAATTATCAGATCATTTTTCAACAAGACAGGAAAATAATGGGGAGAGTTTTCCTCGACACTCAGACAGAACGAAAGGTATACACGTACTTCCGTCCCCCCCCCCCCAACCACAAAGCGAGCTTGGGTTGAAACGCGAACGCTCGCTCCACCCTCGTGGCAACGCGTATCCCTGTAGCTGATACGGCCCTGCTGTGCACACGCCTGAGCGCCTATCTAATCTCGGTCTACTCAGCCCACTCGACCGATCAATAGAACAGACCCAATCTACGTATCTGCCCAACCAACAACAAAGCCACACGCGTATCCAGAACTCAGAGCGTTCTTGGCTTGGTCAGAGAGGTTTGCCCCCCCCCCCACCCCCACTACCGCTGTTGCCGTTTGCAACCAACGACACGCCTGTCAAGTTTTAATTCCTACGTGGTTTCCAGCATAGCATTGCTTTCAAGTTTGCTTCCTCCTGTTTCCCTCCCACCCATCTTCAGAGAAACGTACAGATTTGCTTTTGCAAAACACACCAATGTAAGCTGTTGAATGCTTCAGAAAGATGTGGCATTTCTTCTATCAGACAGCAAAACTCGCACAAAGCCGTTGTTTCCTCGTGTTTCTGCACGTCTCACTGACTAATCACCATCAGTGATGCTCAGACCACGATGCTCCTGTTCAGCACGACTTTCTTTGAAGGAGGAACTGAAGAAAATTCCGTTTCGAATTCAGGATAGTTACTCATTGGCATCACACGACATTTCATGATCACTCACATTCAATGCTGACTTCATACACTGATGCCAATCTACTCGTACCATGAGACACAGACAATCTGACAATCATGAGTTCTCGGATTCTGACAACACAACAGAATTCTCGGAACCTGGATGACAAAAACAAACTTGCGAAGAGCTCGTAATGGCCCAAGAATCCGAAGTTTGAGGCTCTCACATTTTCAGTTGAGAATCTCACCGCCCCCCCCCCCCACACACACACACACACCAAGCTCGGCCAATTCGGAATGAGATCACGCATTTGCCGAACACACTTCAATGGAAGGTGTCAAAATCGGGAAGTTTTAGCAACAGGCTCCGTAGCCGCAACACGTACACGTTATGCGTAGCTTACAGACACAACTCCCCTTTTCTGGAAGAGTCCACTTGATTGATGTAGCGGCCATCTAGGTGCCGCTCTCAGCTTAAATGTCCACACTTTGGAATGTATGGAATGTGTGGAATTTTGCCAAAATCCCACCCCATCCTTACCCCCTTACCTTCTC
>JAAUXT010035100.1_pt1 | contig 20461 bp, 17 predicted proteins | sample 7278171 | NCBI WGS metagenome assembly JAAUXT01 (sample SAMN14350112, study PRJNA611818) | marine sediment metagenome | isolation source: surface marine sediment (1.8m) | place: French Polynesia: Moorea | collected 2018-08 | reverse complement strand
GCGCGCGTGCGCGTGCGCCCGCGCCCGTGTTTGCGCCCACATAGACTGAGACGACCAACCACTGAGTTCCGCGCTCTGACCTTGGGTGAGACTGTGTGTGTGTGTGTGTGTGTGTGTGTGTGTGTGTGTGTGTGTGTGTGTGTGTGTGTGTGTGCGGGTGGTTGGGGCCCCGCCCCGCCCAGGACATCCGTGAAAACATTTTTTTGCTCCAAATTTTGTGCCACGGTCGCAATTCTATTCTTCATGTTTGCAGTCAGAATTTTCAAAGTTGAAGTTGCCCTCAAAGGGAGGTCGGCCCCTCGACCAAATTCTTGTCTGCCCCTGGTCGGAGTCGGTGTGCGTGCGTGTGTGTGGGGTCGGTTGGGGTTGCGGGGTTGGGGGCGGTGTTCCCTCTCACCGTCGCAGGTCCTGCCGTCGGCCTTCATGCCCTGGTCATGTGTGTGGTCGTGTGTGTGTGTGTGTGTGTGTGTGCGTGTGTGCGTGCGTGCGTGTGTGTATGTGCGTGTGTGGGTGGGTGAGTGGGTTGGCGGTACAGGAGGTCTCCCCTCTCACCGTCGCAGGTCCTGCCGTCGGCCGTCAGTCTCCACCCGGCGTAGCACTGGCACACGGCGCGACCACCGTAGTTGACGCATCTCTGATCACAGCCTCCGTTGTCATTCACACACGGATCCGTTTCTGGGCAACAACAACCCGCGATGAGAGATCTGCCGTCCCGCCACGTTATAGCGGTTTTCATGAAAATTGCAACTGACGGACATCCGTACTCGCTGCGCACTTTTCCACATGAAATGTTCCCAGAGGTGAAAGGTCAAACAAACAAGTCACGTTTACAAAAGCGAGACGAGAAACAATGTCGTACCTTCGCAGTTTTTGCCGTCCGGAGCGAGTTGGAAGCCGGGGTTGCACTTGCAGTGAAAGTTTCCGTTGTACCCGTCGATGCATTGGTGCGCGCAGCCGCCATTGTTCTCTCCGCACCCTCCGATCGCTGCATGGTTGAAAAACGCGTAAAATTACTGAGAATAACAATCAAACGCAAAAGGAGATTTGGTTCACATGGAACAGCCCACACCTCTTCAAAAAACAAATTGTGTCACGAATTTCTTCAAGTGATCCAAAGTGAATGGAAACGTAATTTTCAATATTTAGACTGACTCCACAACTCGACCAAAACTAAATTTCAATTTTCTTGAGAGTGTTCGCATCATGCACGCATACCTACGAAAGCCACAGCAATGTGCGACAGGATCAAACAGAATTGGAAAAGCAACAGCCCGTTTGGAGAATATCTGCTAGAAAAATAGATCTAATGTTGACTTCAGAGAGATTTCTGTTTGTCAAGTAAACGACTTGGTTCACAGCACGACGACAAATGAATGAAATTCTATCCAAACTCCAAACTTTTTTCCTGCAAAATTATGTTCACGAATGCTGACAAGTTGATTGTTTCAGAATCGGAAAAAGACTGTGAAAGAGTTTCCATTTCTTGTGCAGAACACCCAAGAGTCAAGTCATTCGGAAGAGAATGAAGGTGGATTTTTTCCTCTTCAAAGGAACAGTTATCTTCCAGGATGCTACCAAAACAGATGGACGGACGGAGCGGGGGCACTGTAATGACCACTGCACTGCATAGCAAGACAAGAAAGATTCGAGTCTTCCTCCAGAAGGATGGATCCTACAAAGCACTTCACAGCGAGAGAGACATTAGCCAATTGATAACTAAAAGGTCTGGCAAATGTAGTTTGCTCAACATTTGCATTTCCTTCAACTTACCCGTCTCATTGCCGTCTGCGAATTCAATTGAGAAAATAGTTAACGGTTCGAAAATGGAAGCTGCAGTGTCGAGTGTGAAGAAAAGAACAAAGGATTCATTTGTTGCTGCAGAGTGACACTCTGACCACAAAACACCGGAAAAGCTGAACCCATTTCTCTCGAGTTCTCAACTAGCGTTCCAAAAATCGGTCAAGCAAAAGCCAGATACTGTCAGTTCTGAACTCGCAAGGCCGCCATCAATCAAGACACACAAACCCGATTCTCTAACTTTTCTGGGGACGGCTCCAGGACTCCCCCTGACCCACGAAAAAAAGAATGACCCCCCAATTTGGTAACGCAATTTTTTCAAGCTTGCCAAGGGGGGGGTCGCCCCCCCGCCCCAACCAAATCCTGGATCTGCCCCTGCGTTTCCTTCATCGATTGCCTAGATGGCCGATCCACCTGCCAATCACGGATACGCGGCACTAGCGCTTCCAGAAGCTCACACAAATCAGTCCTTATCTCCGGACCACGTCAGACAAGTGGACCGAATCACTCGCAAATAAATTCACACTGCAGGGCGTGGACGTTCATATCGTCTGAGCTCGTGATTCCTGAGGAAACCACAAACCACGAGTGGCATTCATGTGGCGAGTCCACACACCCCCTCCCCCCCGCAGGGAGCAACCTGCTGTTTTCCACGCTTGCGTGCAGACATCATTAAAATACGATGCACAACAGCACGGCTCCAAATGTTGAAATAATACCACAGCAACAATTTCCTTCCAGGAAACATTGGGTGATATTTGAGCGAGAGACACGCTCGAGACGTGGCCGACATCAGACAGTTTGATGATCGGCAGCGCGCCACTAATCTCGAGTCCATCTCGCGCTTGATCCTTGATGAATGGGAGTCGAGGGGCGTGCAGCCATTGATCATTTTAATACCGAAATTCACATCGCTCGTCCCCCTTTCTCCGTGACTCCACAGCGTATCAATCCCTCCTCTATCTCGGTTTCCATCCATCCGCTCAAACCTCGGGCCATCACCAGATTTATGGTCCCGAAAATTTTCAAACTTATTAAATTAGGCGAGGTCTGATGGGTCAATTTTTGACAAATACTGCGAGTCAAAGATGGTTATAAAGTTGATGAAGCTATTTCTAATGTAGTGGCGATCATCACCCAGAAGGTCTGTGATAAAAAATCTGGAACAATCGTTGCATTGTGTGTGGATTTATTTATGAGCACTTCAACTGTTTCTTTCACTTGTTTGCTGTTTTGTGCATATGATACAACTATTAGCTGAAACTTTTTTCCTTCTTTTTTGTGCACTTTATTTTTGCCTGACGGAGGCCCCCAACGCGGCAACCTGTTGTGTTGTGAACTGACACTCAGTGCACTCAACAGAGTTCCAGCACCCAGCAGATGAAGAATCCGCACGACGCACAGATTAACACGCTGAGCAGACGCTGCTGCACGCTGACGTCAATATTGACGTCATTCAGAGAGAGACACGACAAAGCGATGCAGTCTGAGGCAGTTCTCCGTCTTTCCCTCCCTCCTCCCCCCCCCCCAAAAAAAATCGCAAATTCTCAAAAACTGACTCTTATTTTGCCAGACCGCTTCACTCAATCGTTGATGTTTCTGCATGCTGTTCAGCAAAGGAATTGCCCTTGTTCTGCCTGTTACAGTGCAACACACACCGGAAAAAGTAGAACCCCCTTGTGCGGGGGGGGGGGCGCATCCTTGGTGTGTGTGTGTGTGTGTGTGTGTGTGTGTGTGCGTGTGTGGCGTCTGTGTGCGGGCTTTCCGTGGGTGGCTGTGTGTGTAGTACCTGGGCACACCGGCAGCTTGTGTCTGTGTCTGTGTGTATGTGCGTGTGTGTGCGTGTGTGTGCTTGTGTGTGTGTATGACTCACGGATGCAGCTGCGGCCGTCGGAATGCAGTCTCTGGCCGGGCGGACACTCGCACATGAATCCTCCCTGGGTGTTGATGCAGCGGTACTGACACCCGCCGTTGTGCTGCGCACACTCATCCACGTCTGAAAATCAAATGCTCCTCATTAATTTAAACAATTTCGTGCAGTGAGGAGAGAAGATTTGTTGGCACCTGCTCGTGGGCGACGTTATCCGAGGAAATACATCAGACGCAGTGACCTGTACCACATCGGACGTTCAAATCTCAAAGATGTGTAGACTATTCTGATCGTTCAGCGTATTGAAAACGAAGATGACTTCACAAAGTGCGGAGACAGTTGTTGAGCCTTGCGGCAGTGCGCCAAACAAACATTACTCAAAATCAAACGTGAGACTATCATCACATCCGCTGACATGTTTCCCTTGCACAATTTTGACTCTTCGCGATGAGTCTTTTGTCAGGGAAAGATAGTTCAGGACATAAATTCCGGTACCTGACAAGCGAAAAGAGAAGTAATTCAGAGATGATAAAGATTAGAGGCACTATAAAATGCAACTGCATCGTCTGGTAATTGTGCCCTTTTGTCAACTGTAACTGGATATCTGATGCAATTCATTCATTTCCTTGCTCGGTGGCAGAGATTTTCCCGATCCTCGGACGCAAACACGCATGCGTGAGTGCATGGTGCGGACGAGGATGTCTTCACCACATTCCTTCCATCGAGAAGAAAAAGAGGACCGGGTTCTCACACTGCACAAAAAGTTATGAACTTTTTTGCAAGGTAAGAGACCATCTTTCGTGCAATGCGAGCACATATGACAGGTTTTTGACCCCAGAGTTGCCGAAGAACTAATCTCCTGAACAACGTCCTCTTCTTGCCTCTCGTCCGCACCTCATTGTAGTCAACCAAACGTTTTTGGAGACTTCAAACACACTGTCTCGAACTCATAGACGCAGTGTCCTTGTGTGGTATGAAGAACCAAATCCCCCAAATCCTTTTAAACTCCAGACCTTTCGAGTGTCTGTTTGCTCAATAACCTAATTGTGCTGCAGAAGAGCAAAACTCAGGGTTAAGTACACCAAGAAAGAAACATGTCAATTTCAGTTGACGAAACAAATTGCTGCCAAGTCCAATGTTGTGCATCTAGCAAATTTACATTTCTTGAAAAAAGTGTTCTCTGGTGAGACGGGACTTTTTTTTTGGGGGGGGGGGGGAGAGCACCGAGATCCGCCAGGTTTGACTGAAGAGCAAACACACCAAGTGTCAAAACGAGAACATTTTCAGAATGGAAGTTTACCATCAAGCTTTGTCGTTCTTGCATGAGCTGGACTTTGTCTTACCTCCACACCTCCTGCCGTCCTCATCAAGTCGGAATCCAGCCTTGCATTTGCAATAATAGGAACCATTCGTATTACAACATTCGCCCTCGCACCCTCCATTATTGCCAGTACATTCATCGACATCTGTTAACAAAGCAAAGCAGTTTAGTGCACAAGGCAGTGGCACCGTTCAAAAACCAGCAAAAAATTAATTTCAAATGAAATCACCCAGTAAAACAAAAGAAATGATCAGAGAAGGTTGCACACTGATTCTAAGCCGCACGACAGAAAGGTAGAGAGTTGACAAGAGGCAGAAAGTACAAAATTGTCAACAGAAACACCGCTGACGTCTGAAAAAAGCAAAATATCAGCAAAAACGAAGCACAGAACGATCAGAGCAAGCACGCACAGGAAAGAGGAAAGAGCAGGCTATTGTTATGAAGAATGACAAACGGATCTGAAGAAGATCACCGTGCGTGCACTGAGGAACCTTGCCAAACAAAACGGACACAAAATTCACATCAAATTCACACTGCATTGCCAATTAACAAGCGAAAAAACACGAAGAGCTTCCACTTTCTGCACCGAGCCCCATCGTTTCTTGTCAAACCGGGTCACGACTACAATTCCACACCCGTGGCATTGATCCAGAGTCCAGTCCAGTTTTTTTGGCAGCCGACGAAGAAAAAAGAACCGCAAAGAACCGCTGTGACATAATCCACCCCCTTGGTTAACGTATCTCGAGGGATTCTTGTGACAGCCGCTTCCGCCGCCTGATTCAAGACACGACGCTTTTTGTTTTCTTTTGTGAGATCAAATCAACGGCCCGAAATGAACAGCTTCGAGGCAATGGGATTTGTACAGGTTTTCTCCCATTGTGTGTGCGCAATGGGAGAATTTGAACCGCTTTGCACACAACAAAAGGCTTCTGTGCGATTTTACACCCTAGGTGTTGTCAAAAAGTTCCCAATTTCTGATGGCAATCATTTGGCAGGAATTATGTGCACTGCCAGTGCGCAAGATATGTCTTTGTGTCACCTTATAGTTCTTCACAGCCATATTTATTTGTGCGTTTCAATTAGAAACTAAATCTGTTCTGACAGCCAAAGAACACAAAAGAATTTTCCAGGTAACTAGGAAGAAATCACAGCCTTGAGGATGGATTTGTCAGCGAAGGTAAATGTTGACCCGCAGCGCGCAGCCTCATATTTCTTCTCTTGACCTGAGGCGACATGCAGAGCTGTTGACACAATGGATAAAATTTCTGAAAGCTAATCAACAACAAAAATATAAAGACCCAAAGAGAGAGGAAAAAAGACAAACACAAACAGGCTGATTTGCAGAACAACAGGAGCCGCTGAGCCACTCGAAAACAAAAACGCTTACTGGCGCAGAAACGCGTCCTGAGACACCGAAGCTCGGGAGACAGTTGTCTTGATAACTTTTCAAAAGCCTGATGATGACACTTGAGGAGACACTCGTGTGGGGTGGGGTGGTCTGCACCGAGGAGCAGGTTTGGCCGGAGCCGAGGAGAGGGGTCCGAGGGTCCCTTGAATGACAAAACGTTTTTTTGTGACCACAAGCTTTCGTGAAACAAACTTTGTTGATATTGTTGATTGGTCTTTCTCCCACAACACCAAACTGCAAAGAGAGATTCGAAAGCATCGCGAGACGACCTGCACGAGCCATTCTAATGCAGTTTGATTCTGCCACTCGTGTCTCTAAAGGACGAGGCTCAACAAGTGTCAGAGGTAAGTGGACAGGCCAGAGAATGGTGTTTGCAAAAGCAAACCAATGTTCAAATCAAAAGGTTCTCTCTGATAAAACCTTCACCTCCATTTTTTGTATCAGACAAGGTCAAATATCAAGTGGCTGTTGCACCGCACTTCATTTGAAGAAGATCATGTTGGAAAAATTTACAATTTGTTATTCTTATCGTAACTGCTCTTGGAGTGAACTTTTTTTCTCTCGAAAGGAAACCACATTGTGCCTTGACCCACCGTACTTCCTGGGGAGTTCTCTAAGTCCCCCCCCCCCGCCAACAACTATGTCCAAGGAGACTGGGCTTCAAGAACGTGCAAGTGACTTGTGATGGAACCAGGAAAACATCCTTCTCTGAAGGGCCATTTTGATTCCTGACTAAACAACAACAAAAGCAAATTCAGCCTTGGAACAGTCAGATCTACCGAGGTCCAGAAGGATCTGTCGTGATCCTCTCAAGGTTCGCATGCATGCCTGCTGTTGCTCAGCATTCGCGCAGGCATCCCCGTAATCTCAACAATTCAAGTTCTTGGATCAACAACAGCCTTTCAATTTTATGAAAAGAATCTCACAAAGCCACTAAATTTGTCCCGGCGAGCGTGGACTGACAATGGCGCTTCAGGCGGGTGGTCGCTTTGATGCAAACGTTGGGGAAATCTAAACCTGCACTTGAGGTGAGAATTTCCCTGTGTGAGCATCTTCGTGAACAAAGGCCAATCCTTTCTCATTTCAAACAGTTTCTTTCTATCCACCATTGGCCTGAGCAAACTTGAGGTTTTTGTTGCCAATTTCGGTGAGTGCACGCACGCACAATGCTTCTGTTTGGCATGCATGCGCTGTGCGTCTCAAAGACTGACTGCCTGGCATGCATGCAAGTTGATGAGTTCTGTTTCAAAGAGTAGATACGAGCAGAGAATACCACAAAGATGTGTGCCACAATCAGAAAGTTCAGGTGTCTTTCAGCAGAAAACAATTCAACCTCGCTGCAGGGTCGGTTTCTAAGCGACGGCCAAAACCACAAGAAAAGACCACGCCCCCCCGCGACCCCGCAAATAGTTGGATGGAGCTTCTCCTTCCTCGACAAAAACAACAGGGATGCTGTCGTTCCGGAAAAAAAAACAACACCCATCTTGATTTCCTCAATTACCTGTATTGGAGCTGAGTCCAAATGTTGTTCCGACCACGCAGCGATTCGCGCAACTCGTCCCATGGAAACGGACACGTGTTCGCTCCTTTTCCTCAGCTGTTCCGCTGTGAGCACCAAATGTGAGTCAACTCCCTCCCCACCAGGGGGTGCTGGTATCAACAGACAATTTTTGATATGTTCATAATTTCACTCATATCATGTAATTATTACATGTATGGTTGCCAGAATTGTGCAGGGCTGGCACCGAATGTGAGTGAACGCTATCGCACTGACGAATACGGGATTGCCAGACTCAGAACAACGTTTTCAAACTTGTCGCGTTCACACAAAGACATCACCGTGATCTCCCGATGAAGTCGGATTCAGAATCTGAGTTGTTTACACCATCTCAGGACGACCAACTCCAAACCACACACCGCATTTCCTTTGACGGCCTTGTTCCCGTTCGTCAGACGCTTTGCCAACAGGTCTACTTCAACGCAGCTCCATGGGTGTGAAATCGTTTTGAACATCTGACGCATCTGCAGTTTGCCACCGTCCAATTGTTTTCAAAACGTTCTGAGATCGGGATTGATCAAGAACGAAATTTCAAATTGTACTTCGTCCCGTGAGGGGCTGTGTGTAGATGTGGGAGCGATGACCCCTCGACCCTCGCTGCAGGGTCCCCACAACAACACGCTCTCATCTTACGCCTCGCCAGTGGGGGATCATCATCTCACTGCATGGCGATCTGTCATACCCGTTGACAATTTCCTTTGCAAGTTCTGTCTGCTTCCATTGTGAGATTTTCACAACGCACAGTGACGAGTCTCTTCGTGATGCTCAAAACTTTTGCTCAACCAGTTCCTCCGATGCAACAACCATGGCTGAGGACCACAAGTGGCCCGGACAAGCTGAGCCAAGAACAATCGCCGTGGTCGGAAAAGCGAGGGAAAAGCAGACAACTTTAGACTCCACAACTGCTCAAAAATTTTTTTTGACTTGTTTGATATGACACCCGACTTCAGCCCTTTTTTGTTTTCGTTTGTTCACAACGACACTGAATATAGCGGTGGATCCAGGACTGAGGAGACCCAGGTACCTGTCCCTGGATTTGCCCTCCAAAATTTGCACCGCAAGGATAAGTGTAATTTTCTTCTGCAGTCAAATTTGAAGTTGAGTTCCGCCCCCTGGATAGGAAATCCTCAGGTCCGGATTGCACCAGGACATCCCTGCAGCTCAATCATCTCGAAAATAATCAGGGTAATTGTCATTTTCTTTTCCCACTTTGCTTCTTTCTCTCTCTGTTTTCTTGCAACTGTTTGAAAAATGTCAAGTTACTCGTGACAAATTAGCAAACAAAGATGAAATTGTTTCCCCATAACCTTGATAAAACAAGTTTCCTCAAGGGTACCCTCTCATACGCTGAATTTTTGTCATCCAAGTCTTGTGTCAACACAGTTGTACAAAAGCACTTGAAGTGCAGAGGTTTTCACACTGAAAGTTCATTCTGACAGATCAAAAGCGCAAAGGGTCTCTCGACGATTCCCAAGCGTTCGACAAATTTCATTGAAAAACAAGACACGATAGTGCTGAGGATCGACGTAGATCTACGATCGTCAGATCGACAACAAGACCGTCAAAGGGGAAATTAGAAAACTGTCGGTGAAGACACCCGCCGCTCTGAACGGTCCCAGCACTGGAAACCCTCTTGGCTGTGACAGGCATGACGAGAAAACAAACCAAACCCCACCCCAAAATCAGAAAGCAAAGACACGCTGAGGTGGAACTTCTTGGAAAAACCACTCAGAAGGAAATCCGGGGGAAACATTTGGAGGCACGGGACATTTCTGAAACAAGCAAGACCTGACGACATTTGCGAACACTAACTCACGTAGTTTCTCATCGGGCAACAAAAAAGCTTATCCCAAGTGTGAACAAAATTCCAAAGTCAAAGCAAATCCAACCAAGAGCATTGAAAAGACCTCAAAAGAGGTACTTTCCATTCTGTTCTCAGACATTTCGAATCAGGTGTGTTTGGAGAGACCGTTTGGTCTTCTCTCTTTTTTTCGCTTGTGTTCTCCATTCCTACATTCACTGCGAAAACAAACCAAAGTTTCGCGTTTCATCAAAACACATTGTATTACATCGTGTTTGTGACAAACTGATGTGGTTCATCACTTTTTGCGACACGGACCACCGCAGCCATTTGTGGTCAGGCCTTGTTTTCGCGAACCGCATTGAAACTTGAGCACCAACCGCAAACTCCGGAGGGTACGATGTGGAATGTTTGTCAGTCACACTTGCACACAATGTTGCAAGCTTTTAGCTTTGCAAACGCAAAGTCCAGTCTGTCTGCGCCTGCGTGCGTGCGTGCGTGTGCGTGCTGTCAACTCCAATCTCAGCTTTTCCGTCCCTACGAGGATCTCAACGCTGGTGGTCAACACATACTTATCAACACCCAATCCCAGTTTTCTTGAACTTCACAATTTTTGACAACTTCAGGTTTGCCTGACACTCAACACAAAAACTTGTCCGCATTTGAAAGAAAAATGCACTCATGAAGACATGATCTTTGCAATTCCACATGTGCACAGCAACACGTTCCGAAAAACATTGGCGCAATTTCGGTTGGCAAAAATCTTCATGAAAGGCAACGATGTTCAAAATTACTGCTATCTCGAGAATCTTATTCCTCGTGCGAGCAACACGGAGAGAAGAATTCAGAAAGTCAATCACACAAACAACAAGAACATGCATGCACACCCCCTGTCACCACAAAAGTACAAGCGACTAAAAGCAGAGAACTCACCTTGATCGCTGGTTCCGCAAAACACCACTGAACACAGAACAAGTACTCAGTACTTCCGGTCAGTACTTCCGGTACTCACCATACTGACACCTGGAGCCTTGAAAGCCGTTTGGACAAGAGCACATCTGGTTGTAGCCTCCCTGACACGCCCCGCCATTGAAACAAACTCCGGAGTCACAGTTTTCTGCACGAAAGAAAAATAGAAAATGTGTTCAATTCAAGCAAGACCAGGCAGTCTGGGCAGGTACAGTACAAGCAACTTGCTGCGTTCATCTGGACTTTTTCACACAGTTGTGGAGCGGGGCACTTGCAAGTCTCGGCACAGTCTATAAAGTTTTTTTTGCCACCAGTTGCAGCTTACCCTGACAGAAGAACTCCAACAGGTTGTTTTGAAGTTTTCTCTTCTCATGCACCAACAGCATCTCAGGTCGAAAAAGACGGTGACGTCTCCAAATTTGTCCCGGTCTTGTCAGCGACCTGTGGGCGGTGGTACATTTTTCGCCCATCGATATTTTTTGCAGAACACTGCACTAAACTTCATTTGTCTGGGTCCAAAGCTGGTAAATTTCTGGCGGTGTCAGCCCTCCGTGACTTCATGAATTGTTTCTTTGTTCTTTCGATGGATGTAGTATGTTCCCCGTCCTTGCTGTTGGGCCTGTGTTGTGCAAGTTACTCCTACACACTGACTTTCGTGACTTTTATGTCATGTCTGACTGAACAGGCCACACAGACAAAACAGAGGAACTTTTCTTGTTCAGAAACGCAAATTTTGCTCACTCATGAATGGACCTTTTTTGGAGGCCTCCTCTTGGAAACGCAGGAACCCTCTGCTGCTGCGTTTTGTGGCAGCGATCGTCACATAAAATACCAGGATTGGTTCCAGACTGAGTTTCCAAAGGAGTTGCAACAGCAGAAGCATCTGAAGTTACCATGGATACGAGGAAGCGTGAAGAATGCCTCGTATGACTGTGTTTTTATGAAGGAACTGACTTCCAAACCTCTCCGGTGATATTTTTCAGTCTGAATTGCACGTTCGCCACAACAGCTGTTTATCAGGAGGCTCCATCGAGGCCGCTTCATTATGTTTCAAAACCAACCGAGCTGAACTTTGACATTGTAAACGACGCGGCCGAGTTTCCGCATTCAAACCAAGATTTATGGGACTCAATTGAAACCGCTGACAAAATGGTGCACATTTCATGTCCTTTTCCCTTCAAATCCAATTTAAAGTTACGATACCCAGCCACAAAAATGTCAGCATGTTGTGCGCAACTTTCCCCCATTCCAATCATCTCAATTATTCGACGAAGTGCAGAACGAAGCACTCGACCAAAACCAAATGGTGCGAAAAGATGTTTCAGACGGGAATGTGCGGAAATCTCGGCGAGCCCTGGGCTGGAACCAAATGCTTGAGGTAAGTCTGCAAAGGCAGCAAAACTTATTGCCGACTGCGTGGTCTTACGAAGGGGGGAAGGCTGGGGCCATGGGAGGGACTGCCTCAGCCAAAAGTGAGTTCAGCTGACCAGGAAGGGGAGAACCCGACCAATTGAGCAACTTGGATGTTTCCAAAAGGAAGTTCAGCCAACTATGGGGGTTGGTTCCCGGGAGGAGGGGGTTCACGCCCAGCCCCATTTGCTGACCCTCAACTCACTGACACCAGGAAAAACAGGGAAGGCGTTTCACAGCATGCGAACACGTGCATCGGCAATCCAGAGGAAGGGCCACGCACATGTTTTTTTTCTCCAAACTGCTGAGACAATTCCGAAGTTGAAACTATTCTGAGAGAAACTGGAGTGTTCATTCCTCAGTCTCCACAAGAGCAGAAACCTCTCCAATACAGCACAGTCTGATCTGGGATGATGATCTTACTTTCCAATGCCAAGTTGCAAGGCACTTGAGCTCGCATTTCTGATCCCCCAGTTTCGAGTCCACTTAAAAACCACTTTCGTGCTTTAATAAACACACTTCACACAAGAGAAAATATTTATAAAAGAAGGTAACACGTTTAGCACGCTGATAAACTACCTGGTGAACTTTTTTGGTCAAAACTGCCAACAGTTCCTGTGCGCGTGAAAGTTGCACTTGTCACAAGAATATACAGACGCACACACGGGACGCCGCACAAAAGACAGTTTTTTTTAAACTTTACTTTCCTCGAGAACACAAACGTCGTGCTCGACATCTCAACACAAGAAAAAAGCCATTGGACATTTGTAAATTTTTGTGTGCATTCTTGACTTCAGTCGGGTCATCAAGAACACCAAGCCCCCAGCAAATAAACAAAACGAAGACAACTTATTCAGGAACAATAGTCAGTTTATAAACAAAACTGCCCTTCGCTGCAAGGCCATGACACCTTCGTGGCACGCACAGCCAGACCAAGGGCAACCTTCAAGTTGAGGAACGTTCCAAACCTTGCACCGTGCCTGTGTGCGAAGGTTTTCTTCTCTGGAAACGAGTTTGGTTCGGTAAACACGACCCACCCATCTCTTGAAGCGTATTGGGATATCAAGGGAAACAATAAACAAATCTTGAAACAAATCTTGAAGTCAATATTGTTTGATTCTCAATATCTTACACAGAGGCAAATCTCTCGTCTCAAAGGGGAGCCCCGCGCAAACCACCTGAACTGCAAAAGTTTCACCCAAGTGTAACACAGAAGCCACAATTTGAACCGTGCACGTAGCACAGACAGTAAAGTGTCAAAAGTTGAGGGAAAGCAGCGCTAGTTAGCAACACGGTTTATCGTAAAAGAAATTCTGGCCAATGATGCCGATAATGTTTGAGATAAACATGACGGGGTCAGATAAAGGGAAGGCCTTGGTGAAAAAGCTGCTTAGCGTGAGAAGAACCCGTCCACTGTGTCCAGCTGTGGTCATTGTGAACATATTTCTCCCTCTCTCTCTCTCTCTCTCTCTTTCTCTCTCTCTCTCTCACACACATACACACACACACACACACACACACACACACACACACACACACACACACACACACACACAACTGAACATTATCAGTCTCAGTGCCAGAACCGCCTCCTCATGTTGTCAAGTGCACAATGTGCACAAGAATCAACAAGAGCACCGACTGGCCGAAGACGTGCGACCCCATTGCAGTGTCGTTACAATCTCCTGCAAGTGTCCGCCGTTTCTTCACAGCAAGACAGACATTGGCGTCTCACTGTTGTCACGACAGTCAAGCGATTCTCTGCTCCGAAATTTGAAGAACCAGGTACAGCTTCGACAAAACACTGAGCCGAGAAAAATCCAGTCATTCCACCTGTTTCACTCAGTTTCTCAATGCCGCTCACAAGTTTGACACCTGTGCTGCATTTTTCCCATTTTCAAATGTTTGAAGCGACCCGGGTGGAGTCAACAGGTGCTCGAGGATGAGGGTTTGTACGCGCATTTGTCTCGACTGACGGGCGCTGAGCAGGAAGTGGAAGTGAATTTCATCTTGACAATGTCTCTGAGCTCTGAGGAAGTTCAACCCATTTTTCCTGAGTGTCGACTGGGTCGAAACCACATTGTCGCGCAGCAAGCAATATGCTGGTCAAATGCGCCAGTAGTGCCTGCATGTCGAAATCAGCGCCCGTATGTCTTGCCCGTACACATTGTCAGAACTTTGAGCGCGGAAGCTGCCCCCCCCCCGAGGAAAAGCTTTTCGTGATTGCACCATCTGGGCAAATCTCAGATACTTCTGATTGAGATTCTCTCTGCACTTGGGTATTCAAGTCGCGCGCGTTTCAATCGGAACGGTCACAACACGATTGATGGGGACAGCCCCAACTGGACAGATAAGATTTCAATCAAGATGTGCGGTCGACGCCGAGGATCCTACACACAAACCACTGTGACCTGAAGCATTTCACCCAAGTTCACGAAGACTCGGACTCGTATCAACCACTTCACTCGCTCAATTTCATTGGTATTTACGTTGGTGCCCGGTTTACTGTGCAACACTGAGCAATGTTCCTGCAGTGTAAATAAACGTGGAGTAATTGATCAATCACACAGCGTCAGAGGTCAACTTCAAAAGGTCGGGGGGCAGTGACTTCTGACCTCAGTTCAGTCCACCAACCTCGAAGGTTAATAGCGAATTAGTTCTGTATCCAACCCTGCGAGGCGCATTCCGTATCTACCTGGCCAACAAAGGTGTCCGCTTACAAGCTGACGGGGAAACTTGAACTGTCGGTCGTTGACGTTGACGTTGTGACACAACTTTCCGAACAACAAGCAGAAGTTTTCAAGTTGTTCTTGGACCTTTTTAGAAAAGAACTCTGTTGTGTGTGTTTTTTTTGTAGAATTGCATTTCGTTGGCCCACCCAAAGCTGAACACGACTGAGGAAATGTTTGATGTGCCGAAATCCAGTGTGTGTGTGTGTGTGTGTGTGTGTGTGTGTGTGTGTGTGTGTGTGTGTGTGTGTGTGTGGTGTGTGATCGGAAAGATGAGAATCCTGGTTGAAATGGATGACAGCTGATTCACGGCTTCTGGTTCTCTTAGTCTAGCTTTCTGACACCTCTTGTAACCCTGAAATATCTTGCTCGAAAAGATATACACACCACAGGGTTATTTTGGCTGCCGTGTTACTGGGTATTGATATACAAAGGAAAAACATATCATTCTATCTCAATATCACGTAAAGCTTGGTGGTATCAGATGCAAATGCAAACAAACTGCATTTCCTTTCACTTTTTGTTGGATACCTGCCGACAAAGTAAGCTGCGTTGTGTGGCGAACCCGAAAACATCCTAAAACAGCCAAATTGTCGTTTTGTGAAACGCAAAATCGTTGAATCCATGCAGCACAGTTCGCTCCTGAACGCTTCATAGCCCCACCCCAGGAGGACCTTTCCACAGAGTCCTGTCAACATCAAACATAGCGATACGCGCAGAGAAATGAATTTTGTGGGATCAGAAATCACTCGTCTTCGATTTTGGTTGTGATTGACCTGTACTCGCATTGAGGACATTTAGTTTCAACACTGCTGAACGTCAAACCTCAAAAAGTAGTGGCAATAGAGCTTGATCCTCATCAGTCCTTGGTGCCATTGAGCGCGTACAGTTGCACAAAAGATTTGGCATTGAGATGAGAAAAATCTGTCGTCCGGCGCATTCTCCAAATCTGCGCACACTCATTTTTGTGATCCCTGGCAAGTCACCCAGATGCATGCAAAAGAACTTCGTGTCTTTTCAGGCAATTTTTTGAAGAACCAGCAAACGTTTTCGTCAATCCTCACGCTACTTTTTTCTTGGCACAGAGACTGTGTGAGGGGTTGACCACCTGAATCATATCAATTCACACTCTCCCAGTTCCCTTCCAAGTCGGGAAGCGACTCCGGTGCACCCCCAGCTCGGTGCACCCCCAGCGCGTCGCTGTTGTCGGATCGTTGTGTACTCGACCTGTGAACTCCAGGCGAGGAAGGACTCCTCTGTGAGCGCAAGTTTTTTTCGCGGGTTTGTTTGAAAGTTGCGTCTCCAGGTACTCATAAACCAGACAAGAAGATCGCATAGCAAATATCAGGTCTTATCTGCGCCGGGTGTTGTGCTTATATCAATGGAGTCAATGTGATATCGCAAACTCTTAACCTGACAAACGCTCGCATTTATTCCTCGCTACCCACATGCACAGATCTGCTAAAGATGGATACAGGCTGTTGGTGTTTACTCTGGTGTCGACTTTGCGTGTGTTTTTCAGCAGGGTAAGACTCCGAAAACTACAGAAACAGCCAGTTCTCACCTTTCCCACCAAATTGTGCGAAAAGACACTCGAGGGCCGAGACGAGAGACAATGACATTCATATCTTCACAGCTGCCACAAAGACGTGATAATAAATTTTCGTTTGAATGGGATATAATGTACTTCACCTTTAGTACCACAACAATCATTTATGTTTGCACCTTCACGTAAGATCTTTGATCTCACTAAGTCAGTTCGGTGGGGCTTGTTTCTTGGGCAACCAAGCAAGAATGAGTTGCAAGCGTCCCTTTGAGAGACGTGGAAGATTTGTAGCGGCCACATCACACACTCTTTGGGTTGATGAGGCAAATAGATATTGTTACCAAAGAATCTGCACTCGATGAATGCAGCGAACACCTGAAGTTCTGATGAAGTCAGGTTCCAACAGGTGTACAGACAGGGACTTTTTTGGCAATATTCTTTTGAGGGAGGATACTGAAGTGAAGTACTTACGGTACATACAGCCAGACTCTCCGTTGAGCTGCTGCCATCCGTTGCAGCAACGATAGTTCGTTTTGTACCTTCGATTCAGTACGTTGTTCATTGCCGAGTAGTAATACGTTCTGCAAAGAATGAAGAAGTACCCCTGAGACAAAGTTTTACAATTGGAAGACTCCAGTTTTGAGAGACAATTCTTCCTGACGTCAGGACAAACGCTCGTGTCGCTCGAGCAGCGATCAAGCGTCTTCAGCTGATGGGTGCAGAAGGGGAACAGTTTCGGCGAAGTACGTTCCACGTTCCTTGGTCAGGGTCCATTTCTTCACACAAAAATTCTTCCCGACTTTTTGAAATGTGGTTACGTTGAGAATATCAGCGCCGTTGCATACCTTCGCTCGTATCCGACGCACCAGTTGTTGGCGTAGCCGCAGTTCGGTTTCCACACCTTGACCATGCGGGTGTAGGAGCGGACGCAGGGCTGGCGCTGAGGAACCAGCTCCACGTCTCTGTACGGACACACGTTCGGCCTGAAAACAGAGCAATGCAGAAATAGGGTGAACAATATTTTAAAGTTGAGAAGGAAAATGAATACAATTTACGATGTTTTTTTGTGGACTTTGACATTCCACCTGGCGGCCCATGTTATCGTGGAGCAGACACAACAACAGCTTTCAGCAGGAGATGCTGAACCTGTTCCCCGCACAAACTGAAGAAAAGGGCTTCTCCCAAACATTTCGTCTCTGCAACAATCCAATTCTGGCCTGCAGGCCCATTTCTCGGCTTCCAGGCCTCGATGTTGCACGCACGCACATCAAATCAAGTGTACTCGGCATGTTTTGCATGAATTGGCTGTTAAACGCCAAATTCTGCGCATTTTTGACAAATATGATATGTAATGAGATGTCAAACATCAAAGGCAATGCACGCTTCTCGCAGTCATTTTGATCAACCAAGTTATGCACGATGCTGCATGCGATCGCGGCGCATCCAGCGTGCTGTCCCGTACTTGTAAGCGCAATGCCAACAACAAAGTGTCCAATTATTTGTGAGTCTTGCCTCAAAAGACACTTAGCCTCATCTACACAGGTGTCAAGTGTCCCACATTGTTGACCACAAAATGAGACAGACGACGGAAATTTTTTATAATGTTGTGTGCGGTTCCTCCATCATGTCCAGGATCGAGCACCCCTTGCAAGGAGGCTTCTTGGGATGGAAGCCTCACTTCAACTGCCATTTGTTATGAAAGAAAAACAATGCTTCCCGTGGCACCTTATCCGGGGACTCTTTTTTTTCTTTTCGGGGGTCACCTGAATCAGCAGGAAGGTTCTGAGAACAGAGAACCTGAAATCTGAACCACATCCAAATTGTGATGTCAGGTGAAGATCAAATCCCCCCGCGCGTGCTGAACCGGGCCGGTCGTGACACGTGAAGGGCAGGACGTCAGGGGTTCAAGTCCGCAACACGTTGCAGTTGTTAGCCGAGGCAGATTCAAACGCCACAAAATGAGCAAAACAGACCCATAAAACAAAGAATATTTATTTGTTGAGCTTTTGCACCTGCGGTCCACCTCTATGTTCCCTGTCCCGCGCAGTGACCCGTTCGCAACAGCAGATTGTTGAAAAGATGGACCTTGTCATTTTGAAAAAAGTGGTTGACTTGCAATACGAAGCAGACCACAACGATCAAAGGAAGGGACGCATGCTTCGACACAGCCGGGCCCTTGGTGCACTCAAGATTATGAACCCGCACAAGTGAGGAAAAATTCCCGTACAAGTTCTTATCAAAAGGCAGAAGGGATTGTAAGTACCACGGCATGTTCCGCACAAAGGAAACTTGGTCCGTACAAGGAAAAGGATGCACAACTGGGAGCAGAAGGCGAGACCTGCGCCCCCGGGCAGGTAACCACAAGTGGCAATTTACGAATTTGCCCTTCGACCACTGAATGCCTCAACTATTTTGGCAGCAAATTTTTCACAAAACTTACAGCACACGAACAGCGATTGTAGAAATCAAAACATTCGTTTGATGCGTTTTTGCCTCAGTCAGTGCGTCGGAGCAAAATGCCAAAGTGGTCATGCATGTTGTGTGAGCGATCTCATCTCGATAGATCTAATTTTCAAAGAAAAAAAACTTATTTCTTGAACTCTTGAATAAAATTAAAATTTCAAATGCACACATTAAATGTCGTTCGCAAAGTTACAAGTTGCTTTGAACTTGAGAAATAATTAAGCTGTCGCTCAGTTTGATGGACTGTGTGCGGCATGAAACGTTGAAACCCGTTTCATTAGAAATTGAGAGCGACCCGCAACCTCGATATATATCAACAACAAAAGCAGCAGAGGCGAACGAACCTCACTCCATCAGCAGAAACAGATCTTCTGTTGAAAGTGAACAAACACCACTGACAAATTTTCTCATTTCTCAAAGTTTGGATCTTTTGTTGACTGTTGCAAAACAACAAAATTAGTGGCCGTTGGTGTAAAAAAAACGGATATCTTTACGGATTACAGCCTGGGCCGAGGCAGGAGTTAAGCGGACTGTCGTCACCTCTGGATTCTTGCCACGAACCCGGACAAAACTCGTCGATTTACTCCGCAAAACATTCGCCCACCTTGTGTCTACTTTGACTGGGGTCGAGGAACAAATCCTTTGAGTAGAGCGCCGTGTTGCTGATACTACATGCATACCTTCTTGTTGCCTTTGCACAGTGTATTTGCTTTACTGAAAGCAAATAGAGCACCTGTATGCGCGCACAATTACAATGATAATCATTTCATCTGAGAGCAAATTGAACACAAGGCTGTGAAATGCTCCAATACTGTTCACGTAATTGTCGTTTCCCACCCTCGTGTCTCGTCTCACGAAAAACTCCGCGCCCAGTGTTAATTGGTGGAGATTAATCAAAGCTATGAGCGGCCCAACTCACGAGCTGTGTACGCGAGTTCAGACGAGAGGAGATTCTTGTATCCCTGACGGATCAAGAGACGTATTCGGTGCATCGATGGGGCAGAATCAGCAGGAAGATCAGTCGTTTGTCTGACTCCTTCGCCAATGGACCGTGAACACACCTCAGTCAGGCTCCCTGCGAGGTTTTATGCTGGGGCCGTCCAACTTGCAAATTGGGGTGCCTTGACTAGGATAATTTTGAGTGGCATACTTCGGTCCAAGTTCTGATGCTAGCGTCAATGCATCAAGATTTTACAAAAGGGGTGATGGAGGGAAACGCACATCAGTGCAGGGTCGTTCCTTCCCTAGCGGGGCGGAATGGCCCTAACTATGTATGCCACAGGAGTATCTGCCTCGACGGAATGAATCCTCTACCAACATGAGTACTTTGTGACCACACACAGTACAGTGTGGGCCGTACGTCTGAGAGAAGGGCTCTCGTAGTTTGGATCATACTCTCCATAATGGATATAGTAACCAAGGGGACCGTTCCCACTCCCAACCTCAATGCCTTTTCCTGGCAGATCCTAACGGGCACTAATCTTTCCCGCGGCCTCTCGCCTCATTGAGTTGGGATGGTCCGACGTGGTCCCACACACACACCATTACTCTTCCAGCTAGCGAACTGGGGAGAGCCGAAAGTTCTCCAT